>OLRK01002314.1_pt1 | contig 12333 bp, 11 predicted proteins | sample 1672911 | NCBI WGS metagenome assembly OLRK01 (sample SAMEA3136736, study PRJEB25190) | human gut metagenome | biome: human gut; feature: human-associated habitat; material: faeces | place: Austria | collected 2013
GGAATTTGAGTACCTGGGCCCCAACAAGGCCTACGAGGTGGTGGTGACCAACACTAGGATGATCGCCTCCCGGTGCCAGAAGATTTCCCCGGTGCGGCCGGATAAATGCCCGCCGGTGATCCCCGATTCCGACAAGACCCTGCGGAAGATCTGCTACGACCGGGCCCACGAGATCTACGGGGAAAACCTGCCGGAGATTGTGGTGGCCAGGCTGGAGCGGGAGCTAAACTCCATTATCAGCAACGGCTTTGCCGTGATGTACATCATCGCCCAGAAACTGGTGTGGAAGTCCAACGAGGACGGCTATCTGGTGGGCTCCCGAGGTTCCGTAGGTTCTTCCTTCGTGGCCACCATGTCGGGAATCACGGAGGTAAACCCCCTAAGCCCCCACTACATCTGCCCCAACTGCCACTACTACGATTTCGACTCCGAGGCGGTGCGCCAGTGCGACGGCCTGGCCGGCTGCGATATGCCGGACCGCACCTGCCCCGTCTGCGGGAAACCGCTGAAAAAAGAGGGATTTGACATCCCCTTTGAGACCTTCCTAGGCTTTAAGGGCAACAAGGAGCCGGATATTGACCTGAATTTCTCCGGAGAGTACCAGAGCAAGGCCCACGACTACACGGAGGTTATCTTCGGAAAAGGCCAGACCTTCCGTGCGGGGACCATCGGCACCCTGGCGGACAAGACGGCCTACGGCTACGTGAAAAACTATTTTGAGGAGCACGGCGTCCGCAAGCGCAACTGCGAGATCAACCGCATCGTCCAGGGCTGCGTAGGCGTCCGGAGAACCACGGGACAGCACCCGGGAGGCATTATCGTGCTTCCCCTGGGGGAGGAAATTTACTCTTTCACCCCGGTGCAGCACCCGGCAAACGATATGACGACCTCCACCATCACCACCCATTTTGATTATCACTCCATCGACCACAACCTGTTAAAGCTGGACATTCTAGGACACGATGATCCCACCATGATCCGGATGCTTCAGGACCTGACCGGACTGGATCCCGTAAAGGACATTCCTTTGGATTCCCCGGAAGTGATGAGCCTGTTCCAGAGCACGAAGGCCCTGGGGGTGGAGCCGGAGGACATCGGCGGCTGTCCCTTAGGAGCTCTTGGCGTGCCGGAGTTTGGAACGGACTTTGCCATGCAGATGCTCATAGACACCAAGCCGAAGTATTTCTCCGACCTGGTGCGCATCGCCGGCCTGGCCCACGGTACTGACGTGTGGCTGGGAAACGCTCAGACCCTCATCCAGGAGGGAAAGGCCACCATTCAGACGGCCATCTGTACCCGTGACGACATTATGGTGTACTTAATCCGTATGGGGTTAGACCAGGAGCTCTCCTTCACCATCATGGAGAGCGTCCGGAAAGGAAAGGGCTTAAAGCCGGAGTGGGAGGAGGAGATGGTGGCCCACGGCGTGCCGGACTGGTACATCGGCTCCTGCAAAAAGATCAAATATATGTTCCCGAAGGCCCACGCGGCGGCTTACGTGATGATGGCCTGGCGGATCGCCTACTGCAAGGTGTTCTATCCCCTGGCCTATTACGCCGCCTTTTTCTCCATCCGGGCCAGCGGGTTTTCCTACGAGCTCATGTGCCAGGGGAGAGACCGGCTGGAATACTATCTGGACGACTACAAAAAGCGTTCCGACACCCTGTCCCAGAAGGAGCAGGCCACCCTGCGGGATATGCGCATCGTGCAGGAAATGTACGCCAGAGGCTACGAGTTTCTGCCCATCGACGTCTACCGGGCCAAGGCCAGGCATTTCCAGATCATCGACGGAAAGCTGATGCCGTCCCTATCCAGCATCGACGGACTGGGGGAGAAGGCGGCGGACGCCATCGTGGACGCGGTGATCGACGGGCCCTTCCTCTCCAAGGAGGACTTCCGCAACCGCACCAAGGTGAGTAAGACCATCTGCGACCTGATGGCCGATTTGAACATCTTAAGCGGCCTGCCGGAGAGCAACCAGCTCTCCCTGTTCGACCTGGTGGGATAGGCCGGGCCGTCCGGATAGAATACGGTATCCTGTATACAAAAAAGACAAAAACGAAAAGAGGGATTGGAAATGACAGCAGCCATCTATTTTTCTCCCACCTGGACCTCGAAAAAGGGGGCGGAGGCCATCGCCGCGGAGCTTGCAGGCGGCGGGGAAGTAGTCTCCCTGGACGTGACCCGGTTTGACGCCAGACCGGAGGTCACGGAGTTTTCCCCGGAGGATCTGGTGGTGTTCGGGGCGCCCGTCTACGGCGGCCGCCTCTACCGCGGTACCAAGGAGCGTTTCCGGGCCTTTCACGGAAACAAAACGCCCTGCGTCATCACTGTCACCTACGGAAACCGCCACTACGACGACGCATTGCTGGAGCTTTTTGACCTGGCAAAAGAGCTGGGCTTTCGCCCTGTGGCGGCAGCGGCCCTTATCGGACAGCACACCTACGGCCAGATCCAGGTGGGACGTCCGGACGAGGCGGATCTGGCGGAGGACCGTTCCTTCGCCGCGCGAGTAAAGGAGAACCTGGCCGCCGGCCGTTTTCTGGACACGGTGCCGGGAAACCGTCCCTATGTGAAGGGGGACGAGGGCGGCGGGGGAGGCCATTTCCATCCCCTCACCGCCGGGGAGTGCAGCCGCTGCGGCCTCTGCGCGGCGGAGTGCCCGGAGGGGGCCATCGCCCCGGACTGCGTGACCATTGACCCGGCAAAGTGCATCGCCTGTTTCCGCTGCATCCGCATCTGTCCGGAGCAGGCCAAGAACATGAATGTTCCCGCCTACTTAGAGTTCGCGGAAGGGTTTACCCAAAAGCTGGCGCAGCCCAGAAAAAACGAATACTTCCTGTAACAACCGCCGTCCCGCCGTGGCCGGATTCCTGTCGCATTTTGCGGCCGGTTTCCGTCATAGGCGGGATATTTTCATCATAGACATAGTATTAGCTTGCGGGCAAATAATAAGGTCAAGAAAGAGGAGAGATACTATGTCGGAAAAAATGATGGAAAACAACAAGGTCAGCGTGATCGGGGAGATCGTATCCGGTTTCACCTTCAGCCATGAGGTATTCGGAGAGGGCTTTTACATGGTGGAGCTGGCGGTGAACCGGCTGAGCGAGCAGGTGGATGTGATTCCCCTGATGATTTCCGAGCGGCTGCTGGATGTGGACAGAAATTACGAGGGCTGTACGGTGGAAGCCATCGGCCAGTTCCGTTCCTATAACCGCCACGAGGGCGCCAAAAACCGCCTGGTGCTGTCGGTGTTCGTGCGGGAGATCAATTTCCTGGAGGAGTTTACGGACTACACAAAGACGAACCAGATTTTCCTGGACGGCTACATCTGCAAGGAGCCGGTTTACCGGAAAACGCCCCTGGGCCGGGAGATCGCCGACCTTTTGCTGGCAGTAAACCGCCCCTACGGCAAGTCCGATTACATACCCTGCATTTCCTGGGGCCGGAACGCCCGCTACGCCTCCGGGTTCCAGGTGGGCGTCCGGGTCCGGGTCTGGGGCCGGGTGCAGAGCCGGGAGTACACCAAAAAGCTCAGCGACACCGAATGCGAGAAACGGGTGGCCTACGAGGTTTCCGTCAGCAAGCTGGAATGCGTGGAGTGACGGCCCTGCCGGAGCGCATGGAAATCGCCCCGCAATCTTGCAATATATGGAAAAATGTGGTACGATAAGCAGAAGTTGAAACACGCTTATGAGGTGAAAACGATGGATAAAGGAACCGTTCAAGTAATCTACGGCACCGGCAAGGGGAAAACCGGTGCGGCCCTGGGCCGGGCCCTGCAGGTGCTCAACCAGGGAAAAACTGTCATCGTCATCCAGTTTATGAAGGGGAGCACCGCCGGGACCGATTCGGAGATTTTAAAACGGCTGGAGCCGGAGATGAAGGTATTCCGCTTTGAAAAGCAGGCGGTAGGCTTTAAGCATCTCTCCCCCGGAGAGAAACGGGAGGAGCTGATGAACATCCGCAATGGTTTAAATTTCGCCAGAAAGGTCACCGGCACGGGGGAATGCGACCTGTTGATTCTGGATGAGATCCTGGACCTTTTAGAGTACGGGATTCTGACCGAGGAGGAGCTAAAGGATCTGGTGCGGGAGAAGGAAGACAGCATGGAGCTGATTCTCACCGGGCGGAGATGCCCGGAGGGGCTGAAGTCCTCTGTGGACTGCATCTCCCACATGGAGAATGAGTAACCGTTCAGCCATGCAGAAGCATATGGTAAAATACTGGGTGAGAGCTTACTCACTGAGCAGTGTTTTGCCATATGTTTTTATAAGGTGGACGCCCGGCATGATTCATTTGACGGTGGATAACCTTTCGCGTCAGCCGTTTTTTTAGAATCCGTCCAATGAGGAACGGCATGGCTGAACGGTTACGAGAATGAATGTGCCGCCGGAGAAGACGGTTGACATTTTCAGACAATAGTGATAGGATAAGGCAAAGAGAAAAGGTAGAGGTCGCGCGACCTAAGAGTACCCGCCGGATGCCGCAGGGGCAGAGGAAGGCGGAGGAAAGGGGGAAGCGCCGAAGGAGTGGGCTGCCTGCTGGCGTACTTCTGGGCATAGGGTTAAGAGCCCTGTGACTGTCATCCGGACGGATGGAGAGCTACTGATCAGGTGAGTGAACTTGCAGTTTTCAGGGGGCTGTCCAGATGGACGGTCCCCTTTCCCGTTGCGGGAAACTGCCGTTTCTGTAACCGGAACCGGCTGCCAAAGCGCGCGGCGCGGAACCATCCGGTATCTGGAGGCAAACCGCCGTTTGCCCCCTTCAGGAAGGATGAAAACACAGTCTGGCCAAAAGGTGGACGTTATAAGGAGGAAGGATTATGGCAATTTTTGAAGGAGCTGGAGTAGCGTTAATTACCCCCTTTACAGAGGATGGAGCGATCAATTACCCGAAACTGGCGGAGCTGGTGGAGGAGCAGATTGCCGGCGGCATTGACGCGATCATTGCCTGCGGCACCACGGCGGAATCCGCCACGATGGACCACGAGGAGCACAACGAGGTGATCCGTTTCGTCTGCGAGACGGCAAAGAAACGGGTGCCTGTCATTGCCGGCACCGGTTCCAACTGCACCCAGACGGCCATTGAGCTGTCCCAGGAGGCGGAAAAATCCGGGGCGGACGGCCTGCTGCTAGTTTCCCCCTACTACAATAAGGCCACTCAGAAGGGCCTGATCACCCATTTCACCGCGGTGGCGGAGGCGGTGTCTCTGCCGATCCTGATGTACAACATCCAGAGCCGCACAGGGGTGAACATCGAGGCGGCTACCATGGCCTACCTCTGCAAAAACGTAAAGAACATCGTGGGCGTCAAGGAGGCCAGCGGAAATCTGTCCCAGATCGCCACCCTCATGTCCATGGCAGGGGAGTACGTGGACCTCTACTCCGGAAATGACGACCAGATCGTCCCCATCCTCTCCCTGGGAGGAAAGGGCGTGATCTCCGTGCTGGCAAACGTGGCCCCGGGACAGACCCACCGCATCTGCCAGTCCTATTTTGACGGAAATGTGAAGGAGAGCGCGAAACTGCAGCTGGAGGCGATCCCTCTGATTTCCGCCCTGTTCTGCGAGGTAAACCCCATCCCCGTAAAGGCGGCCATGAACCTGATGGGGAAGGAGACCGGTCCCCTGCGCCTGCCTTTGACGGAGATGGAGCCGGAGCATCAGGAGCGCTTAAAGAGAGAGCTGCAGGCCTACGGCCTTCTGGCGTAAAGGAGGAATGGACAAATGGTAAATATTATTATGCACGGCTGCAACGGAGCCATGGGACAGGTGATCTCCTCCCTGGTGGAGCGGGATGAGGAGGTAAAAATCGTTGCGGGCATTGACTTAAATACAGAGGCGAAAAACGGTTATCCTGTGTTTGCCAGCCTGGAGGACTGTGACGTGGAGGCGGACGTGGTCATTGATTTTGCCTCCGCGAAGGCGGTGGACCATCTGTTAGACTACTGTGAAACCCGCCGGATGCCGGTGGTTTTATGCACCACAGGCCTCTCTGAGGCTCAGGTGGAACGGGTGAGCCAGGTGGCAAAGGAGACGGCAGTCCTGCGCTCCGCCAATATGTCTCTTGGTATTAATTTGCTGTTAAAGCTGGTAAAGGAGGCCGCCGCGGTGCTGGCCGCGTCCGGCTTTGACATGGAGATCGTGGAAAAACACCACAACCAGAAGGTGGACGCCCCCAGCGGCACTGCCCTGGCCCTGGCGGACTCCATCAACGAGGCCATGGATCACCAGTACCACTATCAGTACGACCGCAGCGCCCGCCGGGAGAAACGGGACCCGAAGGAGATCGGCATCCAGGCCGTCCGCGGCGGCTCCATCGTAGGGGAGCACGACGTGATTTTTGCCGGCCAGGACGAGGTGGTGACCTTCTCCCACACGGCGTATTCCAAGGCCATTTTTGCCAAAGGCGCCGTGGCGGCGGCCAAATTTTTAAAGGGGAAGGCTGCCGGACTTTACGATATGTCCGACGTCATTGGATAAATTTTCCAGAATATAGATTCTGCTCCTGCACATACTAACGAAAACAGGTGTGAAAGGAGTATGTATCATGAAAAAGATCAAAGTATTTGCACTGTCATTTCTGCTGGCGTTTGGCATCCTGATGATGACCGGCTGCGGCAGATCCGATAACAATAATATGGGAAATACCACATCCCAGACCACCCAGGCCGGAAATACCGGCACCACCCGCTCCGGGGAGGGAGACTCCACGGAGAGCACCGGAGTGATCGACGGGATGGTAAACGACGTGGAACAGGGCGTGGACAACGCGGTGGACGATGTGATGGGGGACCGCCAGATGAACGGTCAGGACAAATCCGCCCAGGAAACCACCACCGGAGCCCAGTAAGCCCTGGAAGAACCGAAGAAAACAAAAGGAGAGTTCAGACGATTCCGGTCTGGCTCTCTTTTTTCTTGCCAAAATGGGGAAAAAGCGATACACTGTAAGAAAATGGCGGAAGGGGAGATGGCGATGAAATTAACGAAAACCATATTGGCATTTTGCCTCTGTATTTCCCTGGGAGCGGCCCAGACTGCCTTCGGGGCGGAGAGCGCCGGGGCGGCTGCGGAGACGGCGGCGACGGAGGAACAGATGGCCTGGCTGGACGCTGCCCTGGAAAAATCGGCGGCACTGGCCGACTACGACGCGGTGGGGACCATGTCCGTGACCATTTCCATGCCCGGCATGGGAATCTCCATGGGGGCGAACGCCTGGCAGCAGTTCCAGATCAAAAATGCCGGCATGGATTCCATGGAGGCCCTAAGCGTCCAGAAAATGGACGTTCTGGGAGAGACCCAGGAGACCAGGGCTTTTTACACCGGCGGATATTACTATGGGGAAGACTACGGATTTCCCATGAAAACGGCGATGCCGGCGGATACGGCCCTGGAGCGGATGAGCGGGGACTTCTATTCCATGCTGCTCTGGGCATCTTCCCAGGAACCGGAAGGAGAGCTGACCGCGGAGGAACAGAGCCTTAAGGCCCAGCTGGAGCAGGCGGAGGAAACCAGCACCCTGACGGTGGCCCCGGACGGGGACGGATGGGTCTACACCTATGTGTGCTCGCCGGAGTACCGCGCCCTGATCTCCGACGGGGAGACGCGCATCACCGTTCTGGCCATGCAGTACTATGTGGGGGCGGACGGCTATATCCATCGGGAGAAGATGGAGGTGCGGGGATCAGAAGGAGAGGGCCGGGATCAGACGGATCTCATCTGCTACACGGAGGTCGTTTATCAGGCACCGGGACAGCCGGTGACCATTTCCCTGCCATCCACGGACGGCTATGAGACGTGGAATTGAGTTCGTTCAGTATACACACTGAAAATAGAGAAAAAGACAAAAGGAGAACACACCCATGAATGAGAAAAGACTGCTGGACACGTTTTTTGAGTACGTGCAGATCAACAGCGAGACGAGAAATGAGAAGGAAATGTGCGAGCGCGTAAAGAAGGACCTGGAGGATCTGGGCCTGCGGGTGGCTGTGGATGAGATCGGAGAGAAATTCGGCTCCAACGGATTTAACGTATATGGCTATCTGGAGGGAGACCCGTCCTTAGAGCCCATTATTTTAAGCGCCCATCTGGACACAGTGGTGCCGGGCCACGCCATTAAGCCTTATGTGAAGGACGGCAGAATCTACAGCGAGACCGACACCATGATCCTGGCTGCCGACGACAAGGCCGGCGTCAGCGCCATCATGGAGGCGGTGAAAACGGTGCTGGAGCAGAATATCAAGACCCGTCCGGTGGAAATCTTTTTCTCTGTGGGCGAGGAGTGCGGCCTTCACGGCGCCAAGAACGCGGACTACTCCAAGTTAAACGGAAAGATGGCCGTAGTCTTCGACATGGGCGGCGACATCGGAACCACCTGCTACACCTGCCCCGGCCAGATCAACTTTGAGTTTGAGGTGTTTGGAAAGCCGGCCCACGCCGGAATTGAGCCGGAGACCGGCGTCAGCGCCATCATGGCAGCCGCCGAGGGCGTGACCAACATGAAACTGCTGCGGGTAGACGAGGAGACCACGGCCAACATCGGCGTATTTAAGGCGGAAGGCCCCACCAACATCGTCAGCAGCTACGCCAAGGTGGTGGCGGAGGCCAGAAGCACCGACCTGGCGAAACTGGAGCAGCAGGAGAAGGACATGATCCAGGCCATGCAGGACGCCTGCGACAAGCACGGCGCCCAGCTGAAATACACCACTGCCCGCTCCTACAACCCGTACAAGCTGACGCCGGAGGACAAGGTCTGCCAGCTGTTGGAGAAGGCCTACAAGGCTCTGGACTGTGAGATCCACTACGTCCGTTCCGGCGGCGGCTGCGACAGCAACATCCACAATGACCACGGCATCCAGTCCGTGGGCATCGGCATCGGAATGACCAAGGCCCATACGGGAGCGGAGAGCATCGCGGTGGAGCAGTTAAACAAGACGGCTCTGTTGGTGCTGGAGCTGATTAAGGCATAAAACGGGGAAAACCGACTCCCCGGAATTGCCGGGAAAAGGAGAGTGCCGGGAAAAGGAGAGTGCCGGGAAGGCTGCCGCGTTCTGTCAGGGGCGGCAGCCTTCCCGGCCTGTGGCCAATTTTGGGGCTGATGTCCGTGGGAGACGGAAAAGCCGGAGCCGGAAAACCGGCAGATTCCGGCAAACATGGGGATTGCGTTCCGGAGAGAGAAGGGACGCAGATGGAGAGAGGCTGGAACGGGAAAAAGCAGGTTCCGGAAGGAGATGCGTCAAACCGCCTCCCGCTAAAACGCCGGTGGAAGGACAGGCGGAAAAAGCCGTGGCGGAAAGGAAACCGGCTGCGCTTAGCTTACGGGAGCCAGGATAAGGCAGCTGCCGGCCGCGGCCGTTTCACAAACCGGGCGGTGCGGCGGGTGTGCCTTCTTCTTTTGGCCGCGGAGCTGGCCTGGGGAGCATGGCAGCAGGGAATCCCCCTGATCTGGAAACGGGAGGTCTCCTGGGTGCGGGAAGTCCCCGGAGATGCCGGAAAAGGAGCAGCCGGAAGGCGGTGGTTTGGCTTTGGGGCCGACTGGAAGGACGGCTCCCTCTATTTCTTCCACGGGGAGGAGGAGGTTGTGAAGTGAGCGTCATAGACACTCATTAGCATATTTAATGACTGGAAAACTTGCTTTTACCGGATTGTAGCATTATAATTTCTACTGAAACGAGAGGTTTTTATATTAAAATCTTATAAATCTTAGAAAAGGACAGGTGGTACCGATGGAAAAAAAGGAATTACTGTATGAGGGAAAGGCAAAGAAGGTCTACACGACGGAGGATCCGGATGTACTGATCGTAGACTATAAGGACGACGCGACGGCGTTCAACGGCTTAAAGAAGGGCACCATCGTGGGCAAGGGCGCGATCAACAACCGCATGACCAACCACATTTTCAAGATTTTGGAGACCAAGGGCGTGCCCACCCACTACGTGGAGGAGTTAAGCGACAGAGAGACGGCTGTGAAGAAGGTAGAGATCGTTCCCTTAGAGGTGATCATCCGCAATTTCTCCGCCGGCAGTTTCGCGAAGAAGATGGGCATGGAGGAAGGAATTAAGTTCAAGCAGCCCACTCTGGAGTTCAGCTACAAAAACGACGACCTGGGAGATCCCTTTATCAATAAATACTACGCCCTGGCCCTGGGACTGGCCACGGAGGAGGAGATTGCCGCCATCGAGAAGTACGCCTTCATCGTAAATGACGTGATGAGAGAGTATTTCGACAGCCTGGGTATCGAGCTTATCGACTTTAAGATTGAGTTTGGCCGTTTCCACGGACAGATCATCCTGGCGGACGAGGTTTCCCCGGATACCTGCCGCCTGTGGGACAAGGAAACTCACGAGAAATTGGACAAGGACCGTTTCCGCAGAGACTTAGGAAACGTGGAGGATGCTTATCAGGAGGTGTTCCGCCGTCTGGGAATCCACTGATTGACATTCCTTACCGGATTCGATATGATAGAATCAAGCCGCCCAAATTGCCGGCGGATGCCAAGAATTACCCACAGGGCAGCTGCTCTGTGGGTAACGTGATTATAATGCGGAGGATGCTATGAACGACAGATACGTAAGCCCGCTTTCCGAGCGGTATGCAAGCAGAGAGATGCAGTACATTTTCTCACCGGATATGAAGTTTAAGACCTGGAGACGGCTGTGGATTGCCCTGGCGGAGACGGAGAAGGAGCTGGGACTCCCCATCACCCAGGAGCAGATCGACGAGCTGAAGGCCCACGCGGAGGAGATCAATTACGAGGTGGCAAAGGAGCGGGAGCGCATGGTGCGCCACGACGTGATGAGCCACGTGTACGCCTACGGCCAGCAGTGCCCGAAGGCCAAGGGGATCATCCATCTGGGAGCCACCTCCTGCTACGTGGGAGATAATACGGACATCATCATCATGCGGGAAGCCCTTCTTCTGGTGCGGAAGAAACTGCTGAACGTGATGGCGGAGCTGGCAAAATTTGCGGATGCCTATAAAAACCAGCCTACCCTGGCGTTCACCCATTTCCAGCCGGCCCAGCCCACCACCGTGGGAAAGCGGGCCACCCTGTGGCTGCAGGAGCTGTGTCTGGATCTGGAGGACCTGGATCACGTGTTAGGCTCCTTAAAACTGTTAGGCTCCAAGGGAACCACCGGCACTCAGGCCAGCTTTTTGGAGCTTTTTGACGGGGATCATGAGAAATGCCGCCAGGCGGACGCCATGATCGCGGAGAAAATGGGATTTTCTTCCTGTTATCCCGTATCCGGCCAGACCTATTCCAGAAAGGTGGACACCCGGGTGATCAACGTGCTGGCCGGCATCGCCCAGAGCGCCCACAAGTTTTCCAATGACATCCGCCTGCTTCAGCATTTAAAAGAGGTGGAGGAGCCCTTTGAGAAGACCCAGATCGGTTCTTCCGCCATGGCCTACAAGCGCAACCCCATGCGCAGCGAGCGCATCGCCTCCCTGTCCAACTACGTGATGGCGGACGTGATCAACCCCATGCTGGTGGCCTCCACTCAGTGGTTTGAGCGCACCCTGGACGACTCGGCCAACAAGCGTCTGAGCGTGCCGGAGGGCTTTCTGGCAGTGGACGGCATCCTGGACCTCTACTTAAACGTGGTGGACGGCCTGGTGGTGTACCCGAAGGTGATTGAGAAGCACATGATGGCGGAGCTGCCCTTTATGGCTACGGAGAACATTATGATGGACGCGGTAAAGGCCGGCGGAGACCGTCAGGAGCTGCACGAGCGGATCCGCACCCTGTCCATGGAGGCCGGGCGCAACGTAAAGGAGCAGGGCCTGGACAACAACCTGCTGGAGCTGATCGCCGCCGACCCCGCCTTCGGCCTCTCCTTAGAGGAGCTTAAGAAGGCCATGGAGCCGTCCCGCTACGTGGGCCGCGCCCCGAAACAGGTGGAGGAATTCCTCACCGAGGTGGTAAATCCCATCCTGGAGGCCAATGAGGGCGAGCTGGGACTGAAGGCGGAGATCAACGTCTGACATTAAAAAGAGGACGTTCCATCCCATTAGCGAAATACAACATAAAATCATCTGTCACAGACCGGCCGCCGGCGTTTTTGCCTGGCGGCCAGAAGGAGCCGGCAGCCTTCCAAAATGGAGGGCCGCCGGCTTTCGCTTTGTTTTCCTGCTACGAGAAAGGGAGTTCCCATGACACAAAAGCATCCTGCCGGTGGCGCGCTCCCCGGGGAGGGATATGGCTGCCGGCGCAGCCGCGCTCCGGCGCGAGTGTGCGCTTGACGCACACTTTTTATGTCAGTAGGAAACTGCGTTTCCTATGACACAAAAGCCTCCGGCGGGAGGCGCACTTCGCGCAGAGGAATATGGCT
>OLRK01002316.1_pt1 | contig 12321 bp, 10 predicted proteins | sample 1672911 | NCBI WGS metagenome assembly OLRK01 (sample SAMEA3136736, study PRJEB25190) | human gut metagenome | biome: human gut; feature: human-associated habitat; material: faeces | place: Austria | collected 2013
GCTTATTTATTTTTTATCATATACTCGAAATCTACAGTTGGCCAACTTACAAATTTAAAATTCACACAACACTATTTCTTTTCGTCTCAATGTTTCCTGCACATCGATAACTCTCTGATTCTTACTTCCCTTCCAATGAAGTTTTCCATCAAATTCTTCCTGTACAAAAGGTCCATCTACAATCACATCGCAATATTTCACAACATCCAGTGTCTTGATCTCATCCCAGCAGAATCCTGTATACAGCCAGATTGTCTTATTTGGAAATGTTTCTTTGATCTCTTTTGCCAGAACTGCAACTTCTACATGGTTTGCTGGGTGAAGTGGATCTCCTCCGCTGAATGTGACACCTGAGATATAGTCTGGTTTGATCGCTTCAAATAATTCTTCTTTTGCTGCATCATCAAATGGAATTCCCCCTTCGATATCCCATGTGACTGGATTGTGGCAGCCTTTGCATTTGTGGGTGCATCCTGCAACCCATAGGACGGCTCGCAGACCGTCCCCATTTAGCATATCATCTTTCGTAATATTATGGTAACGCATTTTACATGGATTTCCTTTCCGCAATTTCTGCCATTTTGGCATCGTTAAGTCTTGTATCTCCTTTAACTCTGGAATAAGAGAGATATCCGTTCATACGGTCGATCTTTGTGAGATTTTTACTTCCGCATACTGGGCACACATCCATCTCTAATTCTTCGTGTCCACAGTCATCACAGTATGCTAAAGACAGGTTAACTCCTTCATAGAATCCTTTATCCATCGCTCTTCTTACTAATGTTTTCACTGCTTCTTTGTTATAGTTGATTGGATATTTTACATACTGGATCTTTCCACCATTGCATAATTCCCAGAAACGTCCTTCAAGATCTTGTTTCTCGATCGGTGTGATGTCTTCTGTGACATGGCAGTGGAAGGAATTGCTCACGTATTCTCTGTCAGATACATTTTCAATAACACCGTATTTCTTACGGAACTGTTTTACTTGAAGACCGCATAAGTTTTCTGCTGGTGTTCCATAGATTGCATATAGATTTCCGTCTTCTTTCTTAAATTTTTCTACCTGTTCATTAATATATCGCAATGTTTCTAATGCAAACTCTCCATCTTCTGCCAGAGACTTATGGTTGTATAACTGCTGTAATTCATTTAACGCTGTGATCCCAAAGGAAGCTGTTGCACTCTTTAAGATTGGTTTGATTTTATCATGAATCCCTAAATGTCCACCTAAGAATCCCCCTTCACAATATGCCAACGGATTCGTAGAAGCTTTCATTTCTCCTAAATATTCATAAGTCCTGATATGTAATTCACGGATCAGGTTCAGATAATAATCTAATACTTCATGGAAATCTTTACCTTCCTGTTTTGATTTTGCATAGATCATTGGCAAATGAAGGCTGACTGCACCGATGTTAAATCTTCCGACAAAAATCGGCTCATCTTTTTCATCTGTCGGCTTCATACCGCCTTCTTTATACCATGGAGATAAGAAAGCACGGCATCCCATCGGACTGATGATCTTTCCGTATTTCTTGTACATGCTTGCGATATATCCCTCTCCTGTTAAAGATAACCAGTCTGGATACATGGTCTGTCTGGAACAGCGGATTCCTGCTTCAAATACATCTTCCAGCTCACATCCCGGTCCATGAAGATTCTTGTCATATAAGAATACAAGTTTTGGGAATAACACAGGCTTCTTGTGTCCTTCTTTTCCCTGTCCTCTTCTTCTAACGTCTAACATGGAGATCGTTGCCATCTTGGCAAATCTTCCAGTTCCTGTTCCTGCTGTCATTGTGATAAACGGATAGTCTCCACGGCTTGATGATACACTGTTAAATTTGTACTCTAATCCCTGGAATCCTTGTTCAAATTCACGTTTGACATCTTTCATCGCTTCTTCTTCTGCGCGTTCTCTGGATAATCCAAGTCCTTCGTATCGTTCGATTCCTGCTTCATAGGATTTCTCGGCATATGGTTCTAAGATCAGTTCAATATTCGGTACCGTAAATCCACCATACTGCTGGCTTGCGGCACTTAATACGATATCTCCGATCACATCAAAGGCAACATCTAATGTCTTTGGTTCGTTGTACCAGAGATTTCCCATCTCAAATCCGCCTTTTAACACTTCCTGTACATTAAACAGACAGCAGTTCATCGTATCACGGCGGGCAGACATATCGTGAATATAAATATATCCGTCACGGCATGCCTGTATTTCTTCCGTTGTCATGAAAAATTTCTGATAGAGTTCTTTATTTAATTCATTAAAGATCAGGCTTCGTTTGGTAGAAACCAGTGCACTGTCTGTGTTGCTGTTTTCCTTATCACCAATATACATGATAGACTGGCTCTTCTTGTAAACTTCGTCTAACATCTGTACAAAATCCTGCTTATAGTTACGGTAATCTCTGTAGCTCTTTGCTACCAGTGGATTGGTCTGTTCTAATGCCCCTTCGACCACATTATGCATATCTGAGATCGTAACTTCCTTCTTGCGCATCTGCTCCACTTTTTCCGTGACAAAGTTGCAGATAAAATCAAGTTCTTCCTCTGTAAATGTTACCAGTGCACGATATGCTGATTTATTCACTGCCACTACGACTTTTTGTACATTAAATTCTTCTTTTGTTCCGTCTTTTTTAATTACCTTGATCATAATTCTCCCTTCTCTATCAGATTCTCTTATCTTTCACTCATTATATTGTATACTAGATGTAGTATTTTATTTTTCTTTTACACACTAGATAGTGTAGCTTTTCAAGTTTAACACCGCTATCTGGTAAAGTCAATGTTAACTTTTTATCTCTTTCCCTTTATCTGTAAATCCTTCCAAGAGTAAGATTCTTACTATCCTTTATTTCCAGTTTTTTTGACAAATATTCTCCGAATGAGATCGACAATTTGTCTTCTTTTTTAAAAATATCAGAAAGATTGCGATCTGTTTTTAATACATAAACAGACTTCGCGATCTGAGGTTCATTTATTAATTCTTTTATGATCTTTTCATCTTTTTTTCCATTTGCAAAAAGCACGACTTTTAGATGTCCAAAATTTAACTGCTGACTTTTATATTGTTTCCATTTCTTATTTGCATCTTTTAAGGACGTTGCCAAAAATGTCACCGACCTTGATGGTATTTTTGTTCCAGAATCACTCTGTGCCTTGTCGAAATCCGCATACGAATAACGAACCAATACTTTCTTTTCATTGAGCCGTTCAAATCCCATCGCCAACACAAACCTATGATCTTCCACATCTTGTTGTTTGCTGCATCCTTGTATGCAAAATGCAATCAACAGCATCAAAAGATACCCTCTATATTTTTTCATCTTTCTGTTCCTTTCTCCACATCAGAAATAAAATAAGTGGAAAAAACAATCCGATCACCAGATTCCCATAGATAAAAACAAAAAAATACCGTCTGATCCATGTTGCAAATGTTGTCATGATCCATGGACTTATAACGTAAATTCCACCATATGACAAACTCAATCCCACGATCCTTCCTTTTGAAAATGCATGTTTGATACTTTCATTTCCATAAAATAAGTAACCGCTGAATACGCAAAAGACACCTACGATCCAAAATGCGATCAAAAAAAGATCCAGTCTTGCCATGATCCCTCCTGGCATTGCCACTCCCTGTGCCATAGACATCACAGGTTCTGGATCGACCATCGTAAGTTTCTTTCCAAGGGAACCTACAGTACTTGCAAACACCCCAAGAAAAAGGATCATCAAACCTGCAAATGACCGCATCCTGATCGGTCCATCTTTCATATCTCCACGGTAAAACCATACGAACTCGATCGGATGCATCAGAGCAAACACGAGAATACTTCCATTAAGCATCTCTCTGCCACACCAACTCCTGACTGCTAACTCATCCCATGAAAGATTTGCCATACTCAAGATCAGTACGAAGATCAGCGGTAGCAATACAAACCAAAAAATTCCTTCCATTACTCTGCCTCTTTTTGTTAAACCTCCCTGATTCATCAGATAAGCCAGAAGAAGCAATGGAAATCCAATAAAAAATGTTGATTTGTCTGGGAGAAGATATTTTTTTGTAAGATACAAAATACATAAATAAAAAAAAGCTCCATTCAGCAGAAATCTCACATAATAAATGATGGCTGCAAAACGATATCTTTTTAGTACATTTTCAATAGAAACCCCTCTTGCTGCATGATCTACGATCCACAAATAAATTCCTGCCATCACACTTGCCATGACCACCACAACAATTCCTGAATGATATGATTTTTGTAGTGCGATCTGTGGAAGAAACATTGCAGCTGCCGAAAATATTTCAAGGATCATGATCCGATTCCCCTGTCTTGCCGTGATCATCTGCGAATTATTTTTCATCCTCGTCCTCCTTCTGCCTTACCCTCGCCCCTTCTTTTGTGAATTCTGGACGGTATTTCATCCGCTTTAGTGGATAACGAACCATAAAATCCTGAAATGCTGTGGATAATCTTCCTCTTTCTTCAACCATTGGATGTGCATATGGAACTCCATAATTTTCCAGATAAAATAAATGGATAAACATCGCAAGAAATCCTAAAAAGAATCCATACAATCCCCAAAAGGCACACAGAATGATCAGAAAAAACTTCATCAGACGAAACGCACTGGTGAACAACTCATTCGGAATCGAAAATGTAGCAATCGCAGTCAATGCCACCACGATCACTACGATCGTACTGACAAGATGTGCATCAACTGCTGCCTGTCCAACGATCAGACCGCCAACAACACCCATCGTTCCTCCGAGCTGTCCCGGAAGTCTGATCCCTGCTTCTCTTAATAACTCAAACGATAATTCCATCAGCAGTACCTCCACGATCACCGGAAATGGAACTCCTTCTCTCGCCGAGATCAACGCCAGCAAAAAAGGCGTTGGCAACACCTCCGGATGAAATCCTGCAATTGCCACATAAAATCCAGGAAGCCCTATGGAAATGATCGCTGCCACATACCGTAAGATTCTTACGAATGTCGTAATTTCCCAACGATTATAATAATCATCACTTGCCTGAAAGAACACATTGAATGTTACGGGCAACAATAAAACCATTGGCGAATTATCAAGAACAACTGCAATCCGGCCCTCCATGATACTACTCGCAACCTTATCCGGCCGCTGCGTCAGCTGATATAACGGAAATGGAGTTTTACTGTCTTTTTCCAGATATTGCTGTAACATTCCATTATCAAAAATTCCATCGACACAAATCTTATCCATCTGTTTCTGAATTTTATTTAAAATGTCCTTCTGTACCAGATCCTCAATATACATCAATGCATAATCCGTTTTACTTCTCGTTCCAATCTGCTTCTGGATCACTTTTAACCTCGTATCCCGTATCCTTCTACGGATCAATGCCGTATTCATCCTCAGACTCTCCGTAAAACTATCCTTGGGACCAACGATCGCCACTTCCTGATCCGCATTCTGTACCCCTCTTGTCGGGAATGATTTGCTGGAAAATAAGATAGCCCTTGCTTCTCCATCCAGAAATAAAACCGTATTTCCAGATAAAACCGCTGTCATAGCATCTTCCATTGTATCGATCCATTTCCAATCTGCGGATTCGATCACATATTGGCTGATTGCTGTTCTTTCCTGCGGAAAAGAATCCTGAAGCAACGGTCTGATGACGGATTCCTGAAGCATTTCTGTATTTACTAAGCCGTCCATGTATACAATATATATGCTGATTTCGTGGTCGATTCCGATTTTGAATTGTTTTTGTACCAGGTCATTGCAGTCTTGCATGACTTTGGTTGTGTATTTTATGTTTTGTTGGATGTGTGGGGAGATGGTGCCTTTTAGGTTGTGAGTTCTTGTGTGGAAGTGGTCCATGGGGTTTTTTCCTCTTTTCTTTTTTGGATAGTATGTGGGATTTTGGCAGGTTATATACTTACGATATTGGTTTGCAATATTTTATATGGAATAAAATGTAAAAAATAGTTATTGTAAATATATGGTTTTTCTGGTAATATAAGAAACATAAGTCGATTTATAAAAACATAGTACATTTCAACAAAAAATCAAACAAGCAATTCTTAAAATTCAAACACTGTAACTACAGTCATGTATAATATTGCAGTTCTACAATTAAGAATTTCAGTTCAGAATTGAAGAATTTATGCACACAGGAGGATAACCTATGGCAGAAAAGCTAAAGAATAAAGTTACCGATGGTTTTCAAAAAGGTCATCTCTACGGAGAACTCCCACCTTGTATCCATGTAGGTATCTTAAATTTCAACCAGATGATAAGCCCAAATTATTACCATAAATTCTGTCTCATGGATGAGAAAACGAAGGAGATATATAGTAGAAAATTTCAATTTCATATGTTAGAATTAAAGAAATTAAAGTATGCAAAAGAGAAACAACAAAGAAAGCCATTATATCAATGGGCAAAACTGATAGCTGCACAAACATGGGAAGAACTAGAGCAGGAATCAAAAGGTAATAAATACATGGAAAGGGCGCTGGAAGAGATGATAAAAATCAGTCAGGATGAAATAGAAAGATACCTATATCTACGAGAAGAAATGGCAGAAAGCGATAGAGTCAGTCAGATACAAAGTGCAAAAAGGATTGGACATAAGGAAGGAAAAAAAGAGGGAGAAATACTAAAATTAATAGCCAATAACGTATAACATACACACCGTGGTGGTTTGAATAGCCGTCCGTATATATGAGAAAAACAAAATAATAATATAAAGGATCCATAACCATTGAAATTTTGCCGTTATTTTGACAGGTTCGCAGCAAGCTTGGGTGTGCTGCCTGAGCGAAGCGAGACAAGGAAAGCTTGCGGATAAGCGACCTGTCAAAATGACGTGCATAAATTTCCTGGTCTGGATCCTTTATTATTTTGTTTTTCTCATATACACTCCCCACGACTACCATTTCAAACTACAATTACAATTTACATCTTCCAATTAGCCGCCTCCACCTGCAATTCCACCATATGTCGATAAATCCCATCACAAGCTTTCAATTCATCCGGCGTTCCGTTTTCAGCAACAACCCCGTCTTTCAACACAATAATCTTATCAGCGCCATCCACAGTTCTCATTCGATGTGCAATAATTAATACAGTCTTATCCTTGATTAATTTTGATAATGCTTCCTGTATCAATGATTCATTATCTACATCCAAAGATGCCGTCGCTTCGTCCATCAGGATGATTGGTGCATCTTTTAAGAATGCTCGTGCTATCGAGATTCTCTGGCGTTCTCCGCCGGATAGTTCTGAGCCGTTTTCTCCGATCATGGTATCCCATTTCTGTGGCATTTTCTCGATAAAGTCTTCACAGTTTGCTAATTTTGCTGCTGCCATAACTTCTTCGTCTGTTGCATCTTTTCTTCCGATTCGGATGTTTTCCATAATCGTGTTGTTAAATAGTGTTACATCCTGAAACACAATGGAATATAGTGATAATAATGTTTCTGGATCGATCTTAGAGATATCCATGCCTCCGACCGTGATCGTTCCTTTGTTGATATCCCAGAATCTTGCAGCTAATCTTGATATGGTTGTTTTTCCACTTCCAGATGGTCCGATCAGTGCGGTTACTTCGCCTTGTTTTGCGGTGAAGCTTACGTCTTTTAAGATCTGTTCATTTCCATCGTAAGAAAATCCTACGTGATCAAAGTTGATGTCATATCCCTGATTGCTTAGTGTTTTATTTCCATCCTGTTCTTCGTGGCTTAAGATTTCATCCATTCGTTTGCACTGTGTGTCTGTGGAGATGATCGCGGATAAATTCTCTAATGCTACCTGGAATGGATCGTACATCCTTGATACGACCAGCAGATACATGAAGAATGTTAATGCATCGATTTCTCCTTTTGCAAATAAGATTCCTCCGACTAAGGTTGTCGTTCCGATTCCTACTTTTAAGATCAGCTGTGACAGGCATACGAACATTGCGTTGATCGCTTCAGATACTACGGCGTGTTTTTCAACGGCCTGAATCTTTTTGTTTAAGCCTTCCATATAGGTATTTGTTGCGTTGTATGATTTTAAATCTCTAACGGTTTCCAGCCCTTCCTGAATTCCATCCTGGCATTCCAGTTTGTATTTCATTGCATTTTCATTTAATCGGTGTGAAATTGGTCTTGCACCGAATACAACAAAAAATGCAACTGGTAATACCCATACAGCTGCCAATGTCATTTTTACATTGAAAAAGAATAAACAGATCGTTACGATCGTTGTGGAACACATGGAACCGAATAACTGTGGGAAAAAGTGAGAACTTGCTGTTTCCAGCCATGCACAGTCTCCCATGATCGTACTTGTAAGGTCTGCAAGGTCCTTTTTACCGAAAAATGATAATGGAATCTTTCTTAATTTCTCTGCCAGTGTACGTCTTCTAACTCCACTTTCCACATAAGTTGCGAGGAATGTTGCGTTGTACTGGAAGTATGTTGTAATAATAATCAACAATATTGAAATAACCATTCCTCCGATATACATTGGCAATTTTGAACTTGGAATTCCACCATTTAAAATATCAGATGCCAGCAGATATAGAAGTCCGACTGGAACCATAAATGCTAAGTTTGCAATTGTTACGATGATGACCGCTTTAATCATATCATTGACACCCTGTTCAGAAAGGGCATATTTATGTTTTAATCTTTCTCTCATAATTATAATACACCCCCTACTTTCCAGTTCACTGATTTGTTATATTCTTCCCACATATGGGCGTAAATGCCGTGACTCTTTAATAATTCGCCGTGGCTTCCTTCTTCTGCGATCGCTCCGTCTTTCAAAACATAGATACGGTCTGCATTTGTAACGGTTGATAATCGGTGGGCGATCATGATGACGGTCTTGTCTTTTGATAAGTTTTCAAACGCTTTCTGTACTTTCTGTTCGTTATCTGGATCTGCAAATGCAGTTGCTTCATCAAGGATCAGAACTGGAGCATTTTTAAGAAATGCTCTGGCAATCGAAAGTCTCTGTGCTTCACCACCGGATACATGAATTCCTTTGGCTCCGATCATTGTATGGACGCCGTCTTTAAATTTGTCGATGATATCCATACACTGCGCATCTTTTAATGCCTGCATAACTTCCTCGTCGGTTGCATCTGGTTTTCCAAATCTGACATTTTCAAGGATGGACATCTTTAATAATTTGCTGTCCTGAAATACATAAGAAATCTGATTCATAAGTTCACTGCTTGTGATATCTCTCACATCAACGCCGCCGATCTTTACGCTTCCTTCTTTGACATCCCAGAATCTTGCGATCATGGATGCTAAGGTTGTTTTACCGCCGCCAGAAGGTCCAACAAATGCGACATGTTCTCCCGCTTTGATCTCAATGGAAATATGATCGACTGCATTTTTCTTTGCCCCTTCGTATGCAAATGTTACATCCCGAAGAGATACGGAACTGTCTTTTGGAATCTGTCCGTTGGTTGTCTCTTTTAATGACTGTCTGTTCATCACATCACCCATACGTTTTAATCCATCAACGACCTGCATCTGGGCTTCGCCTGCGTATGCAAGTTTCATTAATGTTGTTGTTAAAATTGGTGTGATGATGATATAGAATAATAAGTTTAACCCAAATGCTGCTGTGATCTCATGTCCGCCAAATACATAGGCTGCAATGATGATAAATACAAAAATGGAATTGACCGCTGTTGTAAATCCAACCATTGGTTTTCTCATTTTTTTCGTAAATCCCAGTGTCCATTTTTCATATTCATCAATTGCTTCTTTGAATCTCTTAAATGAAAATACCGTCTGTCCAAATGTTTTGACAACGGGAACTCCACGAATATATTCAACCGCTTCTGCTGACATGACTTCCAAGGAATTCTGATACTGTTTCATACTTTCTGCCAGATCTTTTCCACTCATGGAACTCATGAATACGAATCCGATCGCTGCCGGGATCAGACACATGATTCCTAACCTCCAGTCAAAGACTGCCATTAAGATGATAAGTCCGATCGGTGTTGCCTTGGAAACTGCTTTATCTGGAAGGGTATGTGCCAGATATGTTTCTGTTGCTGCACTGGAATCTATGACGATCTTTCGAATCTTACCAGTTCCTTCGCTTTCAATATATCCTAATGGTAATGTCATGATGTGGTTCATCATTGCTGTTCTCATCTGTGCCTGTACATGGAATGCTGCGATATGAGAGCACATGAGACCCGCCATATAGATGATCATTCCAAGAATCGCAAATCCTACCGCACGCCATCCATAAGTGCTGATTCCTGCTGCCTTTGAGAAATCAAATCTGACTCTTAACACTTCCTGCATCACTTTCCAGATATAATAAAATGGAACTAACGCAACAAATGCACTGATCGCTGCAAGAATGGTTGAGAGAATGCTTAAATATTTGTAACTGCCTGCGAAATGGTATAACTGCTTTGTCAGGCTTTCTTCTTTTTCTTTCTTTTCTTCCATTATATTCACCTCCGTAAATTATTTATTGTCGGACAATTCCATCTGTCTGCTGTCCTTATTTAAATTGTGCTTGCGCTTATATTCAAGCGGTGCAGCCCCGTAATAATTCTTAAATGCTTTTGCAAATCTTGATTGTGTCGCAAATCCTACTGCATCACTGATCTCTGATATTTTCATTGAATTTTTCAGAATCAATTCTGCTGCCTTTTTCATTCGGATCTCATTCAATAATTCGCTGTATCCTCTTCCATATACTCCCTGGAAATAATTCTTAAGACTTGTCTCACTGATTCCAAAATGTTTCGCAAGTGTCGCTGCAGAATATCGTTTGCTTAAATCTTCTGTCAGAATATCCATGGTCTTTCTCGCAATCTGAATCTGTGAACCTGAGTAGTACACCCTGTTTGTCTCCACTGCATCCCTTTTGCTGCAAAGAACCTGAAGCCACCGGCTGACATCCACCGCAAGAAGATTCATATCTGCATCTGCTTCAATGTCATCTTGAATCACTCTCACTGCCTGTTCAATTCTTGCATCTGCTTTTGAAATAAATGGTGTCTCTCTTCCCAGAAACCGTTCTTTTAATTCAACGCTCATTTTGGTATTCCTGCCATTTAATGACAGTTCTTTGTCAAGTTCTGGACATGGATACAAGATCAACTCCATTCCATGATACTGTGCTCTTGGATAGTAAAATTCATCCGCTTCTCTTGAAGCAGTCCCATAGTCGATTGAATATTCCCCGGTATCCACATAAGTACCGCCACCATTTTTCAAAAGAACCTCACACTTGCCAAGGAAACTGAAATTCACTGTCATGACCGCTTCCCCTTCGTAGGCCTGAATCTGGACTTCTGGGATTCTTCTTGATCTGATATCAATATACAAAAGCTCCAGATATGAGCTGATCCGATAACAGACGATCTTTCCTTTCTCTCCTGAAAAATCTGATGGCAGGATTACTTCTCGTTTCTCATTCATGAAAAACTCCTTCTCTCTTCCTTTCTTTTATAATTTACGGTTATATGTTAGTATACACTAACTTTTGATTCAAGAACAAAACAGCAAAATAGCTCCTTTTAGCATCTGGTTTGTTCTTGATTTTGTCTTTTTGGTAAAAAGAATCCTGTTTTATGGAATCTCCTGCAAACAAAAAAAGGAAAGGATCATCACAAAACATGATAATCCTTTCCAATTTGTTTAAAATTTCAAATTCTAAATCTCATTATTTTCTAATAATATCAGTTGCACTAAAGACTTTATCACCTTTGCCTGCTTTCACACCCTTAGCTTCTAACAGCTCGGATACTGTACAAACTTCATATCCTTTCTTCTTAAGGATCGGTAATACTTTCTCTACTGCTGCAACGGTTGGCTTATGAATATCATGCATTAACACGATATCTCCGTCTTTTGCATGTTTTAAGATTGTTTTAACAGTCGCATCCGTGTTCTTTGTCTTCCAGTCTAAGGTATCAACACTCCAAAGGATCAGTGGTGTATCAATTCCTTTTTTAACATTCTCATTGATCGCTCCATATGGAGGTCTTACGCTGACTGGTTTACTTCCACATGCCTTGTAGATTGCATTCGCTGTCTTGTCTTCCTGTTCTCTTACCTGTGCAGCACTTAACTTTGGAAGGTATGTATGATTCCATGTGTGGCTTGATACTTCATTACCTGACTCTAAGACTTTCTTGACTGTCTCTGGATAATAATTTGCATTCTGTCCTAACATGAAAAATGTTGCTCTTGCATCGTTCTTCTCTAATGCTGCTAATACTCTTTCTGTATTTCCTTTTAATGGACCATCATCAAATGTAAATGCGATCAGTT
>OLRK01002322.1_pt1 | contig 12263 bp, 7 predicted proteins | sample 1672911 | NCBI WGS metagenome assembly OLRK01 (sample SAMEA3136736, study PRJEB25190) | human gut metagenome | biome: human gut; feature: human-associated habitat; material: faeces | place: Austria | collected 2013
TGTACTTTTAGAAAAAGCCGGCTTTGCGGGAATTACTGTAAAGCAGGATTTGGCTGGTCTTGACAGAGTTGTTTACGGGCATCTGTTATAGCCGGCAGTCAGTAAATAGGAGGAAAAAAGATGTTTGACCGTTTGGATGATATTTTAATCCGTTATCAGCAGGTTATGGAAGAATTAAATGACCCGGATGTTGTCAGCGACCAGTTGAGATTCAGAAAGCTGATGAAGGAGCAGGCTGATTTAGCGCCGATTGCTGATAAATATACAGAATATAAGCAGACAAAGCAAAATATTGACGACAGCTTAGAGCTTCTTGAGACAGAGACAGACGAAGAAATGCGCGAGCTTGCAAAGGAGGAGCTTTCCGAGAGCAAGGAAAACCTTGAAAATATCGAGAAAGAGCTGATGATACTTCTTTTGCCGAAGGATCCGATGGACGAGAAAAATGTTATTGTGGAAATCCGTGCCGGCGCCGGCGGCGACGAAGCGGCTCTTTTTGCCGCAGATCTTTTCAGAATGTATTCGAAATATGCCGAGGGACGCCGCTGGAAAATTGAGATGATGAGTGTCAATGAAAACGGCCTCGGCGGTTTTAAAGAAATTATTTTTATGATCAACGGAAACGGCGCTTATTCAAGGCTGAAGTTTGAGAGCGGTGTGCACCGCGTGCAGCGTGTGCCGGAGACAGAATCGGCAGGACGTATCCACACATCGACAGCGACGGTTGCCATTATGCCGGAGGCTGAGGATGTGGATGTGAAGCTTGACATGAATGATGTGCGCATCGATGTTTTCCGTGCTTCAGGAAACGGCGGCCAGTGTGTCAACACGACAGACTCCGCGGTGCGTATTACACATATCCCGACAGGTATTGTCATTTCCTGTCAGGATGAGAAGTCACAGCTTAAAAATAAGGAAAAAGGTCTTAAGGTGCTCCGCTCAAGACTTTATGATTTAGAGCTTGAGAAAAAGCAGAAAGAGGAGGCTTCCTTAAGAAAAAATCAGGTCGGTACGGGCGACCGTTCTGAAAAAATCAGAACCTACAATTTCCCTCAGGGAAGATGTACAGACCACAGAATTAAGCTGACACTTCACCGTCTTGACCAGATTATGAACGGTGATTTAGACGAAATTATTGATAGCCTTATCGCGGCAGATCAGGCAGCGAAGCTGGCAAACATGAATGAAGAATAAAAAGTAAAAATACCCTGAACCGGGCAAGGCTGTACATTTGCAGTGACGATGTACAGCCGGGCTGTTTGGTACAGGGTATTTTTTTGGAGGAAAAAATGAACTTTGATAAAAAAAGGAAATGGTTATATGACGAAACCGTAAAAAGAAATAGGTTGTCCCCTGTTCACTGACGCTATATATCGTGTCGAAAGATTGTGAGCGGCATTTTTCTGAAAACTATTGAAGTTTCAGAAAATCTTTGATAAGATGTTTTATAATTCAATATGCTAAAGGAAGAAAGCGGGAGATTACAATGGTTATTTCTGAAAATATGGCGGATTTGGTAAAGAACAGCTCGGCGATCCGGGCGCTTTTTGAGGAAGGCAAAGCGATGGCAAAGGTTGTCGGTGCTCAGAATGTTTATGATTTCAGTCTCGGTAATCCAAGCGTGCCGGCGCCGGAAAAAATTAAAGAGGCTGTTTTTGAAGTGCTTGACAGTGAGGATAGCCTTTTTGTCCACGGTTATATGAGTAATGCCGGTTACGAGCAGGTGCGTCAGGCGGTGGCCGATGATTTGAATGAAAAATATGGCGCATCTTATGAGATGGAGGATATTTTGATGACGGTCGGTGCGGCCGGCGGGTTAAATTGTATTTTGAGAACACTTTTAAATGAGGGCGATGAGGTTGTCTGTTTTGCCCCGTTTTTTGGCGAATACAGAAGTTATACATCGAATTTTAAAGGCAGGCTTGTTGCTGTTCCGGCAGATACAAGCAGCTTTCAGTTAAATTTGTCGGCGCTGCCGAAGCTTCTTAATGAGCGGACAAAAGCTGTCATTATTAATAATCCGAATAATCCGAGCGGCGTGATTTATTCGTCGGAGACACTGGCGACCCTTCAGAAAATTTTGGGCGAGGCCGAGGCGCGCATCGGTCATCCGATTTATGTCATCTCTGATGAGCCGTACAGAGAGCTTGCCTATGATGGGTATAGTGTGCCTTTTATGCCGGCGATTATTAAAAATTGTATCATATGCTATTCGTTCAGTAAGTCGTTGTCCCTTCCGGGCGAGCGTATCGGTTATTTGGCACTTTCTAAAAATATAGACGCCTATGACGAGCTTGCCCCGGCACTTGTTGTGGCAAATCGATGTCTTGGGTTTGTCAATGCACCGTCATTGATGCAGCTGGCTGTCGCAAAGTGCCTGAAAGAGAAAACGGACGTGGCAGCTTATGACAGGAACCGCTGCCTTTTGTATGATGCGCTCACAAAGCTTGGCTTTGAATGTGTAAAGCCGCAAGGTGCGTTTTATCTTTTTGTAAAATCTCCGGTTCCGGATGAATCGGTTTTTGTCGAGAAGGCGAAGAAGCATCATCTTCTTTTGGTTGGTGCGACTGGCTTTGGTTGTCCGGGCTATGTGCGTATTGCTTACTGCGTGTCTTATGAAATGATTCAGCGGTCTCTGCCGGCTTTTGAGGCGCTGGCGCGTGAGATGGGTATTTTCGGGTGAAAGGATGGTTTGTTTATGAAAGCATGGGAGAAAAATGTGAGAAAGGTTGTTCCTTATACGCCGGGCGAGCAGCCGGATAAAGAAAAGATGATTAAACTGAATACAAATGAGAATCCATATCCGCCGGCGCCTGCGGTCAAGAGGGCGCTGGAGATGACAGACAGGGATTTGCTGCGCCTCTATCCGGATCCGGCAGCGTCAAAGCTTGTCAAGGCGCTGGCATGGCGCTATGATGTGGAGGAAAATCAGGTTTTTGTCGGTGTCGGCTCAGATGATGTACTGTCGGTTGCTTTTCTGACCTTTTTTAATTCAAAGAAGCCGATTTTATTTCCGGACATTACATATTCATTTTATCCGGTATGGGCGGACGTTTATAAAATCCCGTATGAAACGCGTCCGCTTGCCCCGGACTTTTCTATAAATGCCGGTGATTATTATTGTGAAAATGGCGGCGTAGTTTTTCCAAATCCGAATGCACCGACATCAAAATACGAGGATTTATCTGTCGTGGAGGATATTGTTTCTCACAATCGGGACTGCGTTGTAATTGTCGATGAGGCTTATATTGACTTTGCGGGGCCGTCGGCGCTCTCCCTCGTTCCGAAATATGACAATCTTTTAGTTGTGCAGACATTTTCAAAATCGCGGGCGCTTGCCGGAATGCGTATCGGTTTTGCAATCGGTCAGCCTGAACTTATCAAAGCAATGAATGATGTGCGTTACTCGATTAATTCCTACACAATGAGCCGTCCGGCGATTGAGGCGGGTGTCGCTTCAATTATTGAGGAAGGCTATTTCAGAATATGCGTTGAAAAAATAAAAGAAACGAGAGCATGGACGACCGCACAGCTTAAAGCGCTTGGATTTACATTTTGCGAACCGTCGGCAAATTTCATTTTTGCCGCCCATCCTCATTGTCCGGCGAAAAAGATTTACGAAACACTGCGGCGTGAGGATATTTATGTGAGATATTTTGACAAGCCGGGTATCGACAACTATATAAGAATTACAATCGGCACAGACGAGGAAATGCGGACGCTGATAGAGGTTTTGAGGGAGAAGTGTCTGTGAATTGTACGGTATAGATGGTTTTGCATAAACAGAATAATATAGTTGTTTTAACATTTACATTTTGGCCGTTTGGTAGTATAATTCCTTTATGAGTATGTGTGTTTATCACAAAATAATTAATCAGGAGGAATGAGCCAATGAAAAAAATGAATCTAAAAAAACAATGTATTCTTTTTATGGCGGCGGCATTGATGTTTACAGGAATGCCATTAAGTGCAGCGGCGGCTGAAGCAAACGCAGGCAGCGCAGAGGCGATTGTCACAGAGACTGTTGCGGAAACTTCCGGGAGTGGGCAGACTGAGCCGGCAGAGGCAGTCGAGGGTGAGAAGAAAGAAGCCTATCAGATTGTATATAATCCGGGAGAGCAGATTAAAGTTCCGAAAAGTTTGTTTGAAGGCTATAGCGGAAGTATAAAAAAAGTCTATGTGAAGGGTATCGGTGAGATACCGGGAAGATTTTACTATGAAAATCTTCTGATAGATATTCCTTTTGACCGAGATGTCAAGAAGGGTGTTTATCCGATTGATGTGACTTTCCAGCATGACGAGGTGGCATCAGGGGTTATTGAATTTGTCGTGGAAGAAGATATGAAAGGCGTTCATATCCAAAATACAGTTGTAAACTTTGACGGAACTAAAGATGCTGTTTTCCGCTTTACAAATGGTACAGGTAAAAACAGAATTGTAGAATTGCAGAATATTGACTTTACAGCTAAATATTGGCACGAGGGTGATGATGACAGTGAAGTTCAGGGATTTTATATTGATCCGCGTAAAGAGAATCACAAAAAGTATATTTCCTATGATCTTGAGAAAGGTGAAGTGAGAATTAAAAAAGAATATTTTAAGACACAGCTTGGACAGATAACTTGTGGTTCAAGATTGATGCTGTGGGTATACCCTGTGCATCATATGGATCTTAAGTTAGCCAATGGGCAAATAGCTCAAGTATTCCATTATCCTACAGATGAGGCTATATTATCTAAGGATTTTAAAAATCCGGGGGATGCCCGGTGGTATTTTGTAAATTATTATGAAGATGACGGCAAGCCGGTGGAGCCTGAGGAACCGGAGAAAACAGATCCTGTTGAAGATTTTGTAAAACGCTTATATACAAATATTCTTCAGCGTGAAGCTGATGCAAGCGGACTTAAAGCTTGGACAGATGTGTTAAAGTCCGGCAAGGAACAGGGCGCCAAGGTTGCGCAGGGCTTTATTGAAAGTCCTGAATTTCAGAAAAGAAAACTTACGGACACACAATACTTGGAGATTTTATATCAGACATTTTTTGACCGTAAGGCAGATAAGGCAGGTTTAGACGCATGGTTAGATGTGCTTGACAGCGGTTTATCAAGAATGCATGTATTTAAAGGCTTTGCGGAATCCAATGAATTTACAGAGATTTGTGAGGAATATGGCATTATCCGCGGAAATGTTACACTGACAGCGCCGATGGATCAGAACGAGGGCGTGACAAAGTTTATCGTCCGCTGTTACCGTTTATGCCTCGGACGTGATGCAGATAAGGACGGCTTAAACAGCTGGTGTACACAGATTCTGACAGGAAAGAATACCGCGAAGGAAGTTGCCCACGGCTTTGTATTTTCCGATGAATTTATAAAGAAAAACCTTTCAGATAAAGAATATGTCAAAACAATGTACCGCGTATTCATGGACAGAGAAGCAGACCCTGCAGGCTTAGATGCATGGGTGAAAGTGCTTAAAAGCGGCAAGAGCCGTGAACATGTATTCAACGGCTTTGCGGATTCGGGCGAATTTAAAGAAATCTGCGCGGAATATGGTATTCGTTAAAATGTTAATTGGATAAAAGTTAAAAGACCTGCAGGCACTTCGGTTTTGTAGGTCTTTATGTTTGTGGAAAATTTTTTGAAAATCCTATATCATGAAAAGCGTATAGCTAAAGAGACTTTTCAAAGATGTGGCATTGGGGTATAATAAGCACAGAGAAACTATTATAAAAAAATAAGATGTATAGGGAGTGTGAGATATTTGCAAAAAATTATAATTAGGCATCTAGGTCCTGTAAAAACTTTGGATATGGAAATAAAAGATTTTAATATACTTATAGGAGAACAGGCAACAGGTAAAAGTACTGTTGCAAAAGCAATATATTTTTTTAGAATTATTAAAACTACATTAACAGATTATCTTTGTCAGGTATATGATAGTGCACTTTACAAAGGCAATGATATTAGTGAGGGGTTTAATAAGGTTTTAAAGAGAGAGTTAAAGTCAATTTTTATTTCATTATTTGGACGAAGTTGGGATTTAGACCGACGTTTATATTTAAAATATGAGTACACAAATGATATTTGGATTGATGTTAACCTTAACGGAACGTCCAGGCAGTATATAAGCGTTCGTTATTCACCAAATTTGTCACGGGAAATAAAACGGTTAGAAGGTGAAGCTTTAACTTTGCATGAGCAAAAAGCAGATGCATATTTTAGTCTTGCTTATGCAAGTAAGGAACGATTGCGTAATTATGATAATTTTAAAAATAATATAAACAGAATTTTTGATGATTACAAAGAAACATATTATATACCTGCAGGAAGAAGTATGATTACACTATTAGTTAATAATCGTTCTTTAATTGAAAGTGAAAATCTTGATTTGATAACACGGGAGTTTATGCGTATTATTGACGGTATTCATGTAGCGTTTGCAGACGGGATTAGGAATGTGCATAAACGATATCCTGATGGTGAAAGAAAATTTGATGTTAGTAAGATATCAGAGATGTTAATTTCTGATTTGAAAGGTGATTATCAGTATAATCCGGGTAAAGAATATATTATTATTCAGGATGAGGAGAATCATAACGAGAAAGTACAGGTGCCGATTAATTTTGCATCATCGGGACAGCAAGAGATTTTGTGGTTGCTGAATCAATTATATATTTTGATGTTAAAAAAAGAAAATGCGTTTGTAATTATAGAGGAGCCGGAAGCACATTTATATCCAAGTCTTCAGGATAAAGTTGTTGAATTTATTGCTTATTTTGCAAATATTAATGATAGTACTGTCATGGTGACAACGCATAGTCCTTACATTTTAACATCAGTAAATGCGTTATATTGTGCAGGAAAAGTGATTAGAGATTTTCCAAATCTGACTAAAAAAGTACATGATATTGTGGGAAATGGTTGCGAAATTATCCCGGAAAAAATTACAGCATTAAAACTTAATAAAGATACAAGCGTACAGGAATTAATAGATAAAGAATTCGAAGAAATAAATACAGAGATGATTGATGAAATTTCAGACAAAATCAATGAAAAGTATACAGAATTGTTTTATTTGTTATCCGAAAGCGAAGCGTGAGAGGTGAGGGGATGAGTAAAAAAGAAAAGCTCAAAAACAGAAATTTTACTCAGACAGGCGATTTGGCATTGGGAAAATATAATGAATTATTCGAGTGCCTTAATAAAGGAGAGAAAAGAAATCTTAAAGATAGGAAATCTGATAAAAATTCATTTATGCCTATAGAGGTAGTAGATGAAGGCGTGTTTTTAACAGAACCTGATGGAAGATTAATTCCTGATACTGTCAGTCAGCGTAAATGCGATTTTTTGTTATACTGTAAAGATAAGCCGCAGATATGTTTCGTTGAACTCAAGGGAGAGAACATTTCAATCAAAAATAGTGATAATCCATACGACCAAATTAGTGCTACGATAGATTTTTTGAAAAGATATAATGAGTTAAAAGTTTTAGCAAATCCAACGATTGAAAAACATGCTTTTATTGTATCACCGGGGAGGCAGAAATTTCCAAAAGGTATAGAGTCTAAAGAAAGATTTCTTTGGCGGAAGTTGCTTCAAGAAGGTTCTGAAAAAAAGAAAATGGAAGATATTGTGCATCATGTAAAAGTGACGAAATCGGATAGATACAGCAATAATGGGCAGATTATTTGTTCACCAAAAGCACCTGTAAAAATTCCTTTTATGAATGATTAGAAGAAAAAATAACTATGATAAAAACTAACTACAAAATCTCTGTCCGCCGCCTTGCGGAGTTTATTTTGCAGTCAGGCGATATTGACCGGACGGTCGGCGCTCTAAAAGACGCGGAGGCCATGCAGGAAGGACAAAAAATCCATAAGAAGCTGCAGAAGCTGGCAGGACCTGAGTACAGAGCCGAGGTGACACTAAAGACAGAATATGATGCCGGCGATGACATGGTGATTGTCCTTGAGGGGCGGGCTGACGGTATTATTGAGGAATACCGGCTCGGCGGTCTTGAGGACGGAGGTGAAGCCGGAATGCAGCTTTTCCATACGGTTGATGAAATCAAAGGTACTTATGCAGATGTAAGCCGACTTGAGGCGCCGCTGCCGGAACATATAGGGCAGGCGCTTTGCTATGCCTATATTTATGCACTTCAAAATCAGTTGGATGTGATGGAAGTTCAGGTAACTTATGTGAATATTGAAACAGAAAAGGTAAAGCAATTTAAGGAGACAAAAACCTTTGAGGAATTAAAGATTTGGTTTGAAGAACTTATGGCAGAATATGCCAAGTGGCTGAAGTGGCAGCGTCAGTGGCGGAAAAAGCGCAATGACAGTGCGGCAAGACTCTCGTTTCCGTTTGAGTACAGACCGGGGCAGAAGAAGATGGTTTCCGGCGTTTATCGGACAATTTTGCAGAAGAAACGGCTGTTTATGGAAGCGCCCACAGGAACAGGCAAGACGATATCCACAGTTTTTCCGTCGGTGAAAGCGATGGGCGAGGGGCAGGCAGAAAAGATTTTTTATCTGACGGCAAAGACAATCACCCGGACGGTTGCCGAGGAAGCTTATGATTTGCTGCGCAAAAACGGGCTTTTATTTAAGGCGGTAACGCTGACGGCAAAGGATAAGATCTGTATTTTTGATGAGGCAAAGTGTAATCCCGAAGACTGTCCGAGAGCGAAAGGGCATTTCGACAGAGTCAATGACGCGGTGTTTGATATGGTCACAAATGAGACGGCGCTGACAAAAGATGTCATTGAAGTTTATGCTGAAAAATATAATGTTTGTCCTTTTGAAATGCAGCTTGATGCGGCGCTTTGGATGGACGGCATTATCTGTGATTATAATTATGTGTTTGATCCTCAGGTTTACTTAAAGCGATTTTTTGATAATGTGAAAGAAAACTATATTTTTCTCATTGATGAGGCGCATAATCTTGTGGACAGGGCGCGGGAAATGTACAGCGCACCTCTTTATCTGGCAGATTTTGAAGCGGTCAGGGCAGCAGTGATGCCTTATGAGCGCCGTCTTGCCGGAAAAATTGGCAAATGCATTAAGTGTATGAGAGAGCTTTATGACGAGTGTGAGGAATGTATGCAGCTTGAAAGCGCCGGAGGGCTGTCTGTATTTTTAATGCGGATGATTTCTGATATAGAAAAGTTTTTAAAAAGCCGGGCTCCGGCACCTGTGAAAGTGAAAGAAAAGGTACTTGAGCTTTATCTTAATGCACGGTGGTTTGTCAATGTGTACGATAATATGGACAGCCGTTATATTATCTACGACGAGCGGCAGGGCGAAAAAAAGTTTATGATAAAGCTTTTTTGTGTTGATCCGTCGGGAGATTTGGGGATGTGTCTTGAAAAGGGACGTTCGGCAGTCTTTTTTTCGGCGACGCTTTTGCCAATCCAATATTATAAGTCGCTTTTGAGTGTGACGCCGAAAGAGGATTATGATTTGTATGCCGTATCGCCCTTTGATGTGAGCAACCGCATGATTTTGACGGCGGGTGATGTGAGCAGCAGATATACGCGGCGAAACAGAGAAGAATATGAGCGGATTGCCGAGTATATTTTAAAAACAGTACGCGGTAAAAACGGCAATTATATGGTTTTTTTTCCGTCTTACGCATTTATGGAGGCTGTCTATGAAGTGATTGCAGAAAAGGAGCTTTCAAAGGCAGGCAACGGACTGACAATCATTGTGCAGGAGAGCGCCATGACTGAATCGGCAAGAGAAGCGTTTTTGGAAAATTTTAAATCTGACATTATGTCAACTGTTGTCGGCTTTTGCGTGCTCGGCGGTATATTTTCGGAGGGCATTGATTTAAAGGAGGACAGGCTTATTGGTGTCCTTGTTGTCGGTACAGGACTGCCGCAGACCGGCGGTGAGCGTGAGCTTTTAAAAAAATATTTTGATGAAAAAGAGGGCAGCGGTTTTGATTTTGCTTACCTTTATCCGGGAATGAATAAGGTTTTGCAGGCGGCGGGGCGCGTCATACGGACGGAAAAGGATAAGGGGATTATTGTACTTTTGGACGAGCGGTTTAATTACCGAATGTACAGCAGCCTTTTTCCGAGAGAATGGTTTCCTTATGAGCGGGCGTCCATCGGCAATATCGAAGAAAAAATAAATACGTTTTGGGAAAAAGCCGGAATATAGCAAAGGATTGTGTATTTTTTAACGTACACACGCATTTGGTATATTTTCCGGCTTTTATTTTAGTCTGAAATCTTTTATAATGAAATTAGTGTCAGTATATGTTGAATTTGCGCTGACATCAGACAAGGCGAACCTGTCTGAGGATGGGAGGTTTATGCGATGAGGATAGGCTTTATCGGGCTTGGAATTATGGGTGAGCCGAATAATGAATTAGGAGTTGTTACTTTTTCTGATGCTAATTATTTATCTAAAATATTATATGCTAGTGCTGATACTAGTAATGTAGATAATTTTATAGCTAGTCTTAAACGTATATCTGAAACTATTCCAAATTGTGAATGTTTAATTCAATTACATGATTTACTTAGCAAAAATAAAGTATTTGCTAATAAGTATATGATGGTGTTTAATAAACCTATTATATCTAAAATTGAAACTTATATTCAAACTGATTCTAATGGTAATAGTTATGTTCGTGCTCGTGTAACTAATCCTAATACTGATTCTCGTACTATTTTACAGAATACTTTTTATAATAATGTTAAGAATAATATTATTACTAATCGTGTTCCTACTGCTCGTGAAAAGTTTCGTATATATGATAGATATAAAAATACTCCTCATGCTAATCTTTATTTATATGATGCTTTTAAAGAAATATTTCCTGATATTAATCAAGCTAGTTTTAATTTAGCTATTGCTAAGATTGGTCGTGTTGCTATGGCTAATAATCTTATTAACTTTGCTAATGTTATTAATCGTACAGTCGATAATTATAATAAATATGTAGAAGCACTTAAAAAAGATAAAGGAACTAAAATGCCTGATAGTTTTATTAATAGAGGTGATACTTCTATTATATATCAAATGGCTGATGTCTTTAAAGATATTATTTATATTCCTGTTGAACTTAATTCTCGTAATCCTGAAGGTAATTTAAGTTCTGATGTTATTAATAGAAGTTTTATTACTAATATTGCTAAAATTATTAATGATGATAAATCTACTGTTGAAGAACAAAATGCTATGGTGGAAGCTTATGCTAAACAAAAGTTTACTAGTCATCAATATGATTATAGTAATTTACTTCTTGAACATAGGGATAGTAATGGTAATATAATTAATTATGGATTATTTAGAAGAGTTGGAAATGGAACTCCTAAACTTACCGAATATGCTCGTAGTATGTTTAAAACTTCTCTTCTTAATGGTATTAGCGAATTAGATAATAACAATAATGACTTATATCGTAGTATGAGTGATGGTGATTATTTAATTACTGCTATGGGATTATTTATGACTGATATTAATAATTCTGAAACTCCTACTGCTAATTATTTACTTCCTATACCTAGTGATGCTCCTAAAAACTTTACTATTACTGCTCCTAGATATAGTCTTAATGGATTACGTAGTCAACTAGAAGATGGAACTAAAATTATAAATAGAGAACATCCATTATTTAAACAATATTATAATATAGCTATTCAAGAACTTACTAATATGGCTCAAGCTGTTAATGTAATGTTTAAGACTAATGCTAATGGTAATCCTATTTTAACTAATGGAGATTTTGAATTTAGTGATACTTATAATAATAAACCTGAACATTTTTATAATCAATACCATAAAGATGGAAAAGGTAATGTATTTACTACTAAAGATGGACACAAAGTTTTAGCTGGTAGAGTATTTAGTTTTAAACGTTTAGTTAGTAAAATTACTCCTAATAGTAATGGAGCATTTAATGAACTAATTGGGTATGGTAAGACTATTGACATCCTCTACGGGGGGTCTACACGTGGACTTAGCTATGTTAATAATCAAGTAGTTCTTAATGGAGAACAACGTGTTGCTCTTGAAGATGCTGTTGCTGATTGGTTAAATGAATATATAACTAATGGTTATAAAGAACTTAAAAATAAATATGGTACATTTATTGATGATAGGATTAATAATGAATCTTTAGCTGAATTTCTAGTTAATGATTATCTTGTTAGAGATAGTATGTACGATATGTATGGTGGTGACCAAAGTTTTTATAAGAATGGTCAAGCTATTCTAAAACGTATTAAAGAAGTACAAGCTAGTGGTA
>OLRK01002324.1_pt1 | contig 12246 bp, 9 predicted proteins | sample 1672911 | NCBI WGS metagenome assembly OLRK01 (sample SAMEA3136736, study PRJEB25190) | human gut metagenome | biome: human gut; feature: human-associated habitat; material: faeces | place: Austria | collected 2013
TCTGAAGGAGCTTGTGCTTCGTTATCCGGTGCTGGAGGACATAAAAGAGAATATTCTTAAGGCATATGAGATGATCCGGGACTGCTACGAGGCAGGAGGCACGCTGCTCATAGCAGGAAATGGCGGAAGCTGCGCAGACAGCGAGCATATTGTAGGGGAGCTGATGAAGGGCTTTGTAAAACGCCGCCCGGTGCCGGGGGAGCTTGCAAAGGCCTTAAAGCAGATCGATCCAAAAAGGGGAGAGGCGCTTTCTGAAAAGCTTCAGGGAGGCCTTAGGGCCATTGCACTGACAGGCCATAATGCACTTTCCACAGCCTTTGCCAATGATGTAGACGGCACCCTCTCCTATGCACAGCAGCTTTACGGCTATGGACAGAAGGGGGATGTATTTATGGGCATCTCTACCTCCGGAAATTCAGAGAGTGTCATGTATGCAGCAGTGGCTGCAAAGGCGCTGGGAATGAAGGTGATCGGCCTTACTGGGAAGGACGGAGGGGCTCTTGGTCGTATTTCGGATGGGGCCATCATTGTTCCGGTACAGGAAACCTATAAAATACAGGAGCTCCACCTGCCCATCTACCATACCCTCTGCCTGATGTTAGAGGAGCATTTCTATGAAGTATAAGCATGTATTTGCCATTCCGGCTTACGGGGATTCACCCTACCTGGAGCGCTGTATCCGCTCCTTAAGGGCCCAGACAGTGGCTTCCCGCATTATTTTGTGTACCTCTACCCCAAGCGCTTATATAAATGCCCTTGCTGCAAAGTATACGGTGCCTGTATTTGTGCGCCATGGGAAAAGTAATATCAAAGAGGACTGGAATTTTGCCTATGATATGGCAGAGGGAGAGCTTGTCACCATTGCCCATCAGGATGATATGTACCATAAAAAGTATGTGGAGTATCTTCTTGAGGCGGACAGCCGGTATCCGGATATGACTGTATATACAACGGATTATGTGATCGTAAAGGGCGGGCGCTTGCTGAAGGGAGATAAGGTTTTATGGGTAAAGCGGCTTCTTCGCCTTCCCCTGCGGTTTAGAGGGCTTTCCGGGAAGCGATGGATCAAGAGACTGCCCTTAATGTTTGGAAATTCTATCTGCTGTCCGGCAACTACCTACAATAAAAAGCTGCTGGGGGAGCCGCTGGTCCGGTCTGAGTTCAGCTTTGCGCTGGACTGGGATATGCTGACACAGCTGGCAGAGCGGGAAGGCAGGTTTATCTGTACAGAGCGGCCGCTTTTATTTTACCGGGTGCATGATGGCGCAGAGACAAAAAAATCCATGGAGGATGACCGCAGGGCGAAAGAGGAGAGGGCTATGTTTCTGAAATTTTGGCCCAGGCCTGTGGTAAACCTTTTGATGCGGGGATATCAGAAGGCCTATGATGAGTATGAGTAAGGGGACAGGAATTGGAACATGATGGAAAACACCGGAAAGCAGAGACGGGCGCTGGCGGCGCTTTGGGCTTTGGGGATTTTACTTTTGGCAGTTACATTAACGGCAGTGGTGGCCCTGGGGCCCCTTCGGATCGTTCTGGAGAATAGGGCTACTGTACTTATGCTGGCAGAGACAGCTTTTCTTTTTTGGTGGAACTGTTTCTGGCTTTTAAGGCAAACCTCAGGAAAGAAAAGGACGGCAGCCCTGGGCATGGAAATTTTTATTTTTACCTGGTGCCATCAGATTTTCCTGCCTCTTTTTGTATCCGGCCTTTATCTTCTGGTGCTTGCCTGCTTTGGGATGTGGCTCTGGAGCCTTTTTTTCAGAGATATAAGGCTTTCTGCTGTGTGGAAGTGGCTTATGGGGCTTGTGCTTGGAAGCGCAGCCTGGATGGTGCTTGTATGTGCAGTTTCTCTTACAGGCAGGGGCGGCCTGTGGCTGTGGCGCTTTTTGGCCCTTGGGATTGGCTTGTGGGTGCTGCTTCTGTTCTTTTTTCACTGGAAAAGACAGGGAAAAACCTCTGGAAGCTGGCGTGAAAGCCTGAAGACGGCAGAGGATTGTTTCCCAAAAGATAAGGTTTCGGCCCTGCTGACCGCGTTTATCCTTACTGTGCTTTTCGTACAGGCAGGACGGATCAACATTGAACTGGATTACGATTCCCTTCACTATGGACTGCGTTCCCCCTATGTGCTGGACAATGGCTTTGGTATCTATGAAAATCTGGGGATGATAAATCTTGTGTATACCTACAGCAAGGGTCTGGAGGTGCTCTGCCTCCCTCTGTCAGGAACGCCTACCTATGGCTTTGTGCTGTGTGTTTCCTACTGGGCCTGTGTCCTGACATTGGCTCTCATTGGCTGCCTGGCAGCCAGGCGGGGAGGAAGAAAGACCGGCCTGTGGGCCGCTGCCCTGGCCGCAGCCATTCCCGGTATTACCAACATGGGGATCACAGCTAAAAATGATATGATCACCCTGCTCCACCAGCTGATCATCTACGGGCTTTTACAGCAGGCCATCCTGGAGGGAGGAAAAAATGCAGAGCCTTCGGAAGCGGGTCAGCGCCCTGACAGCAGAGCTCCCTGGCTTCTTATGGCAGTGGCAGTGTATCTTCTGACCCTTGTATATAAGCCTACAGCCCTTGTGTTTTCTACTGCTTTGGGAGGTGTGGGGCTCTTGTTCCTGATCGCCTGCAGAAGGCTTCCAAAGGTAAGGGGCAGAGATCTTCTGGTGCTGTTTTTTCCCGGCGCTGCAGTGGCAGGGCTGTGGTACCGCACCTGGCGTTTTACGGGTGTTCCCATGACCTCCATATTTGCATCCATCTTTGAGAAGGCAGGCTTTGAAATAAAATACCCCTACAATTTCACCCATGTGATCGGCGATCCCTCCCTGCTTACCCTTGGGGAAAAGCTGGAGCGTCTGGGAAAACGCCTTCTTGGGATGCTGGCAGCGCCGGTGGGGGCAGATATGGCCCATGTGATCATAGCCTGGGGAACAGCCTTAGTGACCCTGCTCTTGATCCTATGGCCTCTGGCTGCAAAAAAAAGCAGGGATGAGCTGGACCGATTTGACTGTGTGCTGCTTCCGGTGCTGGCTCTCGGTTCTGTTTTCAGTATCTACACTCTTTACCAGGTAGACGGAAATTATTTTATTCTGTTTTATGCCCTTCTGGTTGTCAGCACAGCTGGAATGATAGGAGAAAAATGGAATTTATCAGGGAATCATGGATTAAGAAAAGGGCTTTTAGGGCTGGCTGCTCCTGTTATGGCCTGCGGCCTGTTTCTCACCTGCCTTACAAGCTGGGCTGGAACACCAGGATTTACTCCGGTGAAGCTGTTTCATAGAGGCTACTATGATCACAGGGAGGCAGAGCAGGCCTACCATCAGTGGAAGGGCTGCTCTGAGCTGGAAAAGCTTCTGACTCCCAGAAGCAGGGTGCTGTCCTTCGGCTATCATCCCGACGCCCTGAGGCTGGATGCCTGCGTACAGAGCTACCATGATGTAACCGGCAGCGGCGGCAATGTGCAGCTTGTAAAGACACTGGATCTGTTTGAGGAATTCCTGGAATATGCGGGGATCGAATATTTCTATCTGGAAGCGGGGTATCTGACGGACAATCCCAGGGCCCTGGAGCTGGTAGAGTACATGATCGAGGAGGGTACATTGACGGATCTGGTCTATGAGTATGGCAATGCCCTTGGAAGGGTGGAGCTCTCAGGACAGCCGTCAGAGGACACAGAGGCGTCCTTAAGGGAATTTAAGGAACTATATTGTGTATTTAACAGAGGGGAATATCACAGGTAAATGGGCAGAAACCCGGCTGGGACTGCATAAGGAGGCGACAGAAAATGGAAGCAAAGGAGCGTAAACGGTTCCAGATCGGGTTTTCCAGAATGGAAAAGAAATATGAGTGGAAGGATCACCTGATCTTTATGGGGATTTTGCTGGCATTGGCAGTTTGGGTAAACCGCGATATTGAGATCAAGGGCCTTTATATGGATGATCTGTATTTCTGGTCCTGCTATGGGGAACAGAGCTTTTTGGAGTATGTGTTCCCTATGGGAAGCACACGGTTCCGCTTTCTGTATTATCTGGCAGCCTGGCTTGAGATGGCAGTGGTAAGAAATCAGGTAGGCCTGTTTGTGCCTATTAATATCCTGTTAAATGCCATGGTGGGCTGGAGCATTTATTTCATGGGACACAGCCTGTCAAGGTCAAAGGCAGTGGGCTTTTTTGCAGGGGCCATGTACCTTGTAAGCCGCATGGCCTACTATCAGATCGGGCAGGTTCTGGGGCTTATGGAGACTATGGCCCTGTGGATGGCCCTTGGGATCTTGTGGTATCTGTACCGGTATGTAAACGGGAAGGAAGGTTCCTCTGCTATTTATAAGGGGGCTGCCCTCTATTTTGGCGTATGCTTTGTCCATGAGCGCTATATGGCCCTCCTTCCCTTGTTTATTCTGGTCCTGCTTATGAAAAAAAGCAGATCTCTATCCCAGTGGGGAAGTATTGGAGGCGCATTTATCCTGGTGCAGGCAATCCGCGCCTTTACGATCGGAGGACTTCTTCCGGCAGGAACCGGAGGGACACAGGTGGCAGACACCCTAAATCTGGGCCAGGCAGTAAAATATGCTTTCAGCCAGGTGGCCTATGTCTTTGGAATCAATGCAGGGCCGGAGCATTTGAACGGCCTCCCATGGGCACAGAGCCCTCTCCTTATAAAGCTTCTGGTGCTTTTGGCAGACGGTCTCCTGCTGCTTCTGACAGCCGGTTTTGTTTACAGGCTCATACGGGAAAAGGATAAGGGACGCAGATGGGAGATGGTTCAAAATACCCTGCTGTTTTTGGGCTTTATTGCCTGCTGCATTGCATCCTCCAGCGTTACGATCCGCGTGGAGCTGCGCTGGGTTTACGTGTCTATGGCGGCTGCCCTGTTGTTTCTGTCATATATGTACGGGGAGCTGACAGCCGGTGTGAAGCCGGAGCTCTATTTAAAGCGGTTCTGGCCCTGGGGGGCAGTTATCTGCGGCTATGTGCTTTTAATGGCTCCTGTGGAGCTGTTTTACAGGGGCTTTTATCCAAAGCTGTATCTGTGGCCTGACCAGCAGCGCTATAATTCCCTGGCAGAGGAAACCTACGGCAGATACGGGGAGGAAATTTTCGGAAAGACCATTTATATTATGGGAAACAGCTATGAGATGAGTGATTTTACAGCCCGCACCTTTTTTAAGGTGTTTGATGAGGAGCGGAAGGCAGAAGGCACAGAGGTGCGCTTTATTGAAAGCATCCGCGATATAGGGCTTATTGATGAGGACATGCTGGTCCTGCGTGAGGACCCGGAGCATGGCGGCTTTCAGGATATTACAGATGTTGTGCGGCAGCTGAAGCTCCATGCAGATTACGGCTACTATGAGGACGGGTGGATGGATGAAAGATCATGCCTTACGGTAATGGCCGGGGAAGAGGGGATCATTAAGCTGGAGATCATGTACCCTGGGATCATGTCCGGCGGAGAGAGGATCCTCATTTTAAAGGATGGACAGGAGCCGCTTGTTCTGCCTCTTACCTCCAGCGTTGTGGAGGCCTCCATTGACGCAGAGCCATGGCAGATGGTGGAGCTGGAGTTTGACTTTAATTTCTATATGCAGAATGCCCAGGAGCAGAGGGGGGAGGACAGGCTGGCAGCCATTGTCCATATTCTGGCGCCGTAAGCTGCCGGAGGCAGCAGCAAAAAGCTTGATCGAAGGAGAGATACATGAAGCGCAATTCATACAGAAATATATTTTATTTTCTGCTTCCTTTTCTGGGAACCCTGTTCCTTTTGTGGTATGTGAAAAATGCCACCTGTGATGTGGTTTATTCGGATTATGTGCGCCTGGTAAACAGCTATCTTCCGGATGTGTGGGATCCGGAAAAATTCTTTGTGCCGGATGTGCTTACCAGGCTTCCCATTAACTACCTGGCCCGCATTATCAATGTGGAGCTCTTTGGCTTTTCCATTACCTTTGAGCGTGTGCTGGGCGTTGTAAGCGTGGGCCTGGCTGCCCTTGTGTTTGCACGCTACTGTGTAAGCCGCAGCGTAGGGGCAGTGTGGTTCTGCCTTTTGATGGCGGTTATGTTCAGCTTAAACCAGTGGGAAATGCTGACAAACGGCAGCGGCTGGTCCCATTTTTTTGCAGTTGCAGGCTTCTTCTACAATCAGGTTGTGCTTGACCGGGTGTGGAACGGGAACCCGAAAAAATACGACGATATCCGCCTTCTTCTTCTGCCGTGGCTGTTGATCCTGGGAACCGCAGGCCCTTACGGCGGAAGCTACGGGGCAGTGATGCTTTTAGCCTATGTGTTCTGCTTCCTGTATGGAAGAAAAAGGAAGGACGACAGCCAGAAGGAGTGGGGAAGGCGCTATGTATTCTGCTTTTTAAACACCCTGCTTCCTCTTCTTTTGTATCTTTTAAGTAATTCCTTTGCAGTGGAGAGCCATGCAGGGGCCACAGGCCGTTCTCTGACAGTCATCTTAAGTGAAAATCCCTCCTTTTTCCCCAGGTTTATTCTAAAATCACTGGCAGGTATGGTGATCGGCGGGGAGGAGCTTTTGCAGTGGATACAGGGTGGAGCGCTTCCAAATTCTGCCTGCTATCTGCTAGGGGGCTTTGTGGCGGCAGCCTATCTTCTGGCGCTGTGGCTTCATGTGAGGTATAAGCTTTACGAGAAGCACCTTCTTCCTCTGTTGCTGTTAATTGGCGGCGGCGGAAACCATCTTCTGATCTTCCTCTCCCGCTATATTTTCGAGCAGGAGGATTATGCCTTAAGCTCCCGGTATGCCCTGCAATTTAAGGTGGGGATCCTCGGAATCCTTCTGACCTTCGCTTTCGTGTGGGGAAAGACAGCTATAAATCGTTTCCTGAAGGCGGCTATAGGGCTGTTCTGTCTTGCAATCCTTCTTGGAAATGGTTATACTACATATCGTGAGATAAAAAAGGCACCTTACCGGGAGGAAAACTTTGAAAAGATGGCCCGGCTGGCGCCTGAGATCCCGGGTATGAGCGATGAGGCACTTCTGGAGCAAAAGCAGGAGCTGGAAGATCTTTACGAATACAGGAAGGGCATTTATGATCTGCGTCAGGCCTTCCGTATTTTAGAGGAAAATAATTTGAACATATTCAGATAGAAACAGACGGAGGAAGACCATGAAGGTTGTAATTTTAGCGGGGGGATTTGGCACAAGGATCAGTGAGGAAAGCCACTTAAAGCCAAAGCCTATGATTGAGATAGGCGAAAAGCCTATTTTATGGCATATTATGAAATATTATTCGGAATTCGGGTTCCACGATTTTGTGATCTGCCTTGGATATAAGCAGTATGTGGTAAAGGAATTCTTTGCAGACTATTTCCTTCATACATCGGATGTGACCTTTGATCTGGCAAATAATAAGATGGAGGTTCACAACAATTATTCGGAGCCATGGAAGGTGACTCTGGTAGATACAGGGCTTAAGACCATGACCGGCGGCAGGGTAAAGCGGATTCAGCCGTATATTGGAAATGAGCCATTTATGCTGACCTACGGTGACGGTGTTTCCAATGTAGACTTAAACGCCCTGGTGAAATTCCATCAGTCCCATGGGAAGATCGCTACCATCACCACCGTAAACCTGGGGCAGATGAAGGGTGTTCTTGACATTGACGAGGATAATACGGTCATGTCCTTTAGGGAAAAGGATGATAATGACGGGGCTTTGATCAACGGCGGCTTTATGGTGCTGAATCCGGAGATCTTTGATTATCTGGAGGGAGATTCAACCGTCTTTGAGCAGGAGCCCATGCAGAGCCTGGCAGCCCAGGGACAGATGAAATCCTTCTATCACAGCGGATTCTGGCAGTGCATGGACACACAGCGGGAGATGAAGAAGCTGGAGGAGCTGTGGCAGACAGGGAAGGCTCCATGGAAAATATGGAAGGATTAAGGTAGAAGCATATGACAATGACAGAATTAAGGGATTTTTATAAGGATAAACGTGTTCTGGTGACAGGCCATACAGGTTTTAAGGGCTCATGGCTCTGCCGTATCCTGACCCTTTGCGGGGCGAAGGTGACAGGCTATTCCCTGACGCCGCCCACTGACCCGAGCCTTTTTGAAATCGCAGGGCTTGAGGATACCATGGAGAGCATTATAGGGGATGTACGGGATTTAAACCATCTTCGCCAGGTGTTTGAGCAGGTTCAGCCGGAGATCGTGTTCCATCTGGCAGCTCAGCCCATTGTGCGGGATTCCTACAAAAATCCGGTGTATACCTATGAGACAAATGTGATGGGTACTGTAAATGTGCTGGAGTGTGTGCGCCTGACAGAAAGCGTGGCTTCCTTCCTGAATGTTACAACGGACAAGGTGTATGAAAACAGGGAGTGGGAGTACGGCTACCGGGAATGTGATCCCCTGGACGGCTATGACCCCTATTCCAACAGTAAATCCTGCTCCGAGCTTGTGACTCACAGCTATCAGAAGTCCTTCTTTTTGGAGGGGGGCTGCGCTGTTTCCACCTCAAGGGCAGGAAATGTCATCGGAGGCGGTGATTTCGCCAATGACCGGATCATTCCGGACTGTGTAAGGGCGGCAGCCAGAGGCGAGGACATTATTGTAAGGAATCCTCATTCCACCCGGCCCTATCAGCTGGTTTTGGAACCCCTTGCAGTTTATCTGGAAATTGCCATGAGGCAGTATGAGGACAGGAGATTTGCAGGTTACTATAATGTGGGCCCTGACGATAAGGACTGCATTACTACCGGGGAGCTGGCAGATTTATTCTGCAGTGCCTGGGGCGGGGGGCTTTGCTGGATTAACAAGTGGGTAGGAGGCCCTCATGAGGCTAATTTCCTGAAGCTGGATTGTTCGAAAATCCGCAGCGTCTTTGGCTGGAAGCCCAGATACGGGGTGAAGGAGGCTGTTGAAAAGACAGTGGAATGGTCCAAAGCCTATCTGGAAGGGCAGGACATGTTAATGGTAATGGACAGGCAGATAGATGAATTTTTTGGCTGAACTGTTACGAAATATAAGGAGAAATAACAGAATGTTTGAAAACCGATCAGAATCAGAAGCAAGAGAGCAGATTTTGTCCATGGTGGCAGAATACTGTGATAAATATCATAACCAGAAAAAGGAATTTAAAGAGGGACAGCGGATCCCCTATGCGTCCCGCGTTTACGGCCATGAGGAGATGGTAAACCTGGTGGACAGCTCCCTGGAATTCTGGCTTACAGCAGGACGGTATACGGACGAATTTGAGAAAAAGCTGGCCAGGTATCTGGGTGTCCCATTCTGCAGCGTTGTAAATTCCGGTTCCTCTGCAAACCTGGTGGCCTTTATGACGCTGACCTCCCCCCTTCTCGGGGAGCGCCGGGTAAAGAGGGGGGATGAGGTGATCACTGTAGCCTGCGGCTTCCCTACGACCGTAGCGCCTGTGGTCCAGTACGGGGCAGTGCCGGTATTTGTGGATGTGACCATTCCCCAGTACAACATTGATGTGACAAAGCTTGAGGAGGCCCGCTCTGAAAAGACAAAGGCAGTCATGATCGCCCATACCCTGGGAAATCCCTTTGACCTTCGGGCAGTAAAAGCCTTCTGTGACAAGTATGACCTGTGGCTGGTGGAGGATAACTGTGATGCCTTAGGCACACAGTATACGATGGAGGAGGACGGGAAAGAGGTAACCCGTTTTACAGGCACCATCGGCGATATTGGAACCTCCAGCTTTTATCCGCCCCATCATATGACAATGGGAGAGGGGGGCGCTGTCTATACGGCTGATCCTCTTTTAAATAAGATCATCCGCTCCTTCCGCGACTGGGGACGTGACTGCGTATGCCCATCCGGCCGCGATAACCTCTGCGGCCACCGCTTTGACCGCCAGTACGGCCAGCTGCCTTTGGGCTATGACCATAAATATGTATATTCCCATCTGGGCTATAATTTAAAGGCAACCGATATGCAGGCAGCCATCGGCTGTGCCCAGCTGGAAAAATTCCCCGCTTTTGTAGAGCGCCGCCGCCATAATTTCGACCTGCTGCGAAAGGAGCTGGAAGGCTGTGAGGATAAGCTGCTCCTTCCGGAACGCTGTCCGCACTCAAACCCAAGCTGGTTCGGCTTTTTGATCACCTGCCGTCCGGGGGTAAATCGCAACCAGGCGGTGCGGTATGTGGAGGAAAAGGGAGTCCAGACCCGTATGCTCTTTGCAGGGAACCTGACAAAGCATCCTTGCTTTGATGAGATGCGGCAGGAGAAAACAGGCTACCGCATTGTGGGAGAGCTTACAAACACAGACCGCATTATGAACGATACATTCTGGGTAGGCGTGTATCCGGGCATGACAGATGAGATGATCTTATATATGGCAAAGGTGATCAAAGAGGCAGTCAGGCAGTAAAGGGCCTGAGGCTGGTTTTAATGCAGAGGTGTAGGAATGGATTTATCATATATGGAAAAGGTCCATGAGGCCAATCTGAAAATTTTAAAGGAAATAGACCGCATATGCCGCAAGTACAAGATCAAGTACGCTCTGGATGCAGGAACCTTGATCGGAGCTGTGCGCCATAAGGGTTTTATCCCCTGGGATGATGATGCAGATGTGGTATTTACCAGGGGGCAGTATGAGGCTTTTTACAAGGTGGTAAAGCGGGAGCTTCCCGATACCATGGAGCTTGTGGAACCGGACAGCTACCGGGGCGGCAAAGCCTTTTATGATTTTACGCCCCGTATTATTTATAAAAAAAGCCGCTGTCATGAGGATACGGCCATGATGGAGTTTTATGGAGGAAAATTAAATCATATCTGGGTAGATCTGTTTATCCTGGATAAGCTTCCTGCAAGTAAAATCGGGGCGGAAGCTACCCGCTTTCTTCATAAGGCGATTTACGGAATGGCTATGGGGCACCGCTACGAGCTGGATTTTGGAAAATACAGCCTGATGCATAAGATATTTGTAGGCGGGCTGGCAGGCGCAGGGCGTTTTATCCCCATGAAGGCGATTTTTGCCATGCAGAGGGCTGCAGCCCTGAAGGATAGACACAGCAAGGGAAGTTTACGCTATTACAGCAACTATCAGCCGGATTATCTGTATGTGACCCTGGATAAGGACTGGTGTGAGCAGGTGGAGGACGCGCCCTTTGAGGATACAGTCCTTATGATACCAAAGGGGTGGCATCAGGTGCTTACAGAGGTTTACGGCGATTACATGCAGCTTCCGCCTGAGGAAGAAAGGAAGCCCGCTCATTCTACACTTGAGATCCAGATACTGGATTAGATGAAAGGATATACAGAAGCCCATGGAGAAGCTGGTTTCAGTTGTAGTTTCGGTTTACAACGAGGAAAAGGCATTAAGACAATTTTATAAGGAAACGTCCCAGGTTTTGAGGGAGGTTTCCTGGAACTATGAGCTGATTTTTGTCAATGACGGAAGCGCAGACAACAGCCTCGCGATCCTTAAGGAGCTGGCAGAGGCGGATAGGCAGGTAAAAATCATCAGCTTTTCCCGCAATTTCGGCCATGAGGCTGCCATGATCGCAGGGCTTGATCATAGCCGGGGAGACGGGATCATCTGCATGGATGCAGATCTGCAGCACCCTCCTCAGTGTATCCCCCAGATCCTTAAGAAATTTGAGGAGGGGTATGAGGTGGTCAACATGGTGCGCACGAAAAATGAAAGCGCCGGATGGTTAAAAAATGTAACCTCCTCCAGCTTTTACTGGCTCATCAACCATATTTCGGATGTGCATTTTGAGCCTAATGCCTCGGACTTTTTTGCAGTCAGCCGCCATGTAGCTCAGGTCTTAAAGGAAAATTATCGGGAAAAGGTGCGCTTTCTCAGGGGCTATGTACAGAATGTGGGCTTTAAAAAAACTGCTATCCCCTTTGAGGCAGCTGCCAGGGTGGCAGGGGAGAGCAAGTACAGCATCCGTAAGCTGCTTGCCTTCTCCATTAATACCATTCTCTGCTTTTCGAATATGCCTTTAAAGCTTGGTATTTACGCCGGTATTTTTTCTGCTTTTTTAGGGCTGATGGTTATGGTCTACACCCTGTTTACCAGACAGGGCGCACCAAACGGCTATGCTACCATTGTAGTCCTGATCTGCTTTATGTTTGCCATGATGTTTGTGCTGATCGGTATTATCGGGGAGTACATTGCCATTCTTTTTGCAGAGCTTAAGGACAGGCCGGTTTATATTGTGGAGAGTACGGAAAATATAGAAAAAGAATAGTAAGTAACAGTTCAGAGGGCGGGAAAATTGATGCAAAAATTCGCGTCAAGCTTGCTTGTAA
>OLRK01002326.1_pt1 | contig 12240 bp, 5 predicted proteins | sample 1672911 | NCBI WGS metagenome assembly OLRK01 (sample SAMEA3136736, study PRJEB25190) | human gut metagenome | biome: human gut; feature: human-associated habitat; material: faeces | place: Austria | collected 2013
AGTGCATTGAGTTTACGGACATCAGCTACCAACTGGCGCAGGCGGACACCAAGACGGCCATCTTTGAAAACCTGTGCGACCTTTACAACTACCTGGACGCCTCTATCCACGTCCAGTTTTCTTTCTTAAACCGCAAGATCGACCCCCGGCAGTACGCCAGGAGCTTTGAGATCAAGGCCCAGGGGGACGACTTCGACGACATCCGGGCGGAGTATTCCGGGATTTTGCAAGACCAGCTTGTGAGCGGCAACAACGGCCTGACAAAACGGAAATTCCTGACGTTTACCATTGAGGCGGACAGCCTGAAAATGGCCCGCGCCAGACTTCGCCGGATTGAAACCGACCTGTTAGGCTACTTCAAGAGCATGGGGGCCGTGGCCTGGGCGCTGGACGCCAAAGACCGGCTGGAAGTCATGCACAGCCTGTTCCACCCGGACGGGGAGCCGTTTCAATTCGATTGGAAGTGGCTGGCACCCTCCGGCCTCTCCACCAAAGATTTTATCGCCCCGTCGTCGTTCCGCTTCGGGAACTCCCGGATGTTCGGCCTGGGCGGGAAATACGGGGCGGTGAGCTTTTTGCAAATCCTCTCCCCGGAACTGTCGGACGAAATGCTGGCCGACTTCCTCAACACGGAGAACGGAATTGCCGTCAATCTCCATGTGCAGGCCATCGACCAGAGCGAGGCCATTAAGACGGTCAAGCGCAAGATCACCGACCTGGACGCCATGAAAATCCAGGAGCAGAAACGGGCCGTCCGCAGCGGTTACGACATGGACATTCTTCCCAGCGACCTTGCCACCTACGGCCAGGACGCCAAGGAGCTGCTAAAGACCTTGCAGAGCCGGAATGAGCGGATGTTCCAGATCACCTTTCTGGTTCTGAACACCGCCGACACCCGGCAGAAGCTGGAAAACGATGTGTTCTGGGCCGCAGGCGTGGCGCAGAAATACAACTGTTCCCTGGTGCGGCTGGACTACCAGCAGGAAGCGGGCTTAATGAGCTGCCTCCCCCTGGGGGCCAACCTTATCAAGATTGAACGGTCTTTGACGACTTCCAGCGTGGCCGTGTTCGTCCCCTTTGTGACCCAGGAGCTTTTTCAGGGCGGCAACGCCATGTACTACGGCGTCAATGCCAAGACCGGCAACATGATTATGCTGGACAGGAAACGGGCGCGGTGTCCCAACGGCTTGAAGCTCGGCACCCCCGGTTCCGGCAAGTCCATGAGCTGTAAATCCGAGATTTTGAGCGTGTTCCTCTGTACGCCGGACGACGTGTATATCTGTGACCCGGAGGCCGAGTATTATCCCTTAGTGCGGCGGCTTCACGGCCAGGTAGTAAAGCTGTCGCCCACCAGCAAATCTTACCTAAACCCGCTGGACATCAACCTGAATTACTCCGAGGATGAAAACCCGCTGGCGCTGAAATCCGATTTTGTGCTGTCGTTCTGTGAGCTTGTCATGGGCGGCAAGAACGGTTTGGAGGCCATCGAAAAGACGGTGATTGACCGGGCGGTGCAGGTGATCTACCGGCCCTATCTGGCAGACCCCAAGCCGGAGAATATGCCGATTCTTTCCGACCTCCATAAAGCCCTGTTAGACCAGCATATCCCGGAGGCCGACCGGGTGGCCCAGGCCCTTGACCTGTATGTGTCTGGTTCCCTGAACGTCTTTAACCACCGTACCAACGTGGACATCCACAGCCGGATTGTGGCCTTTGACATCAAAGAGTTAGGCAAGCAGCTAAAGAAAATCGGTATGCTGATCGTTCAAGACCAGATATGGGGCCGGGTGACGCAGAACCGCAGCCAGGGCAAAGCCACCTGGTTCTTCTGCGACGAATTTCACCTGCTTTTGCGGGAGGAACAGACGGCGGCCTTTTCCTGCGAAATTTGGAAGCGTTTCAGAAAATGGGGCGGCGTCCCGACAGGGGCCACGCAGAACGTCAAAGACCTGCTTTCCTCCCCGGAGATTGAAAATATCCTGGAAAACAGCGACTTTATCTGCCTGCTAAACCAGGCGTCCGGCGACCGCAAAATCCTGGCGGAGCGGTTAAACATCTCTCCCCAGCAGCTACGGTATGTGGACAATTCCGAACCCGGCGAGGGGCTTTTGATTTACGAGAACGTCATTCTGCCCTTTAAGAACCCCATCCCGAAGCACACCCAGCTTTACCAGATCATGACGACCCGGTTAGGCGAGGGGGAAACGGTATGAGGGGCGGGGCCTGGAAAGGAGGCGACGGCCCATGAAGCAGTTAAAACCCCGTGACAAGGTGACGCAGCGCATGACCCGTGACGGGCTGACGCTGGATAACCAGACCACCGGCGAGAGCGCCAACATATCCAGCCGGGAGGCCGAACAGGAGCTTACCACCCAGCCGGGCGGCGCGGCGGAAAAGGCGCTGGAACGGGCGGGCGCTGTCCATGACCGGCACAAGGCAAAACAGGCGGCCAGGGACGCCGGAAAGGTGGTAGCCGAGGGAGGCGAAGCCCTCCACCGGCCTACTTCCCGTTTGCAATTTACCGCCGAGGAACGGGCCTCCCCGGAGCTGGCCCCTTATATCCAAAAGGCGGAGAAACGGGCCGACAAGCTGGACGCGGCAAAGGAGGCGCTTCCCCAAAAGCGCGTCCTAACTAAAGAAAGCGTCTATGACGCGGCCAGGGGCCGGGCGGTCAATAAACTTCACTTTGAGAAAGTGGAGAAAGACCCGCCCAAGCAGAAACCCCATCCGGCCAGCCGCCCCGTACAGGAGGCGGGCCTATACCTCCACGGGAAAATCCATGAAGTTGAACAGGAAAACGTGGGTGTGGAGGGCGGCCACAAGGGGGAAGAACTGGCGGAGCGGCAGGCGGCAAAGGCCATCCGCAGCGCCAGACGGCGGCACAAGCTGAAACCCTACCGGGCGGCTGCCAAGGCCGAGAAAAAGTCTATTGCTGCCAAGGCCGAGTTTGTGTATCAAAAATCCCTGCGGGATAACCCGGAAATGGCCCAGGCGGTGAAAAACCCCGTTTCCCGCCTCTGGCAGAAACAGAAAATCAAACGGGAATACGCCAGGGCAGCGCGGGCGGCAGGCCAGACAGCCCAGGGAGCGGCGGGAGCCGCAGCCAATGCCGCCAAGAACAGCGCAGCCGCAGCCAAGAGAGCCGCCAAGGAGAGCCAAAAGACCGCTTCCTTTGTGGCCCGGCACTGGAAAGGGGTGCTGCTGATTGGCGGCGTGGGCCTTATGCTTTTGCTGATTATGGGCGGCCTGCAATCCTGCACCGCCATGTTTGGCAGCGCCGGGACGGGCCTTGCGGCCACCTCCTATCTCTCCGAGGATGAAGATATGCTGGGGGCCGAGGCCGCCTACTCCGATTTGGAGGCGGATTTGCAGCATGAGCTTGACAACTACGAAAGCCTGCACCCCGGCTATGACGAATACCGTTTTGACCTGGACGAGATCGGCCATGACCCCTATGTGCTGACCTCCATTCTGGCGGCACTCCATGAGGGCGTGTTTACCCTGGACGACGTGCAGGGCGACCTTGCCATGCTGTTTGAGAAGCAATACACCCTGACCCAGACCATTGAAACGGAAACCCGCTACCGCACCGAAACCCGGACGGACAGCGAGGGCAACGAGTACGAGGTGGAGGTTCCCTACACCTACTACATCTGCAACGTGAAGCTCGTCAACAACGACTTATCCCATCTGCCTGTTTCCATCATGGGCGAGGATGAGTTGAGTATGTACGCGGCCTATATGCAGACGTTAGGGAACCGGCCTGACCTGTTTCCCACCGGCAGCTATCCCAACGCCTCCACCGTCAAGGAGCCGACCTACTATGAAATCCCCCCGGAGGCTTTGGAGGATGAAACCTTTGCGGCCATGATCGCGGAGGCGGACAAGTATGTGGGCTATCCCTATGTGTGGGGCGGCTCCAGCCCGTCCACCTCCTTTGACTGTTCCGGCTTTATAAGCTGGGTACTCAATCACAGCGGATGGAGCGTCGGGCGGCAGACGGCCCAGGGCCTATACAACATCTGCACCCCCGTCACCGCAGGCCAGGCCAAGCCCGGCGACCTGGTGTTTTTCGTCGGCACCTACGACACCCCCGGCGTGTCCCACGTCGGATTGTATGTGGGGAACTCCGTCATGCTGCATTGCGGCGACCCCATTTCTTACACGAACTTAAATTCAAGCTATTGGCAATCTCACTTGTATTGCTATGGGCGTCTGCCTTGACGCCAGAAAGGAGGCTATGCAATCAATATCGTTTCTTTTGGCGGCGGCACCAACAGCGCCGCCTTACTTGTCGGACTTTATCAGCACCATGTCCCGGTTGACCTGATTTTATTTGCCGATACCGGGGCCGAGCAGCCCCACACTTATCAATTTATCCGGCAGATGGACGCATGGCTGGCCCAACATGGTATGCCGCCGATCACAACCGTACAGAAGTTTGACCGGGACGGAAACCGGCTGACCCTGGAAGCGGAATGTTTGAAATCCTGCACCCTCCCGTCAATCGCCTACGGCTATAAGCGGTGTTCCCTAAAGCACAAAGTCGGGCCGCAGGAAAAATTCTGCAACCACCATGAGCCATGCCGGGAGGTATGGCGGCAGGGAGAAAAAGTCAACCGCTATATCGGCTATGACGCCGGGGAGATCAAGCGGTATCGCCATTCCATCAAGATTGACGAGGCCGACAAGAAATTTTATAACCGCTATCCCCTGATGGAAGAATGGGGCTGGGACAGGAATGATTGCGTCCGGGCAATCCAGGCGGCAGGCTTGCCGCAGCCGGGCAAATCATCCTGTTTTTTTTGCCCCAGCATGAAACCGCAGGAAATTTTGGACTTGAAAGAACACTATCCCGCCTTGTACCAGCGGGCGCTTGCATTGGAGGCAAACGCCATGCCCTACCTGAAACGCACAAAGGGACTGGGGCGCAACTATTCCTGGCGGGAACGATTTGGAAAGGAGTAATCAGCTATGGCAGCAAACAAACTTGACCGTATTGAACGGGACATTGAGAAAACCAAGGGCAAGATCGCGGAATTGCAGAAACAGCTTCGGGAGCTGGAAGCGGCCAAGACCGAACAGGAAAATATGCAGATCGTCCAGCTCGTCCGGGGCCTGAACATGACCCCGCAGGAATTTGCGGCTTTTGTCCGGGGCGGCGCTTTGCAGGCACCCCCGGCCCCGCAGCCGGAGTTTGAACAGGAGGTAGACAGCCATGAAGAATAAGTTTTTCCGTACCTTTGCCGTGACCCTGGCCGCCTTGCTTTGTTTCACGGCCTTTTCCACCACCGCCCTTGCCGGAGGCGGCGACCCCAGCCCGGAGCCGCTGCCGGAGGAAACCGGCGAACCTGTCACCGGGGGCATAGAGCTTGACACCGAGGACGCCGAGGGCGGCACCCCTGACACCGAAAAGGACGAAAACGACACCAGCCCGGAGGCTGTGACCGATAAGGAAACCGCCGACCTGCTTTCCTCCCTCTTTGGTTCCCAGGTGAAGATCACCGTCACCGAGGATGGTATTCAAATCTCCAACCCGGACGGCGAGGACGCCGGGGACGACGCCCCCAGGCAGACCGGCATTGTCACCACCAACGGCGGGAAATTAAACGTCCGCACCGGCGCGGGGACGGACAACACCGCCTTTACCCAGCTTCCCAACGGAACCCAGGTGGAAGTGATCGAAACCCAGGAAAACGGGTGGGTGAAAATCCTCCTGCCGGAGCGTGTGGGCTACGTCTGCGGCGATTATCTGGCCGTGAGCGACGCCGGGGACGCCACCGGCAGGGACGGTTTTTCCCTCTCCCTGGACGGGGAGGAACTTTCCGCCCTGCTGGAACAGTTTGGCGGCTTGACGGGCGGCGGCCTTGCCCTGACCCCGGACGGGAACCTGTCGCTCATGGACGACATCGGCACCACCGGCGGCAAGCAGTTTATCACCCTGCAAACCAAGGCGGGCAATACCTTTTACCTGATTATCGACCGGGACGACGAGGGCGAACAGACCGTACATTTCTTGAACCAGGTGGACGAAGCCGACCTGATGGCCTTGACCGAGGACGGGGAAACGGTGCCGGAAACCTGCACCTGTACGGCGAAGTGTGAGGCCGGGGCCGTCAATACGGCCTGCCCCGTCTGCAAGAATAACCTGACTGCCTGCACCGGCCCGGAGCCGGAAGCCACGGAGCCGGAGGCAGACGAGCCGCAGGAGGAAGAAACAGGCGGCGGCATGGGCGGCCTTGTGGTGTTCCTTGTGGTAGTGCTGATGGGCGGCGGCGCGGCCCTCTACTTCTTCAAGTTTAAGAAGCCGAAAGACAATACCAAGGGAAACGACGACCTGGACGAGTACGATTTTGGCGAGGACGAGGACGACGAGGACGAACCGGCACCGGAGGATGAAAGCGGCACTGGCGAAGTAGAACCCAGGCCCTTAGAGGATTTTTTGATGGACGAGGACGAACCGAGTAAGGAGGACGAGGAATGAGTATTCAGTTAGTGATTGCAGAGAAACCGAGCGTCGCCCGCAGCATTGCGGGCGTGATCGGAGCCGACAAAAAACAGGACGGCTATATGGAGGGAAACGGCTATCTGGTGAGCTGGTGTATCGGCCACCTGGTTTCCCTGGCCGACGCCGGGGCCTATGACCCACGCTTTAAGAAATGGGCCTACAACGACCTGCCGATTTTGCCCCAGGAATGGCAGTACATCATCCCCGACGAGAAGAAAAAGCAGTTTGACACCCTGCGTTCCCTGATGGAGCGCCCCGATGTGACCGGCCTTGTGTGCGCCACCGACGCCGGGCGGGAGGGGGAACTCATTTTCCGCTTTGTCTACCAGATGGCAGGCTGCAAAAAGCCGTTCAAGCGCCTTTGGATTTCCAGCATGGAGGACGGGGCCATCCGGGAGGGCTTTGCCAACCTGAAACCGGGGGCCGACTACGATCACCTGTATCAATCGGCCCTGTGCCGGGCGCAGGCGGATTGGCTGGTGGGGATTAACGCCACGCGGCTTTTCTCCATCCTCTACCATAAGACCCTGACCGTGGGCCGGGTGCAGACGCCCACCTTAAAAATGCTGGTTGACCGGGAGGCGAAAATCAGCGGTTTCAAGAAAGAGAAATACCACGTTGTCCATATCGCGGCGGGCGGCATGGAGGCGGCAAGCAGCCGCTTTTCCGCCCCCGGCGAGGCGGAGAACCTGAAAGCAGCCTGCGCCGGAGCGCAGGCCGTTTGTATTTCCGTGAAGCGGGAGAAAAAGACGGAGCAGCCGCCCCGCCTTTATGACCTTACCACCTTGCAGCGGGAGGCCAACCGCCTGTTTGGTTTCACCGCCAAGCAGACCCTTGACTACGCCCAGGGGCTTTACGAAAAGAAGCTGCTGACCTATCCGAGAACGGACAGCCAGTATTTGACCGACGACATGAAGCCCACAGCGGAAAGCCTTGTGTCCGGCCTCTGGCCGCTTCTGCCCTTTGCGGAGGGCCTTGACCTCTCCCCGCAGTTTGACCGGGTGCTGAACAGCAAAAAGGTGAGCGACCACCACGCCATCATCCCCACGATGGAGTTTGTTACGAAAGGCTTTGACGGGCTGACCGAGGGGGAGAAAAAACTTCTCTCTCTGGTGTGCTGCAAGCTGCTGTGCGCCGTGGCCGCGCCCCATGTGTATGAGGCCGTCACCGCCACCTTTACCTGCGCCGGGAACGAATTTACCGCCAGGGGAAAGACCATCCAGACCCCCGGCTGGAAAGAGATTGACCGGCGCTTTAAGGCGTCGTTTAAGACCGACGCCGACGAGGACGCGCCGGAGCTTGCGCGGGAGCTGCCGGAACTTGCCGAGGGCCAGACCTTTGACGAAGTGACGGCCAGCGTCACCGAGCATTTCACCACGCCGCCCAAGCCCTACACCGAGGACACCCTGCTTTCCGCTATGGAGCGGGCCGGGGCCGAGGATATGCCGGAGGACGCCGAGCGCCAGGGGTTAGGCACACCGGCCACCCGCGCCTCCATCCTGGAAAAGCTGGTGCAGATGGGCTTTGTGGAGCGCAAAGGAAAACAGCTACTTCCCACAAAGGACGGCCACAACCTGGCCTGCGTCCTGCCGGATATGCTGACCTCTCCCCAGCTTACGGCACAGTGGGAAACGGAGCTGACCGCCATTGCCAAAGGGGAGGCCGACCCGGAAAACTTCATGGCGGGGATTGCGGAAATGACGCGCACCCTGATTGCCCGGTATTCGCAGATCAGCGAGGACGCCCAGCAGTTGTTTCAGGCCGAGCGTGTGGTTATCGGCAAATGCCCCCGCTGTGGGGAAGCCGTCTATGAGGGCAAAAAGAACTACTATTGCGGAAACCGGGCCTGCCAGTTTGTCATGTGGAAGAATGACCGATTTTTTGAGGAACGGGGCAAGACGTTCACCCCGAAAATCGCCGCCGCGCTGCTTAAAGACGGAAAGGCAAAGATAAAGGGCCTGCGTTCCCTGAAAACCGGCAAGACCTACGACGGGACGGTGCTTCTGGCCGATACCGGCGGGAAGTACGTCAACTACCGTGTGGAGCGGAGGGAGAAAAACTAAAAGACAGCAAGCATAGGGAGTGTAGCCACACTCCCGGCAAATCCCTGACCCGGCCACCCCTGCCGGGCTGGGGATTTTGCTTGTTGGGGAAGTCCCCAAACCCCTATAATAAGCCGCCGCAAAAGCGCAGAAAGGAGTGATTTATGTCGTACAGCTCTTACGACCTTGACAAGTTAGAACCCGCTGAAACCATGAAGATTGAGCGCCGGATTTACTTTGAAAGTGAAAAATCCGATATTTCCGGGCTGGCTGCCCTGCCCCTGGCGGAGCTTCTTTCCCTGCGGGCGGAAAGCGCCGCCGCAGAACAGGAAGTGTTTGACCGGCTAAAGGAGCTGGCCGCCGCCTGGGAGGAACAGGCCGGAAAGACCCTCTCCCTGGATAAAGCCCTGGAATACGCCCGGACGCCGCCTGTCCAGCACACTTCAAACCAGTGGGAGCAGCCGGACAGTTACCGGCATATCCGCAGCAACGCCGTCTACCAGATGTCCTACTCCATTTCCGAGAACACCCGATATGACAGAGCGACGGAGAAATCCATCCCCTATTCCTGGACGCTGAACTGGCACCTTTTTACCAATGCGCCGGGGAATTACGGACAGGCCAAAATCGCCGGGCAAAAGAAAGTCTTTGACAGCCGGGAAGCACTGGACAAATACCTGAATGGCCGTATCAAGGCCCACCAGCATTTGTTCACGGAGATCTCCCCGCCCATCCCAAAAGAGTACGCCGACTATTTCAAGGTGAACGGCCTCCTGCTTCCCGGCTACACCATCGAGGGGGAGCCGCCCCAGCAGGCCGCGCAGCTTTCCCCGCAGGAGGCAGAACAAAAACAGGAGGGGCCGGAGCCGGAACCGGCTTCCGCCGCCGCCCATCCAGAAAGGAGTGACCGAATGAGCGAAGTATTTTCTATCATGCTTGACAACCGCGCCGAGGCGCAAAGCGGCGGGCCGCATGGTTACTGGCTGGACTTGCCGACCACCGCCGAGAAGTTACAGGAGGCCATGCGGGAAATCCATATCACCGCCGACAACCCGCAGGATTTTTTCATCAACGGGTATTCCTGCCCGGAGGACAGACACCTTGCCCTGCCCTACGATATGGTGCTGGCCGCTGATGTGGACGAATTGAATTTTCTTGCCGCCAGGCTGGAAGCCCTGGACGCTGCCGCCCTTGCGGAGCTGAACGCCGCCCTGCAAAATCCACGGGGCGGTTTTGAGAACATCGGCCAGATCATCGACTACGCCGACAACGTGGACTACTTTGTGCATATCCCCGACGTACAGACCACGGCGCAGTTAGGGAGCTACTACCTGAACCGTTCCGGCATGGTGGATATGCCGGAGGAATGGAAAGCCGGGATTGACACGGCCCGGTTCGGGGAGCATATCGCCAAGCAGGAGCAGGGGGCCTTTACCCCTTACGGCTATCTGGTGAAAAGCGGGGATGAATGGCAGCGCGTCCATGAAGGACAGCCGGTGCCGGAGGAATACCGGGTAATGGCCTACCCCGCGCCGGAAATTCTGCGGGAGGAAAGCAAGTCCCAGGATAGGACGGAGCAGACGCCCACCACCGAGGCAAAGGCCCCGCAGCCCGTCACCCCCATTATCCTGAACAGCAAAAACAGCGCCGACCGCATGAAAGAGATCACCGACCGTCTGGAAACCGGCATACAGGAGCTTTTCGAGAGCGACCGCTTCCGGGCCTACCTTGACACAATGGCGCGGTTCCACAATTACAGCTTTAACAACACCATCCTGATTGCCATGCAGGGCGGCCAGCTTGTGGCGGGCTACAACAAGTGGCGGGACGAATTTCACCGCAACGTCAAGAAAGGTGAGAAAGGCATTAAGATATTTGCCCCGGCCCCCTACAAGGTGAAAAAGGACGTGCCGAAGCTGGACGCCCAGGGCCAGCCGGTCAAGGACAAGGACGGGAACACCGTCACCGAGCAGAAAGAAGTCCAGGTTCCGGCCTTTAAGATCGTTTCCGTCTTTGACGTGAGCCAGACCGAGGGGGAGCCGCTTCCCTCATTAGGCGTGGAGGAATTGACCGGCAGCGTGGAGCAATACCAGGATTTCTTCAAGGCGCTGGAACAGACTTCCCCCGTTCCCATCGGCTTTGAGGACATTCCGGGCGGTTCCCACGGCTACTACCACCTGACGGAAAAGCGGATTGCCATTCAGGAGGGCATGAGCGAATTACAGACCCTAAAGACGGCCATCCACGAGATCGCCCATTCCAAGCTGCACGCCATCGACCCGGAGGCCCCGGCCACCGACCGGCCCGACAGCCGCACCCGCGAGGTGCAGGCCGAGAGCGTGGCCTATACCGTATGCCAGCATTACGGCCTGGACACGTCGGACTATTCCTTTGGCTATGTGGCCGGATGGAGTTCCGGCAGGGATTTGAAAGAGCTGAAAGCCTCCCTGGAAACCATACGGGCCACCGCCCATGAGCTGATAACCACCATTGACAGCCATCTGGCCGAGCTTCAGCAACAGCGACAGGCGAACCAGGAACAGACCGTGGAGGCCCCGGCAGCCCAGGCCGCCGAGCAGCCGAACCAGGACAGCGTATTTTCCAAGCTGCCCCCGGAACAGCAGGCGGCCATGACCGAGGAAGTGCGGGCCACGCTGCAAGCACTCATTGACGCGGATTTGAACGCCACCGGCCAGGTGTCCCAGGGGACGAAAGACGCCATCCAGACCCAGGGTTTTGCGCTTTCTGACGACGGGAAGCTGCAAGAGGCCGGGGACGGGCAGCCAGCCTTTGACCCCAAAGGGGAGCCGGTTGTGATAATCCTTTGGAGTGAGAACCCCCGCTTGAAAGACGGCCAGAAAATGCCGTTACATGAGGCGGACGCCGTTTTTAAGGCACTGGACGAGGCCCAGCGCCATGACCGGGAACAGCCGGGCCATACGGGACTTTGGTACACGAAAACCAAGTTCCGCATTGACTTTACCATGCAGGGCCAGCCGGACAGCTACGAGGGGCGGCAGGATTTTGGCGATGGGGACGGTTCCCTGATCGAGCATATCCAAAGCTATCACGAATACTACGCCCAGGATGAACATTGGAAAAACCATGTGCTGCACCATGAGGGGCCGGAGGCATGGGAGGCAGACAAAGCCCAGCGGGAAATGCTGTTACATGAATTTATCCCCTATATGAAACAGCATTGCAATCTCTCCCACATGGAGCAGGAGGCCCAGCACCTTTTACATTCCGGGGAACCCTTGCCGCCAGAGCAGGCGGCCTATTTAACCGCCCTTGTGGACTATGTAAAGGAGTGCCGCCCGCTTCTCAATCAGGGAGAACCCTTGCCGGAGCCGCCGAACCTTTCCGACTTCGACCAGAGCTTGCAGGACTATAAAGAGCAGGTACGGGCCGAGGTTGCACAAGAGGCCGAGGCCGCCGGTTTGACCGTGGAGGAATATCTTGCCTCTGGTTCCCAGGCCCCGGAGCAGCCCAACTTCTCCATTTACCAGGTGCCGCCCGGCCCGGAGGGACGGGACTACCGCTACCGTTCCTATGAGGACTTGCAGGCAGATGGGCTTTCGGTGGACAGGAAGAATTACCAGCTTGTCTACACCGCGCCGCTGGACAAAGACACCACACTGGACGAGATTTACCGCCGCTTCAACATAGAACATCCCGCCGATTACAAGG
>OLRK01002327.1_pt1 | contig 12240 bp, 9 predicted proteins | sample 1672911 | NCBI WGS metagenome assembly OLRK01 (sample SAMEA3136736, study PRJEB25190) | human gut metagenome | biome: human gut; feature: human-associated habitat; material: faeces | place: Austria | collected 2013
GAATTGCCAATAAGGTTCCTGTCTTTATCGTATTCGTAGACCACCCCTTGAACTGAATCTCCTACTTTCATATCCGAAATTCCATCAAAAATATAAACAGAATAAGTACCATTGTTATTTTTCATGACAGTGAAATCAAAGTTATCAGCATTCAAACCATATTTCTTCGCGATGGTCTGCTTAAATCCTTTTCCAAAGTTCGGCCCTGTAGAGTCCAGCTGACCGGTTTTATTGCTTCCATAAAAACCATTAACAGCCATTTCCAACATATCTTTGGAATAATTACCCAGAATCTGTTGTTCTGAACCACCGTGATTGGAACAAGTGATTGAAAATTTACTTGGATCCACAGGATCAACCAGAACGGTGATTGTTCCGCCAGTAGGACATAATTTTTCATGATCTCCTAATTTTTCGTCAATCGCTTTTTTGGCAGATTCCTCATTAAACGGTTTTTCACCTAAAGTATATTCCATAACCATGATTTTATACGCGTTGGCCTGATTGGCATGGCATACTGTGTCCGACGCTGTTTTAGTAAAACCTGTCACTTTCGGTACCAGCATCAACATCAAAAGCACTAAAATCACCACAACGACGATCAATTCAATTAATGTAAAACCCTTTTTCCGCCGTTTCATCGCTTATCCCTGCCTTATCTTGTTTCCGACTAGAAACACTGCCGGAAATCCATATTTATTATATCATTACGACTTCGATAACCGAATCTTTTTTATGTAAAAATCCATAGTTTTAAGCCGCGGAGGTCAACTTTTTTATCATCTCTGTATAAATTTGTTTCAGCTCTGCCTGTTCCGCTTCGCTCATCGGTGCGGCAATCGACGGTCGCGATATTATTAGCCGCGACCCGGCCGTTAACAATCAATGCAACGTCCGGCACATAAAACCCTTCCTCGCCTTCCTCATCCTTCAGCAGCCAGCCTTCAAAAAGCGTCATGATCTTTTCAATCATCGCTTCCGAGTAATTTTCAGGCTTGCTTGTATCGACGTAATAAACAACTGCGTCGTTTTCCTTAGCCGCTCCATTTAAAACCGGCACCGCTTCAATACACCACGGACAATTCGGCTTGCCATAATAGATCATGAACGATTCGCCCTGTTCGATTTTTTCCAGCGAAGCTTCCAGACTGATTTCAACGAAAGCATTCTGCTCGTCCGTGAAGCCTTCATAAGCGCTCAGGTCGGCGGATTTGTCGTTGACCGTCGGATCGGGAGTCGCTGCCGGCGAAGGCATGGGCGTTTGTTCGATTGCCGGTGAAGGCGTGAGGGACGGCGTGGGTTTCACTTCCGGCGCAGCGGCGCATCCGCTGAGCATCAGCGCACCCAACAGAATCACAAGTTTCCTTCTCATAACAGCTCTCCGTTAAACGCCCGCTTGTAGCTGCCCAGAACTTTAACCTCCAGACAATGCTCGCGAACCTCGGCAATCGCTTCCTGCGTCTTTGGCTGAAGCAGACTGCCGTCGAAATCAATATAGAAACAATACTCAAACATCCGTCCGCGGATCGGCCGGGATTCCAGCTTCAACATGTTGATGCCCCGCTGAGCGAAAACTCGAATGACCTCATACAACGCACCCGGTTCATGATTGACGACGAAATACATGCTGATCTTATCTGCCTCCTGAACGGTCTGCTCGCCTTTTGCCACACAGAAAAACCGCGTTGTATTCAGCTGATTATCCTGTACCCGTTCCTTTAATATAGGCAGATGATAATATTCCGCCGCCAGCCAGCTCCCCAAAGCCGCTTTCGACGGATCCTGGCACTGCGCCACATATTCCACGCTTTTCGCCGTATCCTGATAGGTCACCGGTTTAATCCACGGATGCGCCGCAAAGAAACCGGAACATTGATCAAGCGGTTCCGGATGGGAATACACCTCGCGCAGATCCTCGATGTTCGTTCCCGGCAGACCGATCAGCTGCTCGTCGATCCGCACTAAAATCTCGCCGACCGCAAAGATATCGCTGTCCTTCAACAAATCATAAGTCCGATAAATAATCCCTGTCGTCGTATTCTCCACCGGCAGCAGCGCGTAATCGATAGCACCGCTTTCAACGTCGGCAATGATCGACGGGAAATTGGCATAATTACAAGCGGTGAACGGCCTGTCCTTAAAAAACTCCTGTACGGCAATTTCACTGAAGGTGCCGTGCGCCCCCTGATACCCCACCTTAATTTTCTTATCCATGATCTTCCTCCAAAGTGAATTTATTGTATCACACTTTTTTCCGCTGCGAAGTCCGGATTTGAATTGAAAGACGCTTTTCGCTATAATGGTGTCATGAAAAAAATACGTTCTGTCTTGAATAAAACCGAGCTGGCGGGCGGTGTGCTGTTTCCGCTGTTCACGCTGTTTCTGATCCTGCGCGATGATCCGCTGACTACCAACTTATCCTGGGTTGGCAACGGTCTGGACTACCGCTTGTTGCTTGTGATCTGGGCTATCGTCGGCGCGCTTGTTTTCCGGGCGATGATCCGCGCGTTGGCTGAAGCGCTCGGCGTTTCGTTACAGCGGCGGGAAGATCTGACGTTTCTTCTGATGATCGCTTCGATGCTTGTGCCTTACCTGCCGGAATCCTTTCCGTTTCTGGCCCAGCTGCATATCCTTGTCAGCAATCTGGCCTTCCTGGCGCTGAATCTCTTAATCCTGCGCGTCTTCTATGCCGGACAGCGGCGAAGATGGCAGTTAGGCTGCTGGGGAATCGAAATGACCGCAGGGATTCTGATCATCTGCGCTTTATTGTATATCCGCTTTCTCAGCGTCAATTCCCTACTTGAAATGTTTTATACCGTGGCGATGGCCTGGCTGTTGATCCTCGCGCGCCGAAAATGCGGGCCGGCTCCGCAGGATAAACGTCCGGATTCTTCCCAATAAAATGAATCCATTCATTTTCACAAAAGCAGATCTTCGCCGGTCTGCTTTTCCTGTTTATCCCGGCTTGATAGTCAAAATCTACTGTTTGTCAAAAACTCCGGGCCTTATCCTTGAGGCAGACAGCGGGGTGGCTTATAATAAAACCAACAAAGTTCCAGACCAGGAATCAGGTGACAAGCATGGAAGAGAAAGAGATTTATACCATCACGGAATTCGCGGAGATGTTCCGCATTACCAGACAAACACTGATCCATTACGATAAAATCGGATTATTTAAGCCCGCGAAGATCAATGACAACGGTTATCGGCTGTACGAGCATTCGCAGAAACCGAAAATGATCGAGATCATGCAGCTGAAAGATGCGGGGATGTCGTTATCGGATATCATGGAAGTCATGAAAAAAAATAATGCGGATTCAATCTTAGCGCTTTTCGATACACAGATTGCGAAATTAGATGATCAGATTCTGGAATTACAGATGAAAAAACTGATTACACATCACCGGAAGATGTACTATCAGTCGCTATTTGGAAAATACGAATTAAACAAGATCTTTGTCAGTGAGGAACAGGAAAGAACCGCCTTCTTCGCCCCCTTTGATTTATCGCTGGAAGAAGACGCGATGATCGACGCCGCCTATCGGAAATGTGTGGAATTGACGTTACAGCACACCAATATCCAATTTGAAGGCTGCGGCGTTCTCTTTCGCAAAGGAGCGTGTCACAGCGCAGATCCTTACCGCGACAGCGGCGTCTTCTTCATCATCGAAAATATTTCGGCCGATCATTCCAATGTGATCACCCTGTCCGGCGGAATGAAAGTAAAAAAATATTTCTATGGCAATCCCGGACAATTTGAACTCTTATGCGACGTCATGCAATATATTGACGACCATCATTATGAAGTCACCGGCAATATTATTCTGCACAATATCGTCGAAAATTATTACATCGCCGGTAAAAACGATTTGAGTATGCTGGAAGTTCCGGTCAGAAAATTACCCTGAAGAAAAAACTGATCCCCTTCAGGATGAATCCGTCAACTCATTTCTACCACGCTTAAAATTTGAAACGGCATCACGCCGGCAGCGCAAAGTAAAAACAAACCTCTTTGTGCCGCCGGCCTTTTTGTATGTTGGGGTTGAAGAAACATGGGAAAATCGATGTCTGTTTTCAGCGATGCCTGCTTTCATCCTTTAGTAAACTTTTTTGAAAGTTAATTTAGGGATTGACTGTATTCCTGCTATACAGTTTATCATGGTCAACGTATGATGCTTACAAAGCACGGAAAGGAATAGAAAGATGAAGAAATTTTTAGCTTTAGTCCTGGCAGCGGCCTTGCTCGCAGGCTGCAGCGCTCCGGCAGAACCAAAACCGACACAGGAACCTACCCCGACGCCGGAGACAGAAAATAAAGAAACCGAAAAGAAGGAAGTGGCAACAAGCGGAAAATACGTTGTTGTCAACACGACGGGAGAAACAATCACTGAACTGTATATCTACAAAACAGGTTCAGAAGAGAAAGGCACGAATTACGCGGATGGCGGCCTTGCGGATGGCGAAAGCGTAACGATTGAAGTCCAGGTTGATGAAGCGGAAGCGGAGGGCTATGCCCAGACCCTAGAGTTCGTTAATGAAAGCGGAAAGGTTGAAAATGGTTTCCAGACGCTGCACTTGGAAGATGTAACGATAAATCTGCTTGCGGAAGGTGCGGACGCTTACACAGCGGCTACGCCGTTCCAGTTTGCTCACTAATTTGATTTTATCCTGACTGATAAATGAAGAAAAGAAGATGGAGTCTTAGGGTCTAACTAAGTTCTCTCATCTTCTTTTTTTATTTCAGATTCTAATGTTCATTATTGCTTTGTCATTTTTAATTGCCGTTCATGCCAGCGCTTCCCGCAACCCCTGCCAGGCATAGTCCGCGGCTTGAGCGGCGGAGATCTGTAACTGCGGGTTGGTAATTTGGAAGCAATACGCCTGCATGACGCCGATCAAGACAAAGCGCTGATACTCCCGCGGCCGCTGCGGCTCGATTACGCCTTCCTGCAGCGCCTGGTCCAGCAACAGATCGATTAAACGGATCATCTGGCGCATAATATTTTCCATCGCTTCCTCGCTGACGTATTGTTTTAGCTCCCGCTTGCCGACGCTGGACATCAGCGTCTGAAACGGCGAGAACTGACTCAGCGCTTTTTCCATCACTGTCAAGATCTGCCGAAAGCCGGCCTCGAAGCCCTGTTCGAATTGAAGCAGGCCGCAGAAGTTGTCAAATTCTTTATGAAATGTATACAACAACGTTTCCCGGATAATTTCCTCTTTTGAAGAAAAGTATTCATAACAGGTGCCCTTGCCGATCCCGCTGGCTTCGGCAATTTCCGAAACCTTCAGCTCATTGAGCGAGCGGCCCTGCTGCACCAGGCTGATCACGCCGAGATAGACCTGAGTCTTCTTCTCCTCACTCATGCGCCGGTTCCGCCTTTGCTTTTTTGCGGTCCTTGCGGCGGCTTGTCACTTCGATCATGATCGGCACGACAAACAGCGTCAGCACCGTGGAATAAGTCAGACCGCCGATTGTAACGATCGCCATGCCCTGCATCATATCGCTGCCGGTGCCGATTCCCAGCGCCATCGTCGTCATCGCCAGAATCGTCGTCAGCGCCGTCATCAAGATCGGACGCAGACGGGTCCGGCCGGTTTCAATGATCGCTTCGCGGGTGGCATAACCCCGTTCTTTCAGCTGGTTGGCATAGTCGATAAAGACGATGCCGTTGTTGACAACGACGCCGCACAGCACCAGAAAGCCCAGCATCGCGACAATGCTCAATTCCTGACCGGTGATCAACAGGCCCAGGAAGCCGCCGGTAAAGGCCAGCGGAATCGTAAACATAACGATAAACGGGGATAACAGGCTCTGGAACTGAGCGACCATGATCATGTAGATAAACGCGATCGCCAACAGAATCATTTGAATCATCGTGACCATCGTTTCCATGATCGTTTCGTTTTCACCGCTGAACTCCAAGCTTACTGATTCCGGCAGTCCGCTGGTATCCAGCTGCTTCTGCACGTCGCGGGTAACGAGGCTGACGTTGTAGCCCTCCTTGATCGTACCGCTGACATTGACAAACCGGCGGGAGTTTTCACGGTAAATGCTGTTCATGCCGGTGCCGTTTTCGATATCGGCAATCCGCCACAGCTCGACTTCCTTTTCTTCCTGATTTTCGGTTCCCTTCAGCTTCATATCCTGCAGGTTATCCAGCTGGGTTAAGGAAGCGGCGTCCTGAACGATGACGACGGGATAGTCCTTGTCCTGAATCGCCAGAGTCGTGCTGGTCGTTTCCTCTTTAATACTGGAAGCGACGCTCTGATAGACCTGCGCTACGGTCAGGCCGTATTTCATCGCTTCATTCTTATCGACGATGACGCGGACTTCCTTGACCGGATCCTGCTGACCGTCGTCCACGACGTCGATGCCTTCGATCTGCTTCAACTGATTGCCGATTTGGATCGCGGACGCCTGCAGCTCGTCCAGATCATCGCCGTACAGTGTCATCGCGACGCCGCTGCCGCCCAGCACGCTCAAATCCATATTGCTTGTGGAAACTGCCGCATCAACAGGCAGATCCGCCAGAACCTGCGGGATTTCCGCTTCCATTTTTTTCGTATTCGCTTTTTCTTCCGTGATGATATAGAAGGTCGTGGAGGTATTGCCGCCTCCGCCCATCATCGTGGACAGGCCGCTGCCGCCGCTGGTAACGCCAACGGTCTCAACGCCTTCCACCTGCATCAGCCGTTCCATGACCTGATCGTACATCGCGAAGCATTCCTGATCGGAAGCCTCCTCATTCTGCATCGTTACGCTGACCGACATCTGGCCGGAATCCATTGACGGAATCAGCGTCATCCCCATGTTCATAACGCCGATCGTACTGAAAATCAACAACGCGATGACGCCGCCCATGACGATCAGCTTGTGACCCAGCGACCATTTCAACAGCCCGGTATATCCGCTGACCAGCTTCTCAAAGAAGCCGTGCTTCTTTTCATTCTGCTTTTTCAGCATTTTGCTGGCAAGCATCGGCACCAGAGTTAAGGCGACGATCAGCGAGGCGAGCAGCGAGTAGGCAATCGTCAGCCCCATATCGACGAACAGCTGACGGGCCAGACCGGTCGCAAACACAATCGGCAAGAAGACGCAGACCGTTGTCAGCGTCGAAGCGATGATCGCTCCGGCAACCTGTTTAGCGCCTTCAATCGCCGCGTCGATCAAGCCGACGCCCTCGTTGCGCATCCGGTAGATGTTTTCAATAACGACAACGGAGTTATCGACAAGCATCCCGACACCTAACGCCAGACCGGACAGCGAGATAATATTCAGCGTCACACCGCTGAAATACATCAGCACCATGGCGAACATCAGCGAGATCGGAATGCTGAGGGCGATGATCACCGTCGGCTTGAGATCGCGCAGGAATAAGATCAGAACGATAATCGCCAGAATGGCGCCGTACAGGAAATTCTCCAGAACGGAATTGACGATCATATCGATATAGACGCCCTGATCCATCAGGGTTGAGAAATGCAGACCTTCATACTGCGTGCCCAGCTTGTCAAAGGTTTTATGCAGGGCTTTGCAGACGTCCGCGGTCGAGGCGGTCGAGCTTTTCTGGAAGGAAAGCATGATGCCCGGATTGCCGTTGACGCGGGTATATAATTTTCACTGTTATTGACGATCTGAACGCTTGCCAGATCCTTCAGCCGGACTTCTTCCAATCCGTCGATCTCCATCGACATGAGAAGCAGATTTTCCACTTCTTCCAGCGAAGCGAACTGATCTCCGACCTTGATCAGCAGCGAATCGTCGTTGGAGGCGATATAGCCGGCCGGCATCGAGAAGTTCTCCGCCGTCAGCATCGTCGAGATCATGCTCGGCGAAAGGGCTTCGGAAATATTTGCTTTTTTCAGCGCTTCATCGCGGGCGTCGGCAATCTGTTTCAAGCCGTCCTCAATCTGCGTCTTGGCGGATTCCAGCGTTGTCTTGGTCGTGGAGATCGTCATTTCGCCCTTGGTAATCTCACCGGCCGCAGTCAACTTTCCGGATTCCAGCTTGGACTGCAGACTGTTGAGGTCGGAAACGTCGATCCCGGCTTTTGTCAGCATACTGCTGGCCGCCTGCTTCACGCCTTCAGCCGTCGCGATTTCGATTTCAACATTGCTTAACTTGACCTTCGCGTCGTCGTACTTTCCTACCATTTCTTTCATGGCGTCTAAATTAGACGAAAGTGCATTTAACGGGGTTAAAGCTTGATCTATGGTTGCTACTGCGCCCGACAGTGCTGCTTTGACCTCTCCATAATTTGTTATTTTAGTCAGATCAACTTTAAATTTGCTTAAAATGAAAGTTATTTCCTCAGGTAATGGCTGATCAGCTAACGAAGTATCATCTGATATTTCATTAATAAGAATTTGATAGTTCGCAAGTGCATCTTTACTTTGTGTCAACATAGTAATGGTCGCAGGCAAACTCTCCAGATATTCTATTAATTCCTCATTCGTTGCATCAGGATTGTCCGGAACTTGTGTTCTCAGCTGATCCACGCCGCTGACGATCTGTTCAAAGGCCGCCTTCTCCGCTTTCAGCTGAGTGATCTGCGAATCCATCGCGATCAGATTCGTCGCCGCCTGCTGCAGCTGAACGGAAGACTGCGCCAGCTTGTCATAGGTTTCATTTTTCGTACTGGTTAATTCCGACTCACCGTCGGTGATTTTCTGCAGGCCGTCGTTGACCTCCTGCAGCTTTTCCCGCAGTTCCCGTTCGGTCTTTGCCAGCTCGGAATCGACGCTGTCCAGCACTTTGTTGTTGATCGCATCGATCTTGTCATGATCAAGCACGATCTGCACGGTTTCTTCCAACAAACCGGTTGGATCCACTGACGCGACGCCCTTGGTCTTTTCCAGCTCCGGTACGACCTTCTCATTGACAAAGTCGCTCAATCCCTGCAGGTCATGACCGTCATAATCTGCCGTCGCCATCATGATCGGCATCATGTTCGGGTTGATTGCCATCAGCGTCGGACTGGAAATCGTTTCATCCAGATAGCCCTTCACCAGATCAATCTTGGCATTCAGATCGAGCATTGCCGTATCCATGTTGGTATCGTCGGCAAACTCCAGAATAATTAACGATAAATTATCCGAAGAAATCGAACTCATATTCGACAGGTTTTCTGTCGTGCTGACCGAGGATTCCAAAATCCGGGTCAGACTGGTTTCTACTTTTTCGGCGCTGGCCCCCGGATATGTCGAATAGATGACGACATAGGGCAGCTCCATTTCGGGCAAAAGGTCAGTTGTTGAATTCATAAATGAAATCACGCCCAGCAACAGGCACATGACCACGCCCACAATCACAGTATAGGGTTTCTTAACACTAAACTTAGAAAACATAGGCCTCTCCTTTTTCCGACCGACTGGTCGGTCACTTCGCTATTGTATTCCTTTCCCTGCGAAAATACAATTGACAAACGCATGAATTTATCAATTTCCAAGCCTTTCCAGCAAAGTAAAATCCCACCCGAAGGCGGGACGTGGAAAAGAACATCAATTATTATTCCGGCAGATTCTCATCCGAATTTTCGTTTGAGAGAAACCGGCGCAGGATCTCCGCGAGCCGGTCCATGTCGATCGGCTTGGCAAAATGGGCGTTCATCCCGGCCTGCATCGCCAGCCGCACGTCTTCTTCAAAGGCGTTCGCGGTCATTGCGACGATTGGCAGCGTTTTACTATCGCGGCGGTTGAGCTTTCGGATCTGACGGGTCGCCTCGTAGCCGTTTAAGCGCGGCATCTGAATATCCATCAGCACCAGATTGTAATACCCCTCGGGACTGGCCGCGATCCGGTCCACCGCAGCCTGACCGTCGGCCACTTCGTCGAGTTGAACGGTGATCAGACTGGCAATCATTTCCCGGGCGATCTCGCGGTTGATCTCGTTATCCTCGGCCAGAAGCAGGCGGCATCCGCTGAAATCCGTGATCACCGGCTTTACCTCAGCCGGCTCACGCCGTTCGTCCTCCAATTCGTTAAGCAGGCGGCAGATTTTGAAACGGTAGAACGGTTTGGTCAAAAAGCCGCTGACGCCGCTTTGCCGTGCCTGTTCTTCGATATCCGACCAGTCGTAGGCTGAAAGAATGACAATTTCAGGCTGGGCGCCCAGTTTTTGCCGCAAGGCCTGAACGGTTTCCAGTCCGCTCAGCCCCGGCATTTTCCAGTCGATCACGATCAGCCGGTACGGATCCTTTGCGCACTGTGCCTGTTCCGCGGCGTCCAACGCCGCTTCCCCCTTGTCGCGGTAATCGCAGCGCAGCCCCAGCGCCGTCATCAATTCTCCGGCTTCCTCGCCGATCTTCGGATCATCGTCCACGACCAGAATGTGCGCGCTCTGCCAGCTGGCAGGAATTTGTTCTTCGGTTTGACTTTGCAGCGGTAAAGGGAAGAATTACAGTGAAGACCGAACCCTGTCCTGCCGTGCTTGTGACCTGAATCTCGCCGTTCATCAGATCAACGAGATTTTTTGTGATCGCCATGCCCAATCCAGTTCCATTTTCATTCCGGGCCTGCGGGTGATCCGAACGTTCAAAGGGCTGAAACAGACGCGTCATGAACTCCGGCTCCATCCCGATTCCGGTATCCGCACACCGGAACACAAAATTCTGACACCCTTTATATAAGCTGGAACGCTGACTGATTTCCAAGGTAATCGTGCCGCCTTCGGGCGTATACTTCACAGCGTTGCTTAAAATATTAATACACACCTGACGGATCCGCAGCGGATCGCCAACGACCCCTTCCTTCTCCAGCCGCTCCGGCTGGAACTCAAAGATCTGATTTTTTTCTTCTGCCTGCGGCCGGACCAGCTCGACAACCTCGGTGATCAGCTCGGCAAAATTAAATGGTTCCTGCGCTATCGTCAGCTTGCCGCTCTCAATTTTCGACATGTCGAGAATATCGTTGATCAAGCTTAACAAATGCTTGCTGGAAAGACTGATTTTGCGCAGACAGGCCTGGACGCGTTCCGGATCGTTGAGATGCGCACCGGCAATTGCGGTCATGCCGACGATGGCATTCATCGGCGTTCGGATATCGTGGCTCATATTGGACAGGAACTGACTCTTTGCGGCGCTGGCCGCAGTCGCGTTCTCCAAGGCGGTTTTCAGTATCTCCTGCTGGCGCTCCGCTTTTAAACGCTGTTCATCGGTCCGGCGGGAAATTAAAATTGCCAGCTGATCTTCGGAATACGGGTTATTGACATGGATGATCTGCGTCGTCGTCCAGTGAAGCTGCTCGTCGGTCAGCTTCATTTTCATCTCCAGCACAACCTCGCCGATTCCGCCGGCAAACGCCTCCTGCAACGCATTCAGCTGAAATTGGCGATAATCCTGCCTGAATTCCAGATCAATGGACGCTTCCAGTTCAGCGTATAACTGGCTGTAAGTTTCTTGTTCGCCCAGCCGTATCATCAATCCCGGCCGGACATAGACGAACTGCACCTGGTCCTGCGTCAGATTCAGGCTGATGATCACAGGATAGGCGTTGGACAGCGCGCTGACCAGCGTCAGCCGCTCCTGCAGCGTTCTTTGTTTTTCTGCTTCTTCCGCCTGCTTTTCCTTGGTGATGTCGTGAAACGCGTAGATCAGCACCGGTTCGCCGTTTTCATCCAGCGTTTTTTCAATAATCCCCGAGGTCCAGAACACACTGCCGTCCCTATTCTTCATCATCTCGACAAGGTTGATTTTTTCCCCGCTGCAAATCGCCGCTTCAATTTGTCCGGCAAAGTGTTCGTAATCCAATTTAGGCATCGAAGCCCGCAGGTCAAGATTGAGAACTTCGTCTGAATTTTCCAGCGTATAGCCCATCAGCCGCCAGCCTTCCCGGTTGAGCTGAAGCAGGCGATAAGGCTGAGTGGTGGAGATTAACGCGACCGCTTCCGGCAGCGCGTTATAAAGATGACTGATATAATTGGTTTGATGCGTCAGACGGCGCTGCGTCTTGGTCATGTGGCGCAGATAAAGCAGAACCAGCGCGCTGATCCCCAGAACTGCCGAAGCCACCAAAGCCAGCGACTGTCTTAGCAGCGCGTGAGTCTGAGCATTGACGGCAGCTTCCGGAATTATTGAAATTAACGCCCAATCCGAGTGCAGCCCGACCGGCGTAAAACAGAACACCGTGCGTTCGCCTTCATAGGTAAAAATTGCCCAGCCGGTTTCTGCGGACTTCAGTGAATCCGCAAATAAAGCCAGAGCTTGGGAATCATTGCTTTGGGAAGAAAGCATATCCAAT
>OLRK01002332.1_pt1 | contig 12208 bp, 10 predicted proteins | sample 1672911 | NCBI WGS metagenome assembly OLRK01 (sample SAMEA3136736, study PRJEB25190) | human gut metagenome | biome: human gut; feature: human-associated habitat; material: faeces | place: Austria | collected 2013
CGAGGACTATGAAACTGAGGATTTTTGAGAGCTGACCGAGCTTTTTCTGAAGCGGTCCCCCACCCGGGTACGTATCAGCCCTGTCAAATGAGCACCGCTATTCAAAGCTTCGCCAATATCACGGGCCAATGCACGGATATAAGTGCCCTTGCTGCACACTACCCTGATTTTAATCTCAGGCAGATTACATTCCAGCAACTCTATCTCGTCTATAATCAACGTCTTGGCTTTCAACTCCACATCCTCACCTTTTCGAGCCAAATCGTAAGCGCGTTTACCATCTACCTTACAAGCCGAGAAAACAGGCGGAATCTGTTCTATCCTGCCGATAAAACGCTGCAAGGCTTCCTCTACCAACTCGCGGGTGATATGTTCCGTAGGATAGGTAGCATCTATCTCCTTCTCCAGGTCGAATGAAGGTGTGGTAGCCCCCAACTGCAAGGTGGCAATGTATTCTTTGGTATGATACTGGAACTCTTCGATGCGTTTCGTTGCCTTGCCTGTACAAATAATCATCACCCCGGTAGCCAGCGGGTCTAATGTCCCGGCATGTCCCACTTTTATTTTCTTCACGCCCAGTTTGCGGCAAATATGGTATCTTATCTTGTTCACCACTGCAAATGAGGTCCATTTCAGCGGTTTATCAAAGTATAATACTTCTCCTTCTTTAAAATTCATCCAATTACATCAATGTGCACGCTATCGTAACGGCACCGGCTATGGCACAATAGATAGCAAAATAAATCAACTTACCTTTCTTCACAATATTAATCATCCACTTACAAGCTACACAGCCCGATATGAAAGCTGCCAGAAAACCTACAACCAATGACAATACAGATATATCTGATGTGCCGGCTGCAGCTCCTTTTACAATCTTCATACCATCCAGCAACGCCTCACCCAATATAGGAGGAATCACCATCAGGAAAGAGAACTGAGCCAGTTTCGCCTTGTTGTCTCCCAACAACAAACCGGTAGCAATGGTAGTACCCGAACGGGATAATCCCGGCATCACGGCACAAGCCTGTGCCAGACCTATAATAAACGCATCCTTCATGCTGATGTTCTCTTTCAAACGAGGTTTTGCATAATAAGAGAAAGCAAGAAGCAAAGCTGTCAATAACAGCATACAACCTACAATGAGCAAGCCGGAACCGAAAATTTCTTCCACATAATCTTTAAAAAACACACCCACAATGCCGATAGGAATCATGGATACCAGGATATTGATCACATATTTTGTCTCCGCATTCATCTCAAACTTGAACAAGCCACGGAATATCCAGCCTATTTCTTTCCATAATATAACCAAAGTACTGAGTACCGTAGCCACATGCACTGCTATGGTAAAAGTCAGATTATCTTCCCCTTGTATGCCAAACAATGCCGAACCGATAGCCAGATGACCACTACTGCTGACCGGCAAATACTCTGTCAATCCTTGGAGCACACCAAGGATCAATGCCTCAAACCATTCCATTCTTTAAATAAAAATTGAGAATTAAAAATTAAAAAAATCAAGAGTTAACCACTTCTGTCTTGTCCTTTGGCTTGCGGACAATGCCATAAATCATAAAGATAAAGCCAAAGAAACATACTGCGGGCGCCACTTTGATGCGACGTACACTAAAAATATCCGGCTCAAAATATCCTTCTGTCGAACTAGGTCCTGTCATCAGCAGAAAACCGACAATAATCACTGCCATACCTATGGCAAGCAATATAAAATTAGTTTTATCAAAGGCGAATTTTTGTCTATCCATATCCTTTTATTATTAAATGTAATACAACGCACTAGCTTTCATGCGCAAGTATTTGTTGATTGATATATATGCACACATAAAGGTAATAACCACACCAAACACAAAAACAGAACCCATTACCATAAGCATGGTCATAGGGGTAATAATCTCAATCAATTCGGGTTCATATCTTACCAACGCATAGGCCATTCCTATCAATGCCGCATCTGCCATGGCAGCGGCCAGTATCCCTATCCATATATTCCGCACCAAAAAAGGACGACGGATAAATCCCCAGCTTGCCCCTACCAGTTTCATGGTATGAATCAGAAAACGTTTGGAATAAATGGCCAGACGGATGGTGTTATTAATCAGCGCAAAAGAAATAAGGGTAAGCAGCGCAGCCAGTCCCAATAGCAAAAAACTGATTTTCCGTATATTGCTGTTCACTGCATCCAGTAAATCCTGGGGATAGTTGATTTCCATTACTTTCTTGTTCTGCATAATTTTCTGCTCTATCCAAGAAATGCTGTCCGAATTGGCATAATCGGCATTCAGTTTTATTTCAATAGAAGCTGTAAAAGGATTATATCCCAAGAATTCAGCCGGGTCTGTACCCATCGCTTCGCTCTGCTCTTTCAACGCCTGCTCCTTCGATATATAGGAAGTTTCTTTCACAAAAGGTTCCTCATTCAATTTTTTCTGGAATTTCAAAGCGTCCGCTTCTTTCATATCATCGCTGATGAGTACGGAGAAACTGATGTTCTCGCGTACATACTTGGATAAGTTATTGGCAGACAGCACAAAGAATACCACCATCCCCAACAAGAGCAACACCAGCATTGTACTGATGCTGGAGGTAATGAACTGCATATCGAAAAAGGACCCTGATTTTTTTCCCATAATCACTTCTTTCTGAATACATAAATCATTGAACTACTGCGTTCTTTTTTCGCCAGTGAACTGAACCAGGCCAACAGGCCCGTCCACATTCCCTTCAAAAAGGACAAACGGCTGCCTTTATATCTTTCCGTCAACATGGATACATAAAAAGCATCAAAAGGCATCGGATGCTGTTCCGCTAATTTAAAACCATGCTTGACACCGAATTGTTGCATGACGGAAGGTGTAAAATGCCATAAATGACGAGGCACATCGTATGCCGCCCACCATTCCTTATACTTTTCCGCATCATACGAACTGGGATTAGGCACAGCCACTATCAATACTCCCCTCTCTTTCAACAGCTTGAATAATTTCTTCCACGTTTCATTCAGATGCTCCAGATGCTCCATCACATGCCATAAAGTTATGGCATCAAAAGAATGATCGGCATATCCCGCCAAAGCATCCTCCGTATCTACATCCAATTCAAAATGCTCTTTGGCAAACGAACGCGCCTGCGGACTTTTCTCTATCGCTTTCACCCGCCATCCGCGCTCCTTCATAGCATTACTGAAATATCCGGTACCGGTACCTATGTCTAACAAAGTACCTTTACTCAAACCGGATGTCCGTTTTATCAGCTTGGCTTTGCGTGACAGCATATACTTGCGTACCTCATGGTATACACGGTTCATCAGCCCCTTGCGGGTATCAGTGTGTGAAATATAATCGGGGGTCTCATAATATCGCCCTATCTCGGCTTCCACGGGTGCACCTTGTGTAAAAATAAAGCCACAATCATCGCAGCGAACCAAATTGAATTGTTCACCCGAAGCATAGTGATCCGTACAAGTGATTGCATGTCCCAAATGTTTTCCGCCGCACAACGGACAAGTATTTATTTTGAGTATATCCACTTTTTGCCCTAATTTGCTGCAAAATAACAAATAAATTGAATGAGAAGGACTATCCTTTAAGTACTTTTAAGAGTATAAGTTAATAATTCGTTTTTACTTTTCCTACATTTGTGCAGATAACTTAAAAAGAAACGAAAATGGAAAATAAAAAACTGACCCGTTCCAACAACAGAATGCTAGCCGGAGTATGTGCGGGACTGGCCGATTATTTTGGCTGGGATGTTACGGTAGTGCGCATTATCTATTCATTTGCCACGGTTTTCACAGCCTTTTCGGGCATTATTGTCTATATAATCTTATGGATTGTTATGCCCGAAAAGAAATATCGTGACGGTTACGAAGACCGGATGAATGACAGACTGCATAACCGATAACCGGAGGCATTATGCAATGCCCAGCAGTTCCACCTCAAATATTAATGTAGAGAAAGCAGGAATCGGCCCGCTTGTACGGTTGCCATATCCCATAGTATAAGGAATATAAACCACCCATTTATCTCCTACATGCATACGTTGAAGCGCCAGCTGCCATCCCTCTATGACATCACACAGCCGGAAAGCTTCGGGGCAGTTACGGTCATAGGAATTATCAAACTCTTTTCCGTTTATCAGACTTCCCCGATAATGAACGGTGACAATACTTCGGATTGTAGGTGAAACTGTACCCGTACCTGTCTGCAATACTTTATAAAACATATTACAAGGTAAAGGACAAATACCTTCCTGTGTAGAAAGAACTTGCAAATATTGCAAGTTCTTTTCCTTATATTCTTCTTTTCTCCCCATCAGAACACCTCTTCTCCTTTCAATGTGGCCGAACTGGCTTCAGTAATGCGTACATGGACAAAATCACCGATACGATGATTCCCACGATCAAAGACCACCACCTTGTTTTGCTGTGTACGGCCAAAAAGCTGCTCTCTGGAACGCTTGGAAACACCTTCTACCATCACCTCGAAGGTCTTGCCTACATCACGGGCATTACTTTCGGCAGAAAGACGGTTCTGCAATTCAATGATTTCATTCAGCCGGCGTATCTTAACCTCTTCGGGTACATCATCCGGCAGATGCTTGGAAGCATATGTTCCGGGACGTTCGGAATATTTAAACATAAAGGCGGAATCGTACGCACACTCACGCATCAAGGATAGAGATTCCTGATGATCTTCTTCCGTTTCCGAATGATAGCCGGAGAAAATATCAGTACTCAGACCACAATCGGGAATGATACGGCGAATAGCCGCTACCCTTTCCAAATACCACTCACGGGTATATTTGCGGTTCATCAGCTTCAATATGCGCGAACTGCCGCTCTGTACCGGTAAATGAATATGCTTGCATACATTAGGCGTTTCCGCAATGACTTGCAAGGTTTCATCACTCATATCCTTGGGATGTGAAGTGGTAAAACGAACACGCATGTCCGGAACCGCCTCGGCCACTGTGCGGAGCAGCATCGGGAAAGTAATTATTTCACCCTCTTTCTCAAAACGATAAGAATTCACATTCTGTCCCAGCAACGTTACTTCTTTATAACCTTTGTCTGCCAAGTCACGCACCTCATTCAGAATACTTTCCACATCACGGCTGCGCTCACGCCCACGGGTATACGGTACAATACAATAATGACAGAAATTATTGCAACCACGCATAATGGATACAAACCCGGAGATATGATTGCCGCAAATACGGGACGGAATTACCTCACGATAGGTTTCTGTAGTAGAAAGCTCCACATTAATGGCTTTCTCCCCCGCTTCCACCGAAGCGACCAAATCGGGCAAAGTGAGATAGGCATCCGGTCCTACGACAAGATCTACATGATGGTTCTCGATCAAATCATCTTTTACACGTTCTGCCATGCAGCCCAACACACCGACAATCAGATTCCGGCGTTTGTTTTTCTTCATAGAATGGAAAAACTCCAGACGGTTCAGAATCTTTTGTTCTGCATTGTCGCGAATGGAACAGGTATTCATAAATACAGCATCCGCTTCATCCAATGTTTCGCATACATGGTAGCCTGCCATTTGCATAATAGAAGCAATCACTTCACTATCAGCAACATTCATCTGGCATCCGTAAGTTTCAATAAACAATTTCTTGTTTTCGGAATCAGTTGCAGATTTAAAGTCTGCTCCTGTTGTTTCTTTCATATTTTCTCTGTTTTATGGTTTCGTAGGCAAAGATACGGAGTTACCGACAAATTAAACGAATAAAAGAGCCGAAAATTGAATATTATAAGAGAATTATGCATTTAACTGTTAAATAATTATAACCAGTGAACAAAAAAAACCGTTAACGTTACCAACGTATTATTATAATTCGCATATTTGCTTCCGAAAAACATTAGATTTTTTCATAGTTAAGGTTTAGGTTAAAAAAATAGGGGAAGACAACTGTGAAGTTCTCTTCCTTTTTTTATGCCCTTTTATAGAGTTAGTTATGAAATATTTTTCTAACTTTGAGCATTCATTATATAATAAGGAAAGTATGGATATCATTCAGGTTATCATATTTATAATAATCATTGTTGCAGCCATCGTGCAACAAATCTCAAAAACAGGCAAAGAGAAGAAAACACCTTCTCCAAAGAAAGTGCTTGCAGATATATTTCCTGAAATAGAGCAGGAGAACATAGAGGAGGACCTTCCTGTTTCTTCCGTTCAAACAGTCCGCACACCTCAGACTCCCCGCATGCAGCATCAGCCGATGGTCAAGAAACCAACAGATTCACCCCGGAAAGAGAACAAAAGGGAAGACCGGACTCCTATAAGACTGAGTACTAAAGAAGAGGCACGACGTGCTTTTATTTATTCAGAGATTTTTAATCGCAAATATTAATAACAACTATACTAATAAGAATAACACATTGAATATCATGGGATTTAATATTATTTCCGCAGCCGAAGCAGCCAGCTATATCAAGCATGGCTACAACATTGGACTCAGCGGCTTTACTCCGGCAGGAACACCGAAAGCCGTAACACCCGAAGTCGCAAAAATAGCAGAAGAAGAACATGCCAAAGGTAACCCTTTTCAAATTAGTATCTTTACCGGTGCTTCTACAGGAGATGCTACAGACGGCATCTTATCCAGGGTCAAGGCAATCCGTTACCGTGCTCCTTACACAACCAACCCCGATTTCCGAAAAGCCGTAAATAACGGCGAAATAGCATACAACGATATCCATCTGTCACAAATGGCACAGGAGGTACGTTACGGGTTCATGGGTAAAGTAGATGTCGCTATTCTGGAAGCGTGTGAAATCACTCCCGACGGCAAAGTTTATCTGACAGCCGCCGGTGGAATTGCACCGACTATTGCACGTCTGGCAGATAAAGTGATCATCGAATTGAACGCTGCCCACAGTAAAAACGGTATGGGCCTGCACGATGTTTATGAACCGCTTGACCCGCCTTACCGTCGTGAAATTCCTATTTACAAACCCAGCGACCGTATCGGTCTGCCTTATGTACAGGTAGACCCGAAAAAAATCATCGGCGTAGTGGAAGTAAACACCCCTGACCAGGCCCGTTCATTTACCGCACCGGATCCTATCACCGACCAGATTGGACAAAATGTTGCCGACTTCCTGGCAGCTGACATGAAACGGGGTATTATTCCTGCAAGCTTCCTGCCATTACAGAGTGGAGTAGGTAACATTGCTAATGCCGTATTGGGTGCTTTGGGACGAGACAAAACAATTCCCGCCTTCGAAATGTATACGGAAGTATTACAAGACGCAGTGGTGGACCTGATTCGCCAGGGACGTGTAAAATTTGGAAGTACCTGTTCATTGACTGTCACCAACGAATGTCTGCAAGGTATTTATGATGATATCGACTTCTTCCGTGACAAACTGGTCATGCGTCCGTCTGAAATCTCAAACAACCCGGAAATTATCCGTCGTCTTGGTGTTATATCTATCAATACAGCCATCGAAGCAGATATTTACGGTAATGTAAATTCTACTCACATCAGCGGCACCAAAATGATGAATGGTATTGGTGGCTCAGGTGACTTTACCCGCAATGCCTATATTTCCATCTTTACTTGCCCGTCTGTGGCAAAAGAAGGAAAAATCAGTGCCATCGTTCCTATGGTTTCTCACGAAGATCACAGTGAACACGATGTCAATATCCTTATTACTGAACAAGGTGTTGCCGACTTACGCGGCAAGAGCCCGGTAGAACGCGCCAAGGCTATCATCGAAAATTGTGCACATCCGGATTATAAGAACATTCTTTGGGATTATGTAAAAATGTCTTCCAAAGGACAAACTCCTCATTGTATTCCGGCTGCATTGGCTATGCATGATACGCTGGCCAAGAAAGGGGATATGCGCCTGATAGATTGGGCAGAATATAAATAGTCATTATTTGCTGTATCTCATACGTTTCCGGTCGGTACGATGTATCCGGCCGGAAACTTTTTATATCTATCCCACCTTTTTGTATAAAAAACAATATCTTCCACCTTTTTAATCAAAAAATACACGGACTTTTTTCACAATTATTCTATTTTTGCCGTGTAACTAATCATTTTTACCATTTTACTATGAGAAACAAAATTCTATATTTATTTGCTTCCCTTGTGATGCTAAGCGGCTGTAACAATCAACCGGCTTATAAAGACAGCAGTTTATCTCCCGAAGAACGGGCAGAGGATTTATTGCAACAGCTTACTCTAGAAGAAAAAGTTGCCTTAATGATGGACAACTCCAAACCTGTCGAAAGATTAGGCATTAAACCTTATAATTGGTGGAACGAAGCCTTGCACGGAGTGGCACGGAGCGGACTGGCCACCGTCTTTCCTCAGCCTATAGGCATGGCGGCCTCTTTTGAGCCCGATGCCATACATACCATCTATACTGCAGTTTCGGATGAAGCCCGGGCCAAAAATGCCGCATACTCGGCGGCGGGAAGCTACGAACGGTATCAAGGCCTGACCATGTGGACACCCACCGTCAATATTTATCGCGATCCCAGATGGGGGAGAGGTATTGAAACGTACGGGGAAGATCCTTATCTGACAAGTGGCATGGGGGTAAATGTGGTGAAAGGATTGCAATGCATGGATGCTAATCAAAAATACGATAAAATACACGCTTGTGCCAAACACTTTGCCGTCCATTCAGGGCCGGAATGGAATCGTCATGAGTTCAATGCGGAAAATATCAAACCGCGTGACTTGCATGAAACTTATCTTGTACCTTTCGAAGCATTAGTAAAAGAAGCAAAAGTAAAGGAGGTAATGTGTGCCTATAACCGTTTGGAAGGTGATCCGTGTTGCGGAAGTGACCGCCTGCTGATGCAAATTCTCCGTCAAGACTGGGGATATGACGGCATTGTACTTTCAGATTGTGGCGCTATTGACGATTTCTATCGGGAAAAAGGACACAAAACACATCCGGATGCTGAATCGGCCTCTGCCGCCGCAGTATTAAGCGGTACGGATCTGGAATGTGGTTCCAGTTATAAAGCATTGGTAGAAAGCGCTAAAAAAGGATTAATCAGTGAAAAGGACATTGATGTATCCGTAAAACGATTATTAAAAGCACGCTTTGAATTGGGGGAAATGGATGATCCTGACAAAGTGGAATGGACTAAAATTCCTTATTCAGTGGTTTGCTCGGCAGAACATGATTCCCTGTCACTAGATATAGCACGCAAATCAATGACGCTGTTACTGAACAAAAATAATATCCTGCCACTGAAACGCGGTGGACAAACCATCGCCGTCATGGGACCTAACGCAAATGATTCTGTGATGCAATGGGGTAATTATAACGGTACTCCCAAACATACGATCACCTTATTGGAAGGTATCCGCTCAGCCATGGGAGAGAACGACAAGCTGATCTATGAACAAGGTTGCAGCTGGGTGGAGCGCTCATTAATCAGAAGCGTTTTCAGCCAGTGTACTTCTAAAGAAGGTCCAGGATTCTCCGCCCACTATTGGAACAACAAGGAATATGAAGGAAATGCGGTAGCCACCGCACAACTTACCACACCGTTCCGTCTTTGCACTTCCGGAGCCACCGTATTTGCTCCCGGTGTGAACCTGACCGATTTCTCGGCCGTCTATCAAAGTGTGTTCACCCCCCAGGAAACAGGAGAGGTTATTTTCAACTTCTATAGTTGTGGAGCTACACAATTATTGATAAATGGTGAAGAAGTAAAGAAATTCACCAACAAACATGGGGGCAGGGGACAAGCTTACGCCATGCATGCAGAAGCCGGCAAGCCATACGATATAGAAATCCGCTTCCAATACTTTAGTGGAGACGCACAGTTGAATTTCGATCTTGGATTTAAAGAAGAAGTCAACATTAAAAACACGGTAGCAAAAGTGAAAGATGCTGATGTAGTTATATTTGCAGGCGGTATATCTCCAAGTTTGGAAGGAGAGGAGATGGGTGTCAATTTACCGGGATTCCGCAAAGGAGACCGTACTGACATCGAGCTTCCGGCTGTTCAGCGTGAATTGATAAAAGCACTCTGTGATGCCGGGAAAAAAGTTATTTTCGTTAATTTTTCCGGATCACCCATTGCCATGGAGCCCGAAACCAAATATTGTCAGGCCATTTTACAAGCATGGTATCCGGGACAATCCGGAGGTAAAGCTGCCGCCGAAGTTTTGTTTGGAGATTACAATCCTGCAGGACGACTGCCCGTTACTTTTTACCGGAACATAACGCAATTACCTGATTTTGAAGATTATAATATGACAGGACGTACTTACCGTTATTTTAAAGGTGATCCTCTTTTCCCATTCGGTTATGGTTTGAGTTATACCACTTTTAACTATGGTAACATCAAACTGGAGCAAACGATTAAAGTAGGAGAAACTGCCAAAATTATTGTTCCTGTAACCAATACCGGTAATCGTGACGGGGAAGAAGTAGTACAGGTATATCTGAAAAAACAAGAAGATGCGGAAGGACCGGTTAAAACACTGCGTGCTTTCAAACGTGTACAAATTCCTGCAGGAAAAACAGTCAATGTAGAATTAGAGTTAACACCCAAACAATTGGAATGGTGGGACGCGCAGACAAATACCATGCGCACCATAGCCGGAAACTTCGACATAATGGTAGGGGGTAATTCTAAAGATGCTGAATTACAAGTAAAGACGCTGACACTGCAATAATAACTCCGAATAAAATAAATCAAGTCTGCGGCATTTTTGTCAAATTCTATATTTAAAACAAAAATGCCGCACTTGACAAAATAAAAACATCAGAACAACTCAATCTGCTTATCTGCCTTTATTTGTTGCACAAAATAGTTGTCATGACTCACCACCAACAAAGTGCCTTGATAATCCTTCAAAGTTTCGGTCAATATCTCCATACTCAGAATATCAATATTATTAGTAGGTTCATCCACAATAAAAACATCGGGGGCCTGTGCACTCACCATAAGACAACAGAGAGAAAGTTTCATCTTCTCACCTCCACTCAGATAGCTACACTTCTTGTTCCATGTGGAAACAGGAAACAAAAAACGGTTGAGAATCGTTCTCAATTCATTATCATACAATTCACTATTGAATAAGGCAAGTTGTTCCAATACCGACAAATCATTACGAATTATAGAATATTCCTGATCAAGATAAACGTACGTCAGCCCTTCTGCCTGTATCAAAGAACCTTGAGTAGGAGCAAGACTTCCGGTTATCAACCTCAATAAAGTTGTTTTACCACTACCATTACTTCCTTTCAAATGAATACGGTCACCACTTTTGATGGTAAACTCAAGAGGAGAAGACCACAAAGGATTTTCTCCATACGAATAATTCACACTTGAAGCTACGATAAGTATCTTACCGATATGCAAAGAAGATGAATTGAAATTTACTTTCATCGCCTTCATATCAGGTAAAGCTTTATGCAGTTCTACTGTTTCTCCTGCCAAAAAACGGATCTTATCAGCATGAACATCTCCTAAACGGACAGTACTTTTCTCAGCCTGATCCCTGAATGTATGCATTGCCATCTTTCCGACTCCTTTCTTCACATTTTGTTTTTTACCTCGCACATCATGCTTTTGTTGACGCTCCATTACCTCACGTGCCTGCTTTCGGGCTTTTTGTAATTGCTTTTCATTCTCCTTCAACCGGGTTTGCAGAGCTTCTACAGCCAATTTCTTCTGTTCTTTATAGAAATCGTAATTTCCAGCATAATAAGTGACACCTTTTGCAGTAAGCTCATAGGTAGAAGAAAGTAAATTGAGTAATGTCCGGTCATGGCTGACAACCAGTATCCCTGCTGCAGCAGTAGTTATAAAACGGTACAGCCGGATACGGCTTTCGTCATCCAAATGATTGGTAGGCTCATCCATCAAAATAAAAGCAGGAGAGTATATAGTAATTCCTGCTAGAAAAACTTTTGTTTTCTCACCGCCACTCAACAAATGCATGGGATAGGAAAGAGGTACTCCTACCAACCCCCATTCATTCAAAGCAGCAACCGCTTTCTCTTCTATTTTCCAGTCATCCGCCAAAGCCGTAAAATGCTCTATCGAAGCATCTCCCTGTAAAATGGCATGAAGTGCATATAACTTTCTTTCTATTCCCAATGCCCCGGCTACTGTCAAATGATTAAACTGACCAAAATGCTGTGGAATAGAATAGGGGATATCCGGACATATAATTT
>OLRK01002334.1_pt1 | contig 12191 bp, 13 predicted proteins | sample 1672911 | NCBI WGS metagenome assembly OLRK01 (sample SAMEA3136736, study PRJEB25190) | human gut metagenome | biome: human gut; feature: human-associated habitat; material: faeces | place: Austria | collected 2013
CCACGCCGTTGCTGACCCGGCGGGGATTGCCGAAGCTGCTGGGCACCACCAGGGCCTGGATCTCCGCCAGGACAGGGCGCACGCCCTCCATCACACAGGTGACACAGGTCCCGGGAGCGTCCTCCGGCCGGCCGGCCAGCAGGCTTTCAGAGGGATTGGGTACCTCCGCCAGTCCCCCATCCTCCATCTCGAATACCCCGATCTCATTGGTGGCGCCGAAGCGGTTTTTTGCCGCCCGGAGGATCCGATATGCCATGTGGCGCTCCCCTTCAAAGTAGAGCACGCAGTCTACCATGTGCTCCAGCACCTTGGGCCCGGCAATCGAGCCCTCCTTGTTCACATGGCCAATGACAAAGACGGTGATCCCCTCCCCTTTTGCCAGCTGCATCAGCGCCATGGTACACTCCTTGACCTGGCTGATGCTGCCTGGAGCGGCGGTCACATCTCCGTGGTACAGGGTCTGGATGGAGTCCACCACCAGCACCCCGGGCTGGACGGTGTGAACGGCGTCGATCACGTTCTCCAAATTAGTCTCCGAGAGGAGATGGAGCCCTTCTCCCCTCACCCGCAGCCGCTCCGCCCGCAGTTTGATCTGGCGCTCCGACTCCTCGCCGGAGACATACAATACAGTGGCGGACCGGCACAGCTGGTCACAGATCTGGAGCATCAGGGTGGATTTTCCGATCCCCGGCGCGCCGCCCACCAGCACCAGCGAGCCCCGCACTGCACCGCCGCCCAGCACTCGGTCCAGCTCCCCCATGCCGGTTGGGAAGCGCAGCTCGTCGGTGGTCTCCACCTCCGCCATGGTCCTGGGCCGGTTGACCGCCACCCCCAGTGCGCTGCCCCGGCTGGCGGACGGGCTCTTTCTGGCGGCCTTCTCCGCCGGACGCTCCACAATGGTGTTCCACGCACCGCAGGCCGGACATTTTCCCTGCCACTTTGGGGTCTCGTTTCCGCACTCAGTGCAGTAAAACAGTATTTTTGTTTTCATAGCTCCATCCTCTCCCGGCCCCATCCGCCGGACCGCGCGATATGTCGAAGCTCCCCGTGCCCCGGACGGCGGCTGGGGAGCGCGCTTCTGCTCCTTTAATACTATCGGCTCCCGGCGGCGATGTCGAGAAGGAACCGCGCCTGTGTCCATCAGGCATACCCAGGCCAGCACCGCCGCCATCCGGGTCTGATAGTCCGGATCCCGCAGTGCCTGTTCCTCCTCCGGATTGGAGAGAAAGCCGCACTCCACCAACACTGCCGGGCAGTCCACGTGATTCATCAGATACACATTGTCGCCGATGGGCTTGGCCTGACGACTGTTATCGGGCTGCAAATTGGTCTGAATGGCCTGCTGGAAGGATTCCGCCAAGGCCTGGGAATCCTGGGTGGGAGCATAGAAAACCTGTGAGCCGTGGTATTGACTCTGGGAGAAGATATTCTGGTGGATACTCACCAGCACCGCTCCCTCCAGTGCCTGCACGGTCTCGGCCCGGTTGTGCAGGTCGGAAACCTTCTTCTCCCGTAACGTTTCCGCCTCCGGGTCGTGCAGGGAGATATCCTCCTCCCGCATAAGGTAGCTGTTCTCCCCGTAAAAGCCCAGCAGGGCGTCCAGCCGTTTAGCAATGGCCAGATTGATCTGGCTCTCCGGTACCCCAGTCACCGACACCGCACCTCCGTCTTCCCCGCCGTGCCCCGGATCGACCACCCAAACCCGCTCTCCTTCCGGCCAGGAAGCCGCCGGAGCAACCGCGCCCAGATAGGTCTGCACCAACATTCCCGCACTCAGCACCGCCAACAGCCCCGCTAAAATCAGCAGGGACCCCCATCTCATCCTCTTCAACCGCACATCCCCCCTCCCCGTATTCTATGGAGCGGGGAGGTCGACTATGTATGGACCCTCCCGCCCTGAGGTGCATAGGATGCACCGGGAGGCCGCTCAGCCTCCCAATCCCAACCGAGGAGGAATTATCTTGAATATGGAAAATGGCAGCTCCTGCCCTCTGCCCAGCTGCCCGGACCGCTACGGCACTCTGCCGTCCTGCGCGGGTCTGTCGGTGCCCTATGTTCCCTTCCAACAGGAAGGTTCTCAGAAATATAGCCAGAGCGACGCGCTGAGCAATGGCACTCTGTTTCCCGGCCTGAATCTTCCCTTCCGCCTGAAAGTGGAGGGCAGTACCGTCCCTGTCGGTCCCCTGGCCGAGCTCCAGGCTCTGGAGTTTGTGGTCGCGGAACTTGGCATGTATCTGGATACACATCCCAGCGACCAGGAGGCCTTCGACCTGTTTCAGAAGTACGCCGCTATGGAGAAGAGCGCCCGGGAGACCTATCAGGCCAAGTTTGGCCCTCTGACCCAGAGCGCCTCTGCCAACGGGGAGAATTACCAGTGGCTCAAGGAGCCCTGGCCCTGGAACTATGCGCAAAACGAGGTGAAGTGACATGTTTCTTTATGAGAAAAAGCTGCAGTTCCCGGTAAAGGTGGCCACTCCCAACCCCAAGCTGGCCTCCTTCATCATCAGCCAGTACGGCGGCCCCGACGGCGAGTTGGGTGCGGCTATGCGCTACCTCTCCCAGCGCTACGCCATGCCCTATGCGGAAGCCAAAGGCCTGCTCACCGACATCGGCACCGAGGAGCTGGGCCACATGGAGATGGTGGCCGCCCTGGTCCATCAGCTCACCCGAAACCTGAGCGACGAGGAGGTGCGCAATAACGCCTCCTTCGCCCCCTACTTTGTAGACCACACCACCGGCGTCTACCCCACCGCCGCTTCCGGTTTCCCCTGGAGCGCGGGAGGCATGCAGTCCACCGGCGACGTGATCGCCGACCTCACCGAGGACCTTGCCGCAGAACAGAAAGCCCGCGTCACGTATGACAATATCCTGCGTCTCAGCGACGATCCCGATGTAAACAACGTCATCCGCTTCCTGCGGGAGCGGGAGATCGTCCACTTCCAGCGCTTTGGCGAGTGCCTGCGGCTGTGCAAAGAGAAGATGGACGCGAAAAATGTCTATTTTACCAACCCTGCCTTTGACAGTTCTCCTGCTCCTCAACCCCGCACCGGCATGGCCAAGGGATAAGAAAATGCCGCCTGGACCCTTCGTCCAGGCGGCGTCCTTTTTATGAAATTAGAGTGCTATGCCGGGCAAAGCCCTCCACCGCAGCGGCCCAGGCGTCCGGCGCGCACCTGGATGAGCTGAGCGGTGACGCTCACGGCGATCTCCGCCGGAGTCTCTCCTCCAATGTCCAGGCCGATGGGCAGATGAATGGTCTCGATCTGTTCCCGGGAGAAACCCCGGCGCTCCAGCTCCCCCCACAGAAAGGCTTTCTTTTTGCGACTGCCCATGCAGCCTACATAGTAGGGGCGCTGCTCCAGCACCTGACACAGGACCTCCAGGTCGTGCTGGTGACCCGGCGACATAACCACCGCATAGTCCCGGCGGGTGAGCTGTACCTGCTCCCCGATATTCTCAAAGGAACCCAGCACCACCTTCTCCGCCCCGGGAAAGTTCTGGGGCTGGGCAATCTCCTCCCGGCTGTCAAAGACCACCACCCGAAACCCTACTTGGGAGAGCATGGGGGCCAGAGCCTGTCCCACATGGCCGCCGCCGAAGAGATACAGCACTCCGTCCCAGCCCATGGGTTCGGTGTACATCCCGTCCTCGAAAAGAGGGGCGGTCTGAGGGCGCCCCGCCAGCGTTTCCGGCAGTTCTCCTTCTCCATATGCCACAAGGTCATATACTTGCTCCTTATTGTGAATTAAAAGCAAGCAAGGATTTCCACTTTTCAAAAATTCAATTAGGCGCTCCAGGTCAGCCAGCTGCTTCTCCCCCAGAGTCTGGATGCACACCGTTACCGCGCCGCCGCCCACCGTGCCAATCCAAGTCCCGTCGGACAGCAGCGCCATCCGTGCCCCAGCTCCCCGGGGTGCGGAACCCGCACTGTCTACGATGGTACACAGCACCGGCGCGCCGCCCTGGCGGATACAGTGTGTGAGAGCGGAAAAAAAGGTGTAATCGGTCATGCTTTCCTCCTAATACAAGTAAATTCGCTTGTCGCCCTGATAGGGGACCACCCGGCCCACCAGTTGGGGCGCAGGCACCCGGTTGTCCTGCCGCAGCTCTTCCAGCAGAGCCGGTGCGTCCTCCGGGTGGACGGCCATCATCAGGCCACCGGAGGTCTGGGGGTCGTACAGGAGGTCCTGAACGGCCAGCTCGGTCTCTCCCGGCTCCACCCAACTTTCGGCAAAGTGGCGGTTGCGGTATACCCCAGCGGGCAGCACCCCCAGCCGGGCCAGCTCCAGAGCCTGGGGAATGAAGGTGATGCCGGACAGGTCCAAATGAACCTCCGCCTCGCTCCCCTGGGCCATCTCCAGCAGGTGGCCCATCATGCCGAAGCCCGTGACGTCGGTGCAGGCATGGACCCGGTATTTTACCATGATATCCCGGGCGTACTTGTTGAGGGTCATCATCAGCCCCTCGGCAAAGGTTCTTGTCTCCTCGTCGGTCAGGCTGCCCTTGATGCCGGCGGTGAGCACCCCGATACCAACGGGCTTGGTGTAGATGAGCACATCTCCAGGCTGTGCCCCGGAGTTGGTGAGCAATTTGTCCGGATGGACAAAGCCGGTCACTGCCATGCCGTACTTGGGCTCCTTGTCGTAGATGCTGTGGCCGCCGGTGATGATGGCTCCCGCCTCGTAGGCCTTCTCGTAGCCGCCCCGGAGGATGGCGTGGACCGCCTCCTTGGGCATGTCCTCGGGCACTGCCATCACATTGAGCGCCAGCTTGGGCTCTCCGCCCATGGCGTACACATCGGACAGGGCGTTGGCCGCGGCAATGGCACCGAAGGTGTAGGGGTCATCGGCGATGGGGGGAAAGAAGTCTACCGTTTGCACCAGAGCCAGTTCGTCGGACAGCTTGTACACCGACGCGTCATCGCTGCGGTCGTAGCCCACCAGCAGGTTGGGGTCCTGGCGCACCTTCAGGCCTTCCAGAAGCTTGCTGAGCTCCCCCGCACCCACTTTCGCGCCGCACCCGGCGCACTCGGCCAGTTTGGTCAGTTTGATTTCGTCCATTCTCAGCCCTCCAATGCATGGGTCAGGTGGAGCAGAGCCTCCAGCACACCGCCGCCTACCGCCAGGGCCTTGTCCGAGGCGCACAGGCAGTGGTCCGGCTTACACCGGGGGTCAATGTCCCCGCACTTCATGCCCTTAAACACCTCAATGCCGTCCTGGAGCAGTCCCCGGAGACAGCCGTCAATGGTGCACCGTATGGGTGTGTTCCCCACCAGAGCGGCCACGTCGCCCGCTTTCACCATAGCTCCGATCTCCAGGCAGGGCTTGAACACGCCGCTGGCAGGAGCGCGGAGCACGCGCTCCACGGTGTAGCCTCCGATGTTCCCCGGCACACCGGTGTTGGGGATGGGAGAGCCGGTATAGAGCACCCGGCCCAAGGTGTGGCCCCGCATGGTCTCCACCGCTGCGTGGCAGTCCACTCCCGCCGTAAAGCCCGGCCCCACGGCGATGACCGCCGGAGCCATGTCCATATGGGTACCCAGGTTTTTCTTGGCCAGGATGGCGTCCACCACCGCATCTGGTTTTAGGGCCGCAATGCACGCCCCCTCCGGGTCGGCCAGCACCGGGACAATGCCCTGCTTTGTCAGCTCCAGGGCCTCCTGAGAGTTGTGGGCCAGTCGGCCGGCGACGTCCTCCACCTGGACCTCTCCCAGGCGGATGGCCTCGGAGAAGCAGACGGTGCGCCGCACCGCTGTGGGGTTAGGCAGATCTGTGAGTACCAAACGAATCCCGGCACGATACAGGCGCAGGGCAATGCCTGATGCAATATCCCCCGCGCCGCGAATAACAACCAGCATGAGTTTCTCTCCTTTGTGATTTACAGCGCCATCTCAAAAAGCGCAGGATAGGGCAGTCCCTCCAGCTCTGACAGCCGCCCGCGCTCCGCCGGCGGCATGGCCCAGGCCAGCCCGCAGTCTGCGGTGATGGTCACCGGCACCGGGATGAGCCGCCCGGGAATGTTCTTTTCCATACAATGCCGCTCCCAGCTCAGTGCGGCGGTAGTGGTTGGAAAGGTGATGACCAGGGTGGGTCGCTTTGCTCTCATTGTGTCATCTCCCTTAAAGCGGCCAGGGCCGCGTCAATGTCCTCCTCGGTCGTGTACCAACCAAAGGAGAAGCGCAGACAGCCGGTGTCCTGAGTCCCCAGCGCCCGGTGCATCCGGGGCGCGCAGTGGATGCCGGGCCGCACGGCAATATCGTACTGCACCGAAAGCTCATCGGCGGCAGAGGCCGGGTCCCAGCCCTCCAGGTTCAGCGCCACCACCGGGGCACGGTCGCCGGAGAAGTCGCCGTAGATGGTCACGCCGTCCAGTTCCCGCAATCCTTCGACAAACCGCTCGGTCAAGGACCGCTCATGGGCGTGGATAGTCTCCACCCCGGTCTCCAGAATGAAGTCCACCGCCGCACCCAGACCAGCCAATCCGTGGCCGTTTAGGGTACCCGCCTCCAGGTGCTCCGGGTACTCTCGGGGCTGGTCCTCCTCAAAGGAACGCACCCCCGTGCCTCCTGAGAGCAAAGGCCGCAGCTCCACCCCGGGAGCCATGCACAGACCGCCGGTGCCCTGAGGGCCCATCAGCCCCTTATGGCCGGTAAAGGCCAGCAGATGGACCCCCATCTCCTCCATGTCGATGGGGGTGCTCCCCGCCGTCTGGGCGGCGTCCAGCAGGAAAACAAGGCCGTGCTTTTGGGCAAAGGCGGACATGCGCCGGACATCCAGGAGATTGCCCGTCAGGTTGGAGGCGTGGGTGCCCACCAGCAGTTTTGTACTGGGGCGCAGGAGCCCCTCCAGTCGGTCATACTCCAGCCGTCCCTGCAGGTCTGCTGACAGGTAATCCATCTTTACCCCTCTTTCTTTTTCAAGGGCGTGGAGGGGACGCAGCACCGAGTTGTGGTCCCAGTCGGTGGCGATGACGTGGTCACCGGGGTTCAGCAGTCCCCACAGGGCAGCATTCAGGGCCTGGGTCGCGTTGGCTGTGAACACCACGCGCTCGGGATAGTGGAAAGCAAAAAGCCTTGTCAGTGATTCTCGCGCATGAAAAATCGAGCGAGCTGCGGACAACTCGCTGGTATGGCTTCCCCGGCCGCAGCTCCCCTGCCCGTTCATAGCATCCACCACCGCCTGCACGACGCAGGGGGGCTTTTGTAGGGTGGTGGCGGCGTTGTTGAGGTAGATCACAGGTTTACCAGGCGGTCGGCCTGGGTGAGGATCTCGGCGATGCGGTACATATTGGTGACGCTTCCCACCGCCAGCTTCTCTTTCAGTCCATAGTAGTCCAGGCAGGTGCCGCATGTGAGGATCTCGGTGCCCCGGCTCTCCAGCTCCCGCAGGTCCTCCAGAGAGGGACTTCCCTCCACCGTCCATTTGGCTCCCCCATTGAAAAACAGCATGGTACGGGGCGGCGTCTCCAGCTGAGCCAACGCATACAGGAAACTTTTAACCAAGGCGTGGCCCAGCTCCTCACTGCCCCTGCCCATGGTGTCACTGCCGATGGCCACCACAGCGTCCGCACCCATGACGGTGCAGCCGCAGCTGGGCTGCGGGGCGCTCTTAGGAGCGTCCTGGGCTCCCTCGCCGATCTGCACCCGCCAGAAATCAGACTCCTTCTGCACAGAGGCGGCACGGCCCTTCTGGGCGGCCATGCGCTTCAGGTTCTCCACCGCCGCGTCGTTGTCCACCCATACCTCCAGGTTTTCTCCTTCTTTCAGCTCTGCCAGAGCGTGCAGGGCCAGCACCACGGGTTGGGGACAGGCCTTTCCTCTTGCATCAATGGTCATACGTTTCTCCTCCTGCCTTGTATGTTTCATCCCGATCCCGTATAATGGGACCAGAGAAAATTTCCGATGAAATTTAGTTTATTATATAATAGCTTCAGGCCAACCGTCAACGGAAGGTCCTTGCGGGAGAAGGGAGTTCGCTTTGTTTTCTCAAATGTTTGGCCTAAAACCCGGGGTGGTCTCGGTCATCGGCAGCGGCGGCAAAACCACTCTGCTCTCCACCCTGGCCCGGGAGCTGCCCGGCCCGGTGATCCTGTGTACCACCACCCATATCTTTCCCTTTTCGGAGTATCCCCTGATTTCCGGGGAAGATGCCGGAGCTCTGAAAGCTGCTCTGACCCGCTCCCGGGTCGTGTGCCTGGGACAGCCCGGTAAAGACGGCAAACTTACCGCCCCTGCCCTGCCCTTTTCTCTGCTCCTGGAACTGGCCCCCTGGGTGCTGGTGGAGGCGGACGGCTCCAAGCATCTTCCCTTGAAGGCCCATGCCTCTTACGAGCCGGTGGTCCCCCCGGAGAGCAGCCACACCATTCTGGTGGCGGGCGCCTCAGGATTCGGCGCCCCTATCTCCCAGGCGGTCCACCGCCCGGAGCGCTTTTGTACCCTCACCGGAGCGCAGCTCCAGGACCTGGTCACCCCAGAGCTGGCCGCCCTTGCCATCGCCCGTGAAGGTCTGGCCCGCCAGGTGTTTTTGAACCAGGTGGAATCCCGGTCGGACTGGGCACAGGCAGAGCAGTTTGCCCGCGCTTTGCAGGGAACCGGAATCCAGGTGTTTGCCGGGAGCCTTCATCAAATGAGTCTTTCTTCCCTTCCCGATTCCCGATAATTTCATAAGCAGATTCTTGATTCCTATGTAGTAATTGGCGGAGCAAGGAAAATTCCTTGCTCCGCCAATTGTTGTAATGACACAGATATTTTAGTCTCCCGGGGCCACAGTAATGTCCCACACAGTCTCCAGATAGGCAAGGATCCGCTCCACACATACCTCCACCAACTGCGCTCCCTTCTCCGCACTGGCATCTGCCGCCGCGCCAATACACCCATTCTCTGTTCTGGCAGAGAATGGTGCGTACTGGATCACATCGGGAAAGGCATCATCGGTAGGTACCGTGACTGGAAGGGCACTCCGGCGATCCACCAAATCAGGATAGAGATGGAGCATGACACTGGTGCCGCACTCGCTGGCATGTCCATGGGCCATGCTGCCCGTGTTGGTGAGGATACCATCGCTGTGTGTGCGTGCAAAACGCCACCAGTCGATCTGGCATGACTGAAGCCCATGGGTATGCAGATACTTCTTTGCAATATAGCTTACCGTGTCTACATTGCCGGCATGGCCGGTGAGAAATACGATGCGCTTGACCCCGTCGGACACCAGTTTTCCCACCAGAAAATCCAGGTAATCCTCCAGAATATGGCGGGGCATGGCAAAGGTGCAGGGGAAGGCACTCAAGGCGCTGGACTCCCCCATTTCTATGGCAGGCGCAATCAGAAACCCGGTACGTTGGGCAATGCGTTCTGCAATCCCCTGAGCAGCCAGCAGATCCGTGCCCATAGGAAGATGGGGGCCATAAATCTCACAGGACCCTGTGGGAATGATAACCGACGGCTCTCTGGCAATGGCCGCCAGATACTGCTCTCCTGTCATGTTTCGAATATAAGCTTGAATAAGTATCGCTCCTTTTCTCTTAGCCGTTGCCATGCGGGTACAGGCTTTTCGCACAATTTCGCACGAAATCATGTACCGCCTGGCTTGGATTGTCCTTTTTACAAAGAATATAAAATTTGCGCGGCGTATAATCCTCCTCCAGAGGGCGAAAACAAACCCCCGGATACTGCTGCAGAGGGACAAACGAGGGCAGCAGCGCAATGCCCACATTGGCCCACACCAGCATGATCTTGGTGTTCAGCGTATTGACATGAACAAAACCACGCACCGGCAGGTTGCGGCAGTAGTAGTCAAAAAGTTGAGAAATGCTGCCCTCATACATGGTGACCAGGTTCTGATCGCTCATCTGCTGCCGGGAAATCCGCTCCTGCTCACACAGTGGATTGCGGCAGCTCAAGGCGATCATCCACGGAGCATCATGGATGAGATACTGTTCCGCCTGTCCGGGAGGCAATTCATTGAGGAACTGATCACTTGTCAGGATAATATCCAGCATATTCTCCTGAAACTGTTCCAGCAGCTGATGATAGCGAAACTGAAGGCAGCTCACACGTACAGAAGGATTTTGTGCCATGTAGGAGTCAATATACGACTGGATCAACGCATCCTCATAAAGGCCCAAACCGATCTTCAGTTCCCGGATCAACCCGCAGTGAATGTTCTGCACGGTCTGAACGGACTGATCATATAACTCAATCAGTTTCTTGGCCTGGGTATAAAATTCCGTACCCGCGCTGGTCAGCTTTACACTGCGCCGGTCCCGGTGAAACAAAGTGACATGGAGCTCACTTTCCAGACTGTTGATCTTTCGGCTCATTGACGTCTGGGTGGTATGCTCCTTTTCCGCTGCCTTGGTAAAATTCAGGCATTCCGCCAGACTGATGAAACATTTGATGTTTTCAATATCCATAAGATAGCTTCCAATCTTTCCGTATGCTATGCAAAAAACGTGTTACGATGCACGCTTTTTTCATTTCCCTCCTGGTCGGAGTGCATGTTACTATTGAATCACGAACTTCTTATTTTGTGCATTATAGCAAAACAGCTCCATTCTTGCAAAGGGGACTTCTGATTTGGCCGGAAGCTTCCTCTCTGCAAAACAGGAAAGGTGGGTAATCTGCTTGAACCAACCGATTCAGGATCTGCTTGACCGCTATAAAGGCGATGCCATTTCTCTTCGCAGAAAACTGCATCAGTCGCCTGAGCTGTCCATGCAGGAAACAAACACAACCCGGGTAATCCGGGAGACACTGGAACAATACGGCATACGCTGCATGGAGGACTATTCTCTTCCCACCGGTGCCGCAGCTATTCTGGAGGGAAAGGAACCGGGAAAAACCCTTCTCCTCCGCGCGGACATCGACGCTCTGCCCATGGAGGAAAAATCGACTCTGCCCTTTGCCTCACAACATTCCGGAGTGTGCCACAGCTGCGGACATGATATCCATACCTCTGCCCTTCTCCTGTGCGCACGCATCCTCTCTACCCTGGAGCAGCCCCGGCGCGGCAGAGTGATCCTGCTCTTTCAGCCTGCCGAGGAAACTGGTCAGGGCTCCAAAGCGGTGATCGATTCCGGATTGCTGGAGCGCTATTCCCCTGACCTGGTTCTGGGCGCCCACTGCTGGCCCGATCTCCCCGCCGGCTCGGTGGGATTGCGCGTGGGCAGCTTTATGGCCGCCTCTGATACCCTGCATATCCGCGTCAAAGGAAAGGGCGGTCACGGGGCCCATCCACACAAGAGTATCGACCCTGTCGTCACGGCGGCCTACATCATTACGCAGCTTCAATCCATTGTATCCCGCTCCATCGATCCCCTGGAGTCGGTGGTCATCACCATCGGCACCCTGTCGGCGGGTACGGTAACCAACGTCATTCCCGATGAGGTCCAAATGGGCGGCACAGTTCGCATTGCAAACGGTCATATGCAGCCCTTGGTAGAAGAGCGGATCCGTACCATCTGCCATAGCTGCGCCCAGGCAATGGGTGCAGAATGTGAGGTAAATTATGTACACGGCATGCCTGCCCTGGACTGCGATGCCCAGGCAGTCTCTATCTTGGAACGGGCAGCCAAGGCACAGCTTGGCGAAAAGCGGGTCGCGTTTCTTCCCCGTCCTTCCATGGGCTCGGAAGATTTTGCACGCTACCTTACCCTGGCTCCCGGCGCAATGTTCCGGATCGGCACGGCAAACCAATCCGATCAGAGCCGTCTGCCCCTGCACAATGCCCACATAATCTTTGATGAGGAGGCGATCACCACCGGCGCCGCGCTTTTCTGCCGTGCGGCCATGGATTACTTGAATTGACCGACACCCCACAACATTCGTGCAATTGAGAGGAGAGAATACCATGTCAACCCAAGCAATCATTACGTTAGTTGTTTTTGTCGCTGTCATCGTACTTCTGATCTGGAAACCCATTCACCCCATTGTCATCGGCGCATGTATCCCCACCGTTCTGGCCCTCACCGGCGTGCTGGATGCCTCCACCGCCTTCAGTGACTTCGCAAATACCACCGTTATCTTCTTCATGAGCCTGCTGGTAGTAGGCGGCGCCATCTTTAAAACCGGTCTGGCCGACTTTATCGGTGAAAAAATCATCGGCCTCATCGGTAAAAATGAAAAGGGTGTAATTCTTGGTACCTCCTATTACAATGTATTTACGGTCTAAGGCACGGCAGCCAGCCGTGTCTTT
>OLRK01002337.1_pt1 | contig 12187 bp, 10 predicted proteins | sample 1672911 | NCBI WGS metagenome assembly OLRK01 (sample SAMEA3136736, study PRJEB25190) | human gut metagenome | biome: human gut; feature: human-associated habitat; material: faeces | place: Austria | collected 2013
CATTTGGAAAACAAAAGGGCATAAGCGAAGAAATGATGCCGCAAATGGACGCACAGATGAAGCGTTTTGCCCGGATTATTGCAAAGCAGACCGGTGTGAATGTATTGGACGTGCCTGGCGCCGGGGCAGCCGGGGGGATGGGGGCAGCTTTGCTGGCTTTTCTGAATGCAAAGCTGAAACCGGGTGTGGAATTGCTTTTAGATGCAGTGGGGTTCGACGGCCTTCTTAAAGAAACAGACATTGTTTTTACCGGCGAAGGGCGTATTGATTGGCAAAGTATACGGGGAAAAGTACCCGTTGGGGTAGCCCGAAGGGCACAGGCCGCGGGCGTGCCGTGCATTGCGCTGTGCGGTTCCGTCGGTGAAGGCGCCGAGCAGGTCTTTCAGAAAGGCGTCACCGCGATTTTCAGTGCCATTGGGGAAGCGTGTGATTTTTCTCAGGTGAAAAAAAACTGTATACGTGATTTGAAACTGTTGAGCGATTCTGTGATGCGTTTGTTGGCTGCCGGTAGTGTACAAACCCTGCAGGCAGGTGTTCCTTTGGTGCTGGATAAAAAGTATGCCAATGGAGATTTCCGCGGACGATGGACGAAACAAACAGGGCTTGAGCATGCACAGACAGCCGGCATATCCGCTTTGGATAGGGAAATTACGACAGAAAGGAAGGAAGCCCGATGACAAAAGGGAACATTGCGGGCCGGCGCGGACGCAGGCTGAACCTGAAGCAGAGAGAGGCGCTTACGGGCTGGCTGTTCGTATCGCCAGCGCTAATCGGCTTTGGGATATTTACGTTCGGCGCAATTTTGTATTCTCTCTACCTCTCTTTTACCGATTATAATTTGCTAGGCTCTCCTGAATGGTTAGGTTTAGAAAACTATATCAGAGCCTTTACAAACGACCAGTACTTTTACCAGTATTTTGGAAACACCTTTTATTTTGCCCTTGTGCTGGTGCCAGTGGTGTTGGTTATCTCATTGTTCCTGGCTATTTTGATCAATAAAAAAGTGGGAAAGATAGCAAAGGCATATCGTGTTGCGCTTTTTCTGCCCAGTATCACGTCCACTGTTGCAGTAAGTATGGTGTGGCTGTGGATTTTTAATCCGGATATGGGCATTATGAACAACTTCCTTACGGCCATTGGCTTTCACAATCCGCCTATGTGGTTAAGCGACCCGGAGTGGAGCAAGCCAGCGTTGATTATTATGCGCGTGTGGCAGATGAGCGGATATTACATGCTACTCTTCCTGGCTGGCCTGCAGACAATTCCGGAGACGCTGTATGAAGCGGCGGAAGTGGATGGCGCATCTTCTTGGCAAAAGTTTAGGCGAATTACTGTGCCTATGCTTTCCAACACAACCTTTGTTGTGGTGATTTTGCTGGTTATTGAATCCTTCAACATGTTTGAATCTATCTTCGTCATGACGGAAGGCGGCCCGCTGGGCTCTACCAGTACCATCATGTATTATATCTACGAGCAAGGCTTCATGTCCTACAATATGGGCTATGCTTCTGCGCTTGCGTGGATATTCTTTGCCTTGATTCTTGTGTTCACGCTGATACAGTTCCGTTTCCGCCGTGAACAGGGAGGTGAATGAGCGTGAATAAAATGACCATGGGCATGAAAATGCGCAGGAGAGTGGGAAACACCGCGTATCACGTTCTAATGATATTGCTCAGTCTCACCATGATCTATCCGTTTGTTTGGGCTATTTTGTCCTCTTTCAAAACATCAGAACAGTTGTACAACGGCAGCCCGCTGGATATGATACCGCAGCCTTTTACCTTGGCGAACTATGACAGGCTGTTTGAAATAATGCCTTTTGGGCGCTTCATCATCAATTCCATTTTTCTGTCGATTGCAATTCCACTTTGTATGATTGCAGTGGCCTCTATCACGGCCTATGCGCTTACAAGGCTGAATTTTCGTGGAAGAAATATCCTGTTTCTTGCATTTGTAGCCACGATGATGATTCCTAGCCATGTTACCTTGATTCCGAACTACAGCTTGATTGTGAATATGGGGCTCACTAACACTTATACGGCCTTGTTCTTATCAAGCGTATTCACAGCATCTAACGCATTTAATATCTTTTTCTTCCGGCAGTTTTTCCTCAGCATCCCCAAAGACCTTGAAAATGCGGCCATCATTGACGGATGTTCCCGGTTCGGCGTGTTTTTCCGCATTGTGCTGCCGAATGCCAAGCCAGCCATTGCCACCACGGCAATCTTGTCATTTCGAAATGTGTGGAACCAATTTTTGTGGCCAATGATCGTCCTGAATGATTACGATAAGATGCCGCTAACAGTCGGGTTACAATATCTGAAAGATTGGGAACCAAACTGGGCTGTTCTGCTGGCAGGCACAACACTAAGCATCGTGCCCATCATCATTGTGTTCCTGCTCTTCCAGAAGCACTTTATGGCATCCACAATGAATTCTGGTTTCGGAGGAAAGTAATTTAGTTCTATACGGTGTTATGCACCGTAAAATATAAAAATGGAGGTTTGAACATGAAAATGAAAAAGTTTCTGGCTATAGCGCTTGCTTGCGTAATGGCACTTTCGCTTGTTGCATGTGGTGGCAGCCCTGCTTCTTCAAGCATGGCAAGCGATTCTCAGGTGAGCTCTGGCACAGCAACGGGTGAGCCCACGACACTGCAGGTATATACCTGGTGGGACATTACTCAATTTGAACACCTGCAGAAGATGCAGGCCGATTTTGAGGAGGCAAACCCTGACATCAAACTGGAATTCGTCACAATTCCGGCCAGCGATTATGCAAATACGATGATTACACGCTTGGCTGGCGGCGATGTTCCTGATGTGATGATGTTGGCGATGGATCAGGTGCCCCGTTATGCACTGAACGATGTTCTGATGCCCTTGGATGATTTGGCCAGCCAGGAGTATATGGATGCCCTGTATCCGGTTGTGAAAGATGCCCTTACGGTGAACGGCACCATGTACGCCGCCGCGCGCGATGTAACACCGAAGGTAATGTATCTGAACACAAAGATGTTTGCAGATGCAGGCGTCGAGATCCCCGCTGACGATTGGACGATGGAAGAATTTACAGAGCTTGCCCAGCAACTGACAAAAGGCAGCGGTGCAGATGCACAATGGGGCTATTACTGGGCTAACTATATGGACCAGACCTATTCCATGATTGCGGCCTTTGGCGGCAAACTGTACAGTGAAGACGGCAAATCCAGCGTGCTTTCCACCGACGAGAATACAAAGCGCGCTGTGCAGTTTATGTATGATTTGTACAACACCTATAAGGTTTGCCCCACTAACCAGCAGGCCAAGCAGTATGGTGAGAACGAATTCTCTGCCTTTATGGCCAACAAGGTTGCCATGCAGATTGGCGCTTTGTCCACAGCATCTACTTTTGACGCGAACGGAACAGAGTATACGGTTCTTCCGATGCCTTCTGTGGATGGTGTGAGCCAGTGTTCTTCGTTTGTGAACACATGGGTTATTCCCAAAGGCGTTGAAAATCCCGAATTGTCCTGGCGCGTGGTTGAGTTCCTGTCCGGCAAGGAAGGACAGCAGATTGCGCTGGATATGAACTATGGCCTGCCTGCATCCACGATGGTGGACACCACAGAGTTTGAGGCGAAGACACCGTATAACAAATATTTCGTGGAAGCGCTGGAAACGGCCATCCCCTTCCCCACAAACCTGAATGGGTCTGAGTTCCAGACCATGTTCCAGAAAGAATGTGAGTCACTGTGGGCTGGCGCGCTTACCCCGGAAGAATTTGAGCAACGCGTAGATGAGCAAGCCGCAGAAATCCTTAGTAAAGAAGCTTAAATTCCCAAATAATCAGGAAAAGGGCGGCAAATAGGCCGCCCTTTTCCAGAGCGGAGGAAAAAATGGAAGAGAAACTTCTGAAAGACGATGCCTATCTTTCAAAAATATATACTATGCTTGAGCAGGTAGAACAGGGGGAGCAGGCTGGGATTGAGGCGGCTGCCCAGGCGGCTTATGAGTCTATTCGGAAAGGCGGCCTGCTCCACGTTTTCTCTACGGGGCATTCACATATGATTGTGGAAGAAATGTTTTATCGCAGCGGCGGGCTTGTGCCAGTAAATCCTATTTTGGTTGATGAGCTGATGGTGCATAAGGGTGCCATTACCAGTACCCGCATGGAGCGGCTGCATGGAAAGGCCGAAGAAGTGCTTTCTGCAGCGGGTTTGCAGAAGGGCGATACGATTATTATTTCTTCCAATAGCGGTATCAATGCAGTACCGGTAGAAGCAGCGCTATACGCGAAACGGCAGGGGCTTACAGTGGTGGCTGTCACTTCCCGCAAAGTGTCGGAAACACTGCAGTCGAGATGTGAAAACGGAAAACATCTGTATGAAGTGGCAGATATCGTAATAGATAACCATGCGCCAAGAGGGGATGGCTTCTTTACCATACCGGGCACCGAGCAGATCACAGGCGGCGCGTCTACATTCAGCAGTCTGTTTATTGCACAGCGTATTGTGCTGAAAATAGAAAATCTGTATTTGGCAAAAGGCGAAATGCCGCCTGTTCTTCGAAGCGCGAATTTGCCCGGCGGCGATGAATACAACAGTAAAGTGATTGCGCAGTATCAGGCCCGCATCAAAGCACTTTGCTGAGGACGGAGGACGCCATGTATCTGGTGTGTGACGGTGGCGGCACAAAAACAGAATTTCTGTTGTTTGATAAAGCGGGCAACGTGTGGGCCCGTGCGCGCAGCGGCGGCGCAAACGCCAATTTTACGCCACCGCAGCAGGCGGCAGCAGAGGTGTGCTTCGGAATAGAAGAATGTCTGCAGGCGTCGGGCGTGCCGTTAAGCGATGTAAGCGATATTGTTCTGTTCATTCCCGGGTTTCATACGGTGTTACCTCAGGTGAAAGAACACTTTGGCAGGGACGATATTCGTCAGATGGGCGATGTGGAAAACGCGTTTTATGCAGCGCTGGGCGCGCCGTATGGAATTGCTGTTCTCAGTGGCACAGGCTCTTTTGCTGTAGGGCAAACACAAAACGGCCAAATGGTACGTGCCGGCGGTTGGGGCCCGTTGTTCGGCGATGAGGGGAGTGGGTACCACATTGGTGTGCTTTGCCTGTCAAAACTTGCAAACCTATATGATGCAGACGAACACGGTACCCTGCTGGAAACGGTGGCTTTACAGGAGCTGGGCCTGGCCGGCATTGCGGATTTGCGGGAGGCGGCCTATAAACCCGGCTTTACACGGGCGAAAGTGGCCCGGCTGTGCTATGTAGTAGAGAGGGCTGCACGAGCCGGAGATAAAAATGCTTGTGCTATTTTAGATGAGGCCGCAGATGCATTAAGCCGGCTGGCAGAAACAGTTGCCAAACGGTTGGGTAACGTTTCTTTGCCAGTGGCCCTTACGGGCGGAGTATCCAATATGGGGCCGCTGTTTACTCAGCGGTTTGAGAATGCAGTGCACCGCCGCTTGCCGGGGTGTGTATGCCGCCGCCCGCAATTTTCGCCAGTGGAAGGTGCTGCGCTGTATATGCTGTGTACCCAGGCGGGTGTGGACATTACGGACAAAACCGTGCTTGACAATTTGAAAAAGAAAGAAAAAGGGTGAAGATACCATGCTGATGGATGAATATTTTTCGGCCATGAAAAGTGTGCTGGAAAAGGTAGAGCAGACACAGAGAGACACCATCATAGAAGTGGCGGAGAAAATTGCAGACAGGCTTGCCCAGGGCTATGCCTGGCATATTATGGACACCGGCCACATGCTGATGTTTGAGGGCGTGGGCCGTACAGGGGGAATGATAGCCTTGAAGCCAATCAAGATCACCTGTGAAATTAACAACCCTGTCAGGCACCGTCCTTCTCCTGCCCGCGGGGTAGTGGGGTATGATAGTGTTCCCGGATTTGCAGACTTTGTGCTTGGGCGCGCCAATGTGCTTTCTGGAGACATTGTTATGATTGGTTCGGTGTCCGGATATAATTATTTCCCTGTTGATCTTGCCCTGAAAGCGACGGAAATGGGTTGCCTGACAGTAGCTATCACAACAGTGGAATATTCTGAAAAACTCACCAGCAAGCATCCCAGCGGAAAACGCCTGTTTGAAGCGTGTACCTACTGTCTGGATAACTGTTCCAACTACGGTGATACCCTTGTGGATGTGCCTGAACTGGGCCAGCGCATTTGCCCTGCCAGCGGCATCAGCGCCAGCTATGTGATGTGGGCACTGCAAAGTACGGTGGTGGAAAAGTTACTTGCCAGAGGCCTGAAGCCCGGCGTATATATCTCGAACCATATGCCCAATGCCGCACAAATCAACGGAAAGGCATTGGAAAATTACGAAAAATTCGGATATTGAGGAACAAGACCATGGAACTGAAAACATCAGCGTTTCACGCATGCTTTTCCATAGAAAAAAACAATTTTGTCAGTTTGGTAAATCTGGCCACAGGCACGGAATATATTCGACAAACGCCCAGAGATCCGCTGGTAGAGATTTATGCCTTGACAGATGGTCAGAAGAAAAAATTAACGGCATGCCAGCCACAGGTAAATGGGGACAGTGAGCATCTGGAAATTTGCTATACAGAATTCGGCGGACTGGATATCCGCATGACGGTGCACTGCCATGCCGCGCAGGACAGGCTTTCGATTCGTGCAGAGCTTGAAAACCACAGTCAGGCCGATGTGGTAGAGATTCTGCTTCCCCACATTGGCGGACTATACCTGGGAGGCGGGGCCCGCCCGGATTATATCATCTACCCGCACCATGCCGGCGAGCGCTCGAAAAATCCGGTTATGGCGTACGGCCAGAATAAAAAAGATTTCTGGCGGGCCAGCAGTGTGGCATTTGAAGACATTTACCGGCGCGAAATCAACTATTGCGGCCTTGCCTCTATGAGCTGGATGTATTATTATAACGAGACAGACGGCCTTTACATTGGTAGCCATGACGCGCGTTTCCCCGTTACGGGCGTGATAGCGGACACCAGCGGAAGCATGCAGTCGCCGTGGATGGCGTTCGGTTTCCGCAAACACCACCGTGTGCGTCCAGGAGAAAAATATGATACGGCAGAATATGTGCTTGCCATATCGGATAAAGATTGGCACTATGGTGCGCGGATATACCGTAGCTATATTGCACCTTATTTGGATTTTAACCACAACCCAAGCTACCTGCAGGACGAATATGCACTGAACCAGTGCTATAATTTTAAACGGCGGGACAATATTGAGCATCGCTTTGAAGATATCCCTGCCCTGTATGAAGCTGGCGCAAACTGGGATGTTCGCCATGTGTTTATCGCTGCTTGGAACCGTACCGGCTTCGACTCTTTTTACCCGGAATATTACCCGGATATGGAGCTCGGCAGCGCCATGGAATTCCGCCGCGGACTGGAATATATTCGTGAGCACGGCGGATTTTCCACTTTGTACATTAACGCGCGCATTTTTGATTTGAAATCAGACTTTCACAAAACGCTCGGCGAGAAAATGGCTATTCGTACAGAGACAGGTGAAATGCGCTATGAGACATATGGCCCGGAACATTTTACAGTAAACTGCCCTTCAGACAAGCTGTGGAGAGAATATCTTTTAGATACAGCTGAATTCTGTGTGAAAGCGTATGGCTGCGATGGCATTTACTTGGATCAGTTGGCCTCGGCCGAGCCATTTGCGTGTTATTGCGAGGGGCACAGCCACGATGATATCGGAGAATTTAATAACGGGTATGTGTATGTACTTCGCGAACTTTTGGCACGGTTGCGCAAATATAACCCCAAGGCGTATATCATGACGGAGAATTGTGGTGATATCTACGGCAGCTATACCTGGGGTAACCTCACTTGGAACGGCGCGGAATACGATGAACATTATAATGTGTTCAAATATACGTTTCCGGAGTTTGTGCAGGTGAATATGGTGAACCCAAGAAGCTGGGCCGCAAACAAAAAGGAAGAGCACCTGTGGTTTTACCGCGATATGCACCGCGCCATTGCGCTGGGCAGCATTTTGTGGCTGGGAATTACCACCTGCCTGAGCGAAGAGGGCACAGAGTATCATGTGTATGCGCCTAAGGCTATTGCATTTCGAAAGAGCCTGCAGCCCATGCTGAAACATGCGCGATTTGCAGATGACGCATGGCTGCGCTGCGTGCCGCAGTTCTGCCAAGGTACCTGCTGGGAGCTGCAGGACGGGCGCCGGATGGTCCTCCTTTCGAACGGGACAGAGGAAGAGCAGGTGTTTGATGTGTGCTGTGAAGGGCCGAAAAAGTATTCTCTCTCGGTTGTAGAGGGAGCTGCCCCGGCCGTGCAGTGTGGGGAAAGCACGATGAAACTCACCTTGGAGCCTTCACAAATGTGCTGTTTGATATTGGGTTAAGACGGTGTAGCTTTTCTGCCTGAAAGCGGTATTTCTGGCCGGTTGTCCGGAAATGCCGCTTTTTGTGTAAAGAGGGAAGAACTATGATATATCTCACCGTATTTGGAAACAATGCCAGTTTTCCACAGGCATATGGCGCATGCGCCTGCTACCTTGTAGAGGCTTGCGGAAAAAAGATTCTGCTTGATATGGGAAGCGGCAGCCTCTCTCAGCTGTTACGTGCCGAGGATATCGCAAAGCTGGACATGATTGTGCTAAGCCACATGCATTTTGATCATATGGGTGATCTGTTCTGTGCAAAATACCAGTTGGAGACAAGGCGCGCATGGGGTGAGACGGTGCCAAAAATACCGCTGCTTGCCCCGCCTATGCCGCAGTGGGCCAGGCAGGAACTTGGCGCAGGCGAAGTTTTTGATATCTGTGCGGTGGAGGACGGTGCCTCCTTATCTCTGGGCGATATTCGCATGACCTTTATGTGCATGGAACATTTGGTGGAATCATACGGCCTGCGGCTTTATGCGGGGCAAAAAATCTTGGCGTATTCTGCGGATACCGGCTTGTGCCCGCAGCTGTCGGCACTTGCAAAAAACGCCGATGCTTTTCTATGCGAGGCGACCCTCACCGGGGAAGATGGAGCCGAGCAGAGCCACCACTTATCTGCGGCGGTTGCGGGTGCCCTTGCCGCTAACAGCCATGCAAAGCGGTTGTTGTTAACGCATTATCACGAGAAATGGAGCCGGGATGTTTTGCAGCAGGCGCGTGAATTTTTTTCAACGGCAGAATTGACCCATATTGGGACGACATATGCCATTTGAAGAGCTATGGCTGCCGCTGCGTTAGGCGCCGGTATGCAGCGGCTTTGCCTGGGAAGGCGCAAATGCGCTTATACAGAGAGGGACGTTACAATATGAAGTTTCGCTCGGCGGATAAGCAGCCCTTGCCATGCTTGGGCCTGCGGGGCTTTCTGGATGAAAAGCTTGGGAGTGCTCAATTTACCAGTCGGCATATCTTGGAGATGCTGGGTCCTTTGGTGTTGGACCAATTCTTCATCCTTGCTATCAATACCTTAACCACTTCCATGGTAAGTGCATCCGGCCAGGACTCTGTGTCGGCAACCAGTCTGGTCAACCCGCTTACGCTTCTGGTTATGGGCTTTTTAAGCGCAATTTCGTCTGGTGGTTCTGTGGTGGTGGCCCGTTACAAAGGCGCGGGCAATGCATGTGGTCTGCGCCGGGCAGGGGGACAGGTGATTCTGGCCTCATTTTTTGTGGCATGTCTCATCACTGCGGTGCTGGTGCCATTTTCCGGTCCGCTTGTGCATTTCTTGTTCGGGAATGCCACGGCCGGTGTGCAGAAAAAGGCAATCGAGTACCTTGCTGGATATTCACTCTCTTTCCTTTCGTTTTCGGTGTATTACGGTGCTACCTCTGTGCTGCGCGGCATTGGCGATGCCCGCATGTGCCTAAAACTGACTGTTCTGATTAATCTGGTGCACCTGCTGGCCAGTGCACTGTTCTTGAACGTGTGGAAAATGGATATTCTGGGCACCACTCTTTCGTTTAATATTGCGCGACTGATTGGCGGCACCGCGGCCTTGTATATGGTTATGAGTCGCCGCCGGGAACCAGGCGTCCGTTTTCAGGACATTTTCCGCATGGATAAAAAGCTGTTAAAAGCTGTGTTTTATCAGGGCGTCCCGTTCGGAGTGGAACAGGTTTTTGCAAATGGCGGAAATCTTATTATGCAAACCTATATGGTACAGCTCGGCACAGCCAGCATAGCGGCAAATGCTATCGCTATGTCTATGCTGGGGCTGTTTTATGCAGCGCCAAGCGCATCTGCACTGTTGGCTATCACTGTTGTAGGGCAATGCATTGGGGCGGGTAATATCCAGCAGGCGCGTAAATACGGTATCAGGCTTGTACAAACAGGCATTGTGCTGACGGTAGCGGCAATTTTATTGCTGCTTCCAGTGTCTCCGTTAATGTTATCCTGGTACGTGCCGAAGGCAGAAACAACTCGGCTTGTATGGCATGTGCTGTTTATCGGCCTTATTTTTATGCCCGTCTTTTGGCCGCTTTCCAATACCATGCCCAATACACTGCGTGCGGCAGGAGACGCCGTTTTTACCTCCGTTGTCTCCCTAGCCTGCATGTGGGGAATCCGGGTAGGGATCGGGTATCTTCTGACAATACCTTTGGGCCTTGGCATCTATGGCGCATGGGGGGCAATGGTACTTGAATGGGTTGTTCGTTCGGCTGTGTTCACATGGCGGTTCCAAAAAAGAAAGTGCTGGGGCCAATAATTACAGGCCTGCCTCTGGGGGCGGCATAAACAATGCGGCATGTCCGGCCTGCAAGGCCCGGATTGGAGTCGCCTATTTGGGGCATGTAAAATATGTATAACTAACAGCCGGGGTACGCCGCTGTATCCCGGCTGTTTTTTGCCTCACTGCCCTTCCTGGCTAAGGAAGCCGTGCTGATGTTTGTAGTCCACATGAATTTTGACAATTTTTAATTGGTTTATATGTGAAAAATTTAACCATTAGACAATGGATTTCTTTCTTCTGCCGGGCTATAATTTCTTTGGAAATTTTCCGGCGGCGCAGGGCGTATCTAAAGCCCCGTGTCCGGTGCAGCCCTAGGCGCACACAGCCGGAGTGAAGAAAGGAAGTTTTCAGCTATGGCAAATATCATGGCAAGCCCCTCGCGCTATGTACAGGGGGCTGGTGAACTGAAAAACCTGTGCGGGCATGTGAAACTGCTGGGCAAAAAGCTGTTTGTGCTGACAAGCCCCTCCGGTAAGGGCCGTGTGGAGGCAGACCTTGCGGCCAGTGCTGCAGAGCAAGGCGCCGCACTGGTGTATGAGGCATTCCGCGGTGAGTGCAGCATGACGGAGATAGAGCGAGTGAAAGCGGCGTTTGAGGCATCGGGCTGCGACGTTGTAGTGGGCATCGGCGGCGGCAAGATACACGACACCGCCAAGGCTGTTGCCTATTATGCCGGTGCGCCGGTGGTCATCGTGCCCACCATTGCCTCTACGGACGCGCCCTGCTCTGCGCTCAGCGTCATTTACTCGGATGAGGGTGTGTTTGAAAAATATCTGTTCCTGCCGGCAAACCCAAACATGGTGCTGGTGGACACCGCCGTGGTGGCGGCAGCCCCGGTGCGCCTGCTGGTGGCGGGGATGGGTGACGCGCTGGCCACATATTTTGAGGCGCGCGCCTGCGAGGCGTCCGGCGCCACGAACTGTGTGGGCGGCAAAACTACACTGGCGGCCATGGGTCTTGCCCGCCTGTGCTATGACACCCTGCTGGAGGACGGCGTGAAAGCCAGGCTTGCCGTTCAGAACGGGGTGTGCACCAAGGCTGTGGAGCATGTCATCGAGGCAAACACCTATCTCTCCGGCCTGGGCTTTGAATCCGGCGGGCTGGCCGGCGCCCATGCCATCCACAACGGCTTTACCGCTGTGCCTGAAACGCACAGCATGTACCACGGCGAAAAGGTGGCCTTTGGCACGCTGGTGCAGCTTGTGCTGGAGAATGCCAGCGAAGAAGAATTGGAAGAGGTGCTGGGCTTCTGCGAGGCAGTGGGCCTGCCCACTACGCTGCGCCAGCTTGGCATCGAGCAGCCGAAGGCAGAGCAGCTGATGGAAGTGGCAAAGCTGGCCTGTGCCGACAGCGACACGCTGCACAACATGCCTTTTGAAGTGACGCCGGACAGCGTGTATGCGGCCATCCTCACGGCGGACGCGCTGGGCCGCCATTATGCTGCGCTTTGATTTTCTGCGCAAAACGGCGGAAAAATTAGAAAAAGGCCTGCGC
>OLRK01002339.1_pt1 | contig 12186 bp, 15 predicted proteins | sample 1672911 | NCBI WGS metagenome assembly OLRK01 (sample SAMEA3136736, study PRJEB25190) | human gut metagenome | biome: human gut; feature: human-associated habitat; material: faeces | place: Austria | collected 2013
TAAAAAGCACTGGAAGTTATAGTTTTCTGGTGCTTTTTTAACTTTTTCAAAAAAATGTTAAATTTTTTTCATTTTTTTAAAACTTTTTTGAAACCACGTCTGTCTATATAATATAAGCAACAGACATGGAGGTGATGCTATGAAAGACAGGCTCATGCAATGGATCATAGCACTGATCAAACTGGATCGGAGTTATTTTCTAAAAGATATGGAAAGAAGGAACCATGCATACAAACAAATGAGAAAGAAAGAGGAACAACGATGGAAATCAAAGAAGCAGTCATAAAGGCACAGAATGGGGATCAAAGTGCATTTTCATTTTTATATGAAGAAACATACAAAAGTAAATACTATCTGGCATTAAAATACATGAAAAATAAAGAAGCCGCAGAAGATGTGCTGCAAGATGCTTATCTGAAAGCATTTTCCAAACTAGGGACTCTGAAACAGCCAGAAGCATTCGAAGGCTGGCTTGGAATGATCGTTGCCAATACAGCAAAAAATATGCTGGTAAAGAAGAATCCTCTTTTATTTTCAGAGATGGCGGGAAGAATATGTCTATGATGTAGAAGACGAAGACCCGGAAAATCAGCCCGAACTTGCATACACCAGAGAAGAAACAAAAGAACTGGTACATGTTCTGTTAGATGGTTTGTCTGAAGAACAACGAATGGCTATCTTAATGTTTCATCTTGAAAATGCTTCAATCTCAGAGATCGCACAGGCAATGGAGTGTTCCGAAAATACAGTAAAATCAAGATTAAATTATGGACGAAAGAATCTAAAGATTCAGGCGGAACAATTACAGAAGAAAGGATACAAACTTTACGCTGTGGCTCCAGTTTTACTTCTTGTATACTTGCTGCGTAATGATCGAAGTGTTATGGCAGCTGACAAGGCATTCCTTGCAGATGGAAAAGCAATGGAGACAAAGATCCTTCAGGAATATTTCAAAAATACAGCGAAAACCACAGGAAAGATCAACAATGCAAAAGCGGTAAATACAGCAGGAAAAGCAGCGGCAAAAAGTGCTGTCAAAGGTTCTATCGTAAATAAGATTGCAGCAATTGCAGTTGCAGTCGGAGTACTTGGTGGAAGTGCGTATGAAATTATTGCATGGAACAACCAGAGAAATCAGACAGCACAGATGGCAACCGCAACAACGAATAATCAAAATAGTACCCAAAATACATCGACAATAGAAAATAAAACATCATCTGCGACAACCGAAGCAACAACTGAACAGCCAAAACAGAAAGTAATGATCAGTGATGTATACAAGAAAGTTTTAACAGATGTAGAAAATGGGAAATATGAATTTCCAGATGCACAGGGAAATACAGATTATTATTATTTTGTCAGGGATATGAATAAAGACGGAATCAAGGAACTGATCGTTGCTCCAAGATGGAGTGTAAACGAGTATACGAATTATGATATCCGAGTCTTTAGCTGCACGAATTCTGAAGAAGGCTATAAACTCTCTGTTATTTCTGGACATGAATGGGTTTCGAATATTTCAACAAATGGCGGTGTATGTCTGCCATCCAATGGAAATGGACTTCTGATCCATAACTTCACCAAAGGAACTGGGGAAAGCGATGTTCATCGCCTGACAATTCAGAATGGAAAGTTAGTTTATGGGGATACAGAACAAACTTTCAGCATGGGGGATTCAGAATGGGATAGCTTTGCACAGGAAAATCCTGAGGCTACTTGGACTGCGATTTCTGATAAGAGTAAAATTGAAGAGTTACAGTAAAGCAGAGTTCTGTAGTACACCATAAACGATAAGGAAGTGAAGCAAATGAATCTGACAAAAACAAGCAAATACATAAGCCTTCTTCTCCGTCATAAACCAGAAAAAGCAGGAATTCATCTGGACCAGCACGGATGGGCAGATGTGGAAGAATTAATCAAAGGTGTTTCCAAAACGCATATGTTCAATATGGAAATCCTTGAGGAAATTGTAAGAACTGATAATAAACAAAGATATTCATTCAACGAAGATAAAACAAAAATTCGTGCCAATCAAGGACATTCGATTCCTGTAGATGTAGAGTTAGAAGAAGCAAAACCACCCAAACAATTATGGCATGGTACGGGAGAAAAATATGTTTCAGCAATTGATGAACAAGGACTTCTTCACAAAAACAGACTATATGTTCATTTATCAACGAATGAAGAAACTGCGATCAAAGTTGGAAAACGACACGGAAAGCCAGTTTTATATACAGTGAACGCAGAAGAAATGTATCAGGATGGATATAAGTTTTTCTTATCAAAGAATGGTGTATGGCTGACGGATCGTGTGCCAGTGAAATATTTAGACAAGTACAAAAATTAGAAATATTGACAGTTGAAATTAAGTATTGTAATATTAGTTAGTAACGACTAACATGATAAAAACGGAGGAAACATTATGGAATTTGAGACATTATTAGAAAGCAGAAGAAGTATCCGTTCTTACGATGATTCAAAAGAAGTAACAAAAGAACAGATCAAACAACTCGTAGAAGCAGGAATACAGGCACCATCATGGAAGAATTCACAGACAGCACGTTATTATTGTGTATTAGGAGCAGAAGCAAAAGAAAAATTCGCCAAAGAATGTCTTCCAGAGTTTAATGCAAATAATACAAAAGGAACCGGAGCTTACGTTGTAACAACATTCGTAGCAAACAGAGCTGGTTTTGACCGTTCTGGAAATCCAGATAATGAATGTGGAAATGGATGGGGTTATTATGATCTTGGATTACATAATGAGAACTTTATCTTAAAGGCCAAAGAACTTGGACTTGGTACTTTAGTTATGGGAATTCGAGATGGCGAAAAGATCAAAGAAATGTTAGAAATTCCTGAGACAGAGACAGTTGTATCTGTTATTTCTGTTGGATATATTAAAGACAATCCGCCAAAACCTAAGAGAAAAGAAGCGGATGATATTTTGAAATTCTTTTAGCTTATAATATATTATTTAAAATAAACAGCCTTGCTATCATTGATCGGGATAACAAGGCTGTTCTTTTATTTTTTGATCAATTTATATTCTTTCAATAATTTCTCAATATCCGTATCTTTGATAAGCTTCAATATCCACCTTTTTAATTTCTCAACAGGCATTGGTAAGTCTGCACGTAACAAAGATTCTCCATCCATCAGTCGAACGCTTGCATCCAATAAATTTCTTACATCATACACACTTCCCCAAACTTCCGGCACTCCTCGGTCAACGCCAAGTAATCCATATACAGCCTCCATAGCAGTTCTAACAGAATATTCCGTTGTAAAGATCGTATCTCTTGGTGTCTCAGCAAACTGACCTAAAAATGCAAAATTAACACATCCATCAGGAATCACATCTGGCCGGTCACCGGCAGTTCTTGGCATGAAAAACGCAGTAATATAAGGTAGCATTGTTGGTACAGTATTTGCATGATCTCTGGCTAACTCATCGATTTCGTCCAATGGTATTCCAATGTGATATAGCCATTCTGCCGTAATTTCTTCTCCAGTACAGTCTTTCATTGGTTTATGAATATAATTTCCTGGGGTATCACAAAAAAGACTGTATACCCAAATACAGATTTCACCTTCTTTTTGTTCCCGAAACTGTCCCTGACGATTGATCGTCCAGCTTAACAGCCAGTTTGAATCCTCGCAGGAGATAATTCCTCCAGTAACAACCTTGCCAGAAAGTGGATCTCGTTTACAGATTCGCTTGATTGCATCAATAATCTTTGTATGACTGGTAGTGATCGTTGCAGATTCCCAACGTGTTTTACTGACATTTTCGCAGAATTTCTCTGGATGTCCGAAGGAAGGATCTTGTTTTGCAATGTTCTTCCATAGATGCCAACATCCCGCAGTACGAATCTTGGCATCTCCATTTGCAGGGGTGTGATGATCTCCATAAAGAGTGCTTTCGGTACAGCTTCCATTTGTCACAAAAACAAGATCATCTTTTGTTAATGGAAGAATTTTTGTCTCATTATTTTTGATATATTCGATACTTTTTGCAATCTTTTGATCATTTTCAAAGGAAAAGATCACATTCGTAACCTGTGTATGAAAATGAAAGATCACACCATTTTGTTTTAGGTATTCTACCATTGGCAGGATCAAAGATTCATACTGATTATATCTTGTGAATTTCAAAGCGGAAAAATCAGGCAGTCCACCGATATGATGGATAAACCGCTGCAGGTATAATTTCATTTCCAGGGCACTATGCCAGTTTTCAAAAGCAAACATGGTTCGCCAATATAACCAGAAATCAGAATCAAAAACATGTTCGTCAAAGACATCTTCAATCGTTTTATCATATAATTTTTCATTTGCGGTAAAGAACAATTTCATGATCTGTTTTCGCCCTTTATCGTCGATATTGAATTTGCCAAAATTCTCAGACGGCTTTCCTCGATGTTTTGTTGCACGGCATAAAGAATAATTTGGATCTTCTTTATTCAACCAGTAAAATTCATCTAACACAGAATTTTCTGGATGTTCTAAGGATGGAATACTGTGAAATAAATCCCACAGACATTCAAAATGGTTTTCCATCTCACGTCCGCCTCTCATGATATAGCCGCGGCTGGGATCAAAGATGCCGTCGCAGGCTCCTCCGGCAATATCCATTGCCTCAAGAATATGAATATGAGAGCCGGGCATCTGGCCGTCGCGTACCAGGAAGCAGGCAGCGGCAAGAGAAGCAAGACCGCTTCCTACAATGTAGGCATTTTTATGGTCAACGCCTTCCGGCTTTTCCGGACGGGCAAAGGCTTCGTAGTTTCCGTTGCTGTAATAGATTCCTTTGCTGTTTTTTTCATATTTTCCGCGCTCTGTATTCCGGTAATCGCTATTTGATACCGGAGCAGGAGCTTTGTGCTCTTTTGAGGTTGTTTTTGCCAGCACCGCTGCGGCGCCAGCGCCTGCTGCCAATGCAAGTCCGATCTTCATACCTTTTTTTGCCATTAAAAAAACCACCTTTCTGAAAAACAGATGTACTTTTGTCGTGATATTATAGTATTGCCCTTTTGCATCGGGTTCAATTTACAAAAAAAGAGAAATGATAAAAAGTTTATCATTTCCCCTGATCTGTATAATTATGAATAGAATTTGCAATACAGCCGTGAAGAGTGGTACAGATATTGTCGGTCATTGCCTGATAATCGTCTTTCATTCCCCGGCTGATCCAGTCCAGCAGGATTCCCACAAGGCTGTATTTATAAAAATCGGCAATAAAATTTTTTTGTTCTTCTGTAATGGAAAGCTCCGCGGACTGTTCCTGTACCACACCCATGATCAGATCATGAGTGAGCTTAAAAAGATAATTCTCAATTTTTTCTCTTCCAATGGCATGACAGGCATTCTGCACAAGAGTCTTATTTTCGTAAACAGCCTCAAAAATCTGTACAAGTCCTTCCTGCCAGGTATCATAAGTTTTTTTACCCTGAAGAGCTTTTCTGGATTCCTCCAGACAGGTCCACTCTGCCAGATCATAAATATCTCTGAAATGGTAATAAAAAGTCATGCGGCTGATCCCGCAGTCCGAGGTAAGATCATTGATGGTGATCCGGTCCAGGGATTTTTTCAGCATAAGCCTTTTCAGGGACTCTTTCAGGGCATATTTTGTCATATTCTGCAAAAGATCATCTCCATTTCCGGTTTGTAATAAAAGTCTGAAAATTCTTAAAAATATAATGTTATTATATCTGGTGAAATGCCGGAAATCAAGGGACTTTGTCCCGGCTGTCCCGGTATTTTTATGCCAAAAACTCCACGGGACAGTATTACGTGAACAGGAACCAAAAACATACGAAAATATACCGGGAAGTACTGTCCGGGAACTGATACATGGATTACTTTTAACTAACTGAAGAATATATAAAAAATCTAAAAAAATTATAAACTAATCATAAAAAAACATATTGACTTAGCGAATATTATCTGTTAGAGTAGACACGAATTAACGTGATTGTGAAAAATGTACAAATTTTATTGCGGATGTTCCGGACAACATTGGAAAAATGTCGAAAAAGAGCAGATAAAGTTTGTCATAGGTCACAAGCGAAAAAGAAGGAGGATTTTCATTATGAAATGGCTTCAAAAATTGGGAAAAGCTTTAATGCTTCCAGTTGCATGTCTGCCGATCTGCGGTATCCTTATGGGTATTGGATACCTTCTGTGTCCGGCCACCATGCAGGGGGGGGAGATCACAGGTATCATCCCTACAATCGGTCTGTTCCTTGTTAAGGCAGGCGGAGCACTCATTGATAACATGGCAATTCTGTTTGCGATCGGCGTCGGTGTCGGTATGTCTGACGATCACGATGGTACAGCAGGTCTTGCAGCTCTTGCTTCCTGGCTGATGATGATAACACTTCTCAGTGAAGCAGTTGTTACAATTCTCAGACCTGGCGTTGCTGAAAACGCAACACAGCTTCTGGCTTACCAGAAGATTCAGAACCCGTTTATCGGTATCATTGCCGGTGTAATTGGTTCTACATGCTACAACAGATTCAAGAACACAAAACTTCCGAACTGGCTTGCATTCTTCAGCGGAAAACGCTGCGTAGCTATGGTTGCAGGTGTTGTTTCCATTATCGTTGCAGCTGTCCTTCTGTTTATCTGGCCTCTGATCTTCGGCGGACTGGTAGCATTAGGTAAAGGTATTGCAAACATGGGCGCTGTAGGTGCCGGTATCTACGCATTCCTGAACAGACTTCTGATCCCGACAGGTCTGCATCATGCACTGAACAACGTATTCTGGTTTGATACTATCGGTCTTGGTGATATCACAAACTTCTGGGCTGGCAAAACATCAGCAGATGTTTCCTGGAGCCTTGGTATGTACATGTCCGGATTCTTCCCATGTATGATGTTTGGTATCCCTGGCGCAGCCCTTGCTATGATCCACACAGCAAAAGACAACAAGAAAAAAATCGCTATCGGTCTTGTAGCTTCCGCAGCAGTATGTTCTTTCATCTGCGGTGTTACAGAGCCGTTTGAATTCGCATTTATGTTCCTTGCTCCGGTACTGTATGTAATCTATGCTCTGCTTTATGGTATCTTTACATTTATTACAGTATCTCTTGGATTCCGTGCAGGATTTTCCTTCTCCGCAGGTGCCACAGACCTTCTGTTCTCCGCATCTCTGCCGGCTGCACAGAAAACATGGCTGATCATTCCTCTTGGAATCGCAGCATTTATCGTATTCTACGTAGTATTCCGTTTCGCAATCGTTAAGTTTGATCTTAAAACTCCGGGACGTGAAGACGACGATGAAGATGAGACAAAAGTAGTTCTTGCAAACAACGACTTTACAGCAGTTGCAAAGATCATCCTTGAGGGTGTTGGCGGACCGCAGAACGTGTCCACAATCGACAACTGCATCACAAGACTTCGTCTTGAGATCAAAGACTATACTCAGGTTGATGAGAAAAAGATCAAATCAGCCGGTGTAGCAGGCGTGATCCGTCCGAGCAAAACAAATGTACAGGTTATTGTAGGTACACAGGTTCAGTTCGTAGCGGATGAGTTCAAAAAATTATGTAAATAATATACATAACAAGAGGGAGGGTGCTGCGGCATCCTCCTTTCTGCTGTCAGGGGCAGAGAGAATGGTCTGCTTCTGGTCAAAGTCTGAGTATAAAATATATTTAGGCTTGCAGATTATATTGAAATAAGCTGTAAAGATATGTTAGGATAAGAAAAGTAATAACTGTTTACAGGTAATATTTCTCCGGGTGTTCAGATGTGTTTTCTGCCAAAATTCCGGCACACACGGAACAGAATGCTGTCAGCGGATATAAGCCGGAAGGTATTTGGCAGGATCACCGGAAATGAAGTAGACAGTAGCAAAAAAGAAAGAGAGGATACGATCATGTTTAAAGGATTATTTGGTAAAAAAGAAAAAAACAATAAGCTTTATGCACCGTTAAAGGGCGAGGCAGTGCTTCTGGAAAATATTGAGGATCCGATGTTTGCTCAGAAGATCCTGGGTGACGGAATTGCTATCGAGCCATCTGAAGGAAAGGTATACAGCCCGGCAGACGGAACAGTATCCATGATCGCAGATACAAAACATGCAATCGGCATCAACACACAGGACGGTCTGGAGCTTCTGATCCACATCGGAATGGACACTGTTGCCCTGAAGGGAGAGGGATATACTCCAAAGGTAGAAGCCGGAGCTTCTGTAAAAAAAGGAGATCTTCTGATGGAATTTGATATGGATTTCATTAAAGAAAAAGGCTACAGCTGTGTAACTCCTATGATCGTCACAAACATGGATGATATCAAGGGGGTAACTCCTCATGCGGGAGCTGCAGTACCGGGAGAAACCGTTGTTGTAGAGTACGAAAAATAAGCAAGAGTCTGGATGTTCATAATTTATCATGCAGGAAGAATCCCGGAGAGTCTGTTTATGCAGATTCCCCGGGATTTTTTGAATTTCTTATAGGAAACACTGCAAAAAAACAGCGAAAAGATTGAAATATTTACATATTTTTTAATGAAACAGAACAAAAAAGTCGTTAATATACACAATAAAAAGTTGTATTTTTTATACAATTATGATAAAATATCCACAACACTTACCATTGGAGATGGAGTGATGAGTGTAAGAGGAGAATGCAGTTGTGAAAAATTGGGCTGATATGCTGAAAAATATTACCATGCTCACACAGTTTGGTCTGTCCTTTGTGACTCCTGTATTTTTATGCCTTGCCCTGTGCTGGTGGCTGAACATTCATATGGGAGTTGGGGCATGGGTCTATATTCCGGGGTTCTTTTTCGGCTTGGGAGGTTCGTTCATGGTAGCCTATAAGCTTTATCTGAAGATCATGGAAGAACAGAAAAAGGAAGACAAAAAAAAGCATAAAAAAGTGTCTTTTAACAGACATGTGTAAATACAGAAATTCCGCATACAGGTACGGACGTGAGAGAAAATATGTAATTAACTGAGCTGATAATGTATTTAATAACAGAAGGGAAGATATAATATGTTTGGTGAAATTCAGCCGGCAGTAAAAAAAGAAACAAAAAAAGTGATCATTTATACACTTACAGGAATTGTCCTTATGTGGATCGTATTTGCTGTTCTTCATGGCACGATGCCGGAGAAGGTACCGTTTGATTACACAGTGATCCTCGGAGGCCTGGGAGGCGGAGCAGTGGCTGTTCTGAACTTTTTTCTTATGGGACTTACCGTACAGAAGGCTGCAGCCTGTGAAGACGAGGGATCTGCCCGCATGAGACTGAAAGCCAGCTATTCTCAGAGAATGCTTCTTCAGCTGGGCTGGGGCATAGCCGCTATTATTGCTCCCTGTTTTCAGTTTGCTGCAGGACTTTTACCGCTTCTGTTCCCTTCCATGGGGATCAAGCTGAATGCGATTTTTAAGAAAAAATAGGATGAAATACTGACTGTAAATAACTCGCAGCAGTTTTCCATAGTATTTAAAAATAAAAAGACGGGAGGTGGAAGCGTACATGGAACTGGACATATCCGGAGCAAAGGTCTATTTTACCATTCCGACGGAAATCCCCATTCTGGGAGATATTCAGATCAGCGAGACAATGATCGTAAGCTGGATCGTTATGATCCTGATCACAGGACTTTGTATCTGGCTGACCCATGATCTGAAGGTGGAGAATATTTCCAAGCGGCAGGCGCTGGCAGAAATGATCGTGGAGCAGGCGAATAAATTTGTGGTTGGAAACATGGGAGAAAAATTCCGCCATCTGATTCCTTTTGTAGCGGCTCTGTTTGCCACAAGCATTGTATCCAATCTGATCAGTCTGATCGGGCTGCGAAGCCCTACGGCAGACTTGTCCACTGAGGCAGCCTGGGCAGTTGTGGTATTTATCATGATCACTGCTCAGAAGATCAAAACAGGCGGTGTGGGCGGATATCTGAAGGGATTTACAACACCTATTGCCATTATGACGCCGTTTAATGTTCTTTCTGAGCTGGCTACGCCTATCAGCATGGCATGCCGACATTTTGGAAACATTCTTTCCGGTGTGGTTATCAACGGACTGATCTACGGAGCACTGGCAGTTGCCAGCTCGGCACTTCTGGGACTTCTTCCAGGTATTGTAGGAGATGTTCTTGCAAAAATCCCCATTCTTGATGTGGGTATTCCTGCAGTTCTGTCTGTTTACTTTGACTGGTTCTCAGGCTTTATGCAGGCGTTTATATTCTGTATGCTGACGGTTATGTACATTGCCAATGCAGCAGAAGAATCATAGGAATCATAAAAAATTAAAATAACAGGAGGGTTTGTATTATGGATTTTCAGATTTTAGCAAAAGGTATTGCACTTGCAGGATGTGCGATTGGAGCAGGATGCGCGCTTATTGCAGGTATTGGACCTGGTATCGGTGAAGGTAACGCTGTGGCAAAGGCACTTGAGGCGATCGGACGTCAGCCGGAATGTAAAGGAGACGTAACTTCCACCATGCTTCTTGGCTGTGCCATTGCAGAGACAACCGGTATTTATGGTTTTGTTACAGGTCTGTTGCTGATCTTTGTAGCGCCTGGCATGTTCATGAATTTCCTGGGATAACAGTCGGGTATAAGAACAGGAGGTTAAATTTATGCAGGTACAGGAATTAGTCGGAATTGTGCCCTGGACCTTTATTGCACAGATCTGCAATCTTTTTTTACAGGTGTATCTGATCAAAAGATTTTTGTTTAAGCCGATCAATAATATGCTGGCAAAACGTAAAGAACTGGCAGACGCTCAGATTCAGGAGGCGGTAAAAGCAAAAGAAGCGGCCGGGACGATGAAATCTGAGTATGAACAGGGCATACGTGACGCCAGAAACAAAGCAAATGAGATCGTGGCGGCAGCACAGAAAACAGCGGCAGTTCAGAGCGAGGAGCTTCTGAAAGAGGCGGCAAGTCAGGCGGCAGCCATGAAAGCCAAGGCAGAATCAGATATTGCGCAGGAAAAGCGAAAAGCAGTCAATGAGATCAAGGATGAAATTGGCGGCATGGCAATGGAGATAGCAGGTAAGGTGATCGAGAGAGAGATTTCTGAGGAGGATCACGCGAAACTCATTGATGATTTTATTGCGAATGTGGGTGAGACATCATGACACAGACTGCCAGAATGTACGGCGGCAGCCTGTATGAGCTTGCTGTCGAAGAACAGCTTGTGGAAGCCATAGGCGGACAGATGGAGGAAATCCGGCAGATTTTTCATGAAAATGCGGATTATATGAAGCTTTTAAGCGAGCCCTCTGTTCCCTGGGAGGAGAGGGCAAAGCTTATAGATGAAGCCTTTGGCTCACAGGCACAGAAATATTTGGTGAATTTTATAAAGCTTTTATGTGAGCAGAATATTCTCTGAGAATATTCCGCTCACATAAAGCTTTTATGTGAGCGGAATATTCTCAGAGAATATGGAAGCTGCTGTGAAGAATTCAGGAGGCGTTATAACGCGGATCATGGAATCGCTGAGGCAGTGGTGACAGGCGCGGTGGCTTTAAGTGACGCTCAGATGGAAGCGTTGAAACAGAAACTGGAAAAGATCAGCGGCAAAAAAGTATCTTTACTTCAGAAGAAAGATCCTTCTGTAGTTGCGGGACTTCGCGTGGAGCTGGAAGGAAAGCTTCTGGATGGCACAGTCCAGAGCCGTTTGTCCGGTCTTTCCAGAAAACTTGACGAAATAATTGTTTAAAGGATGGTATGGAAACATGCAATTAAAACCTGAAGAGATATCCAGGGTCATCCGCAGTCAGATCAAATATTACGAAAACACTATTAAACAGGATGAGACCGGTACAGTTCTGCTGGTAGGTGACGGAATTGCCAGAGCCAGCGGTCTTGTGAACTGTATGGCCGGAGAGCTTCTGGAATTTGAGGACGGAAGCTACGGCATGGCGCAGAACCTGGAAGAAAACAGTGTGTCTATTGTATTATTTGGTTCCGGTGAGAGCATTGGTGAAGGCCAGACAGTAAAGCGTACCGGAAAGGTAGTATCCGTTCCGGTGGGAGACGCCATGATCGGTCGTGTTGTCAATGCTCTGGGACAGCCTATTGACGGAGCGGGACCTGTTGTAACAGAAGAATTTCGGGCTATTGAAAGTCCGGCGCCGGGAATCTGCGAAAGACGTTCTGTACATGAACCTCTGCAGACAGGAATTAAGGCCATCGATTCCATGATTCCTATTGGA
>OLRK01002340.1_pt1 | contig 12181 bp, 11 predicted proteins | sample 1672911 | NCBI WGS metagenome assembly OLRK01 (sample SAMEA3136736, study PRJEB25190) | human gut metagenome | biome: human gut; feature: human-associated habitat; material: faeces | place: Austria | collected 2013
CGACAAAATTCTCTTCCGCCGCATGGCGATCCTCGCGGAGCTTTTTATTTCATAGGATGTAATTTCCTATGAAATAAAAAACCTGCGTCTCCAGGCTTTTGCCTCAGAGACGCAGGCACTTGTTCTCTCTAATGCTCTGCGCGGTACCACTCTGTTTCATGCTTGTACATGCACCTTATGGATCTGCCACAGACAATTTTTATCAGCAGATACTCCTGTCTGATAATCTGTCACAAATCGCTTCTCCTGTAACGGTGAGAATCCGTCCGCTCCTACTAGGATCTCTCCCTTCGGATGGCTGCTCCAGGACCAGTTCAGCTGTCTTTCTGTCTCCGCCTTTCACCAACCGGCGGTTCTCTGGGCACATCTGTACAGCCTACTTGCTTCCCTTCCCTGCATTTTTGCTGATTCTAAATTTATCACAATCCCATGCATGTGTCAAGAGATAACAGGATTCTGTTGTTATTTTGGAAGTTCAAATAACAGTACAGGATTCAGTGTTTCAGATGTTAGGGCAACAACCGGCTCACTCGTACATAAGGAAAAACCTGGCTCCTCAAACATATGGTTCTCATATATGTCAAAGAAACCTGAGGCTGCCAGACGTACCGTGTCTTTATATACGGAAATCGTGCTGACAGTTGCACCTTCATTCCAGACTGCGTGATGCTTCCCCTTCACAAGTGTACTGTAAAACTCATCGGCAGAATAAATCCATTCCTCCTCATCTGGCGTTTCGACTGCAGTAATATAAGCAGACAGACGGATTTGATAGTCTTCATTCTGTGGATATGCAAACGTGCCATTTATAAAGTAGTAATGAATACCTGCATCTTGACCACTCTTGCCATTCTCATTCAGTTCGCTGCGTATCAGGTTTTCTTTCTCTGATAACATGTTCTTTATCTGATCTTCTGATTCATTGAATAGTTTCTGCTTCTGCTTAACAACCTCGTCAAAAGTAAGTTCCTTTGTCTCTTCGGAAATCAGAATACATTTCATATTATCAGAATACGTGGTATCCGTCTCAACGGTTATGCTGTCTGCTTGTTTTTGACACGCTGTAACTGGTATACATAATAGCAACACCAAAAAACACGGAATTATTTTTTTGCAGATAATTCTGAGCTTATTAATCAAGCAGATTTGAACACCTCCTCTTCTAGAAAAAAGATACCCTATTATCTGTATATCAACGAAATCCTGGAGTAAACCAATCTAAATATGGTGTAATGTCAATTTTCATATATTTTTATGTTTTCTCCCGACTCCTCTTTGATATATTTTTCTAATATTTCTTCTACCCTATAAGAATTAGATACTACACCATCCTCTATTTCTAAAATAATCGGCACAGTATCCACATTCAACATTTCTAACACCTTCATTAATTCTTCTCTATTTGTATCACGATCTTCAATAGTGTTATATGTTAAAATACCTATTTGCTTTTTGTATACATACATCTCCAATTTAGGAAAAATATATCTACATGCAGGACAATCCTCTCTTCCTACATAAATTGTAGCAGATTTTTTCTTTGCAAGTATATTTTTTAAGTCAGCTAAATGAATTTTTTCAATCCCTGTTTTTTTATATTCTTTATCATCAACTATCTTTTTAATTGCTACTGTATTCGTACTAATTGTGGTAAATGAATAAAATGAAACAGGTATAAATGCAACTAAAATAATTGTCATTATACATCTACTCTTTAAAACACGTCTAAGTGCAAGGAATAATCCCATATAAATTACAATTATTAACAAGTTCTGCCTTAACCTGATTCCATCGATGGTGATATTATACTCATCTCTTACGATACCATCTGCATACATTAATATGCAGATGGCAATAATTAAAAGTATACATGATATATAGGTGATATATTCTACTTTATTATAGAAATTTTGTATTTTCTTCAACAGCAACCCCTCTTTTATACTGGATTGCATCCTGCTGCTACAGTAGCATTATATCCGACATTAGGTCTCCACGGTTCAAGATTCCAGTTATTTTCATACTTTGCAAAATCTACATGACATAAATATTGCTGCCGCATTCCTTCGGAATTATCCCAATAACTCTCTGTATGAAAATAATTATAAACTGCAGCCCAAGTTGTTTCTTTCAAAGCGGTAGTTATATTTGCCTGTTTACACCAATCTTTTGGATACAATCTTAAGCTCAGTTCACTCCCTCTCCAAATCCAATGTGCATCATTAAACCAGTCTAATAAATCCTGGGCTGATCTCGTACTGTATATATTCATTCCTGATGTTACTGGATAAACCACATCGTTTTCTTTAATATTTATACTTTGCACGATTACATTATCTCTAATAGATAAATCTGTTTTTATCTCTTTTCCAGCTGCATCTTTAGCAAAACTATTCTCAACTACAGCTACAACCAGTCCATTGCTATAAGCTAAAACAACGTCTTCTGAAATAGCCGATTTTTCAAGCCTCACACCAGCTAACGCATCTGTTTTAAACTCATATGTACTAGGTGCTCCCTCAGAATTTAAAACAGTCAAGATTTCCATACCTAATTCCGTGATTTTAACATCATTCGCAAATTTACCTGTTCCATCTTGATAAACTACGTGTTCTCTTGAAACTTTTTTCTGACCATTTGACTCCGAATAATCGACCGGTAATTCAACAAAAAACTCTGGTACATCTACTCCAAATTCAATTGTTTTTTCTCCACCACTTGGTAGCTTATATTTTTCTGCTCTTCTGTATGATTTCTTTAACTCACTTAAATTATTTTTAACAATCACTTCCTGTGCCGGATTGTTCTCCATAGTGTTAGCAAATGCACTCGAAACCATAGTTAATACCAATGCTCCTGCTAAAACGCATGTAACTAATTTTTTCACTTTATATCCTCCTGAAATATTCTCATGAGAAGCTTTTAAAGAAACTGCTTCTTCAAAAGTAATTCTATCATTCACATCTAAGTCTTCTGTATTAATGGAAACAGAGTATCCCTCTGATGAATTCGTAGGGTATTCCATTCTGGCAGCACAGACATTTAGCGTAAATGCTGCACTCAGTACTGTACTCATAATTGTTAATAATAGTCTCCTAAACCTAAAACTTCTGCAATGGAATCACTCCTTATCCATAATATATAGCAATTTTAATGTGAAAACATAATTTTATTCTGTAGTCAATCTTTAAATGTGATGTACTTTTTGCATCTATTTTAATATATATACAAATTAACAAGAAATCGTATAAATGTCAAGAACATTTTTATAATTTTACTTTTTTTATATAAATATTATATTAAAAAATAGTGACATTCTTACAAAAATGTTATATAATGTATAAACGGAGGTGACAAAAAATGGAAAAATTAACTACAACAGAATACAAGTATATGTGTATTATTTGGGAACATCCAGAGGGAATTTTAAGCAGTGAAATTTATAAACTTTTTCCTCAGACCATGGGTTCCAAATCTACGATTTTACACCGTATTGTTCAAAAAGGGTATGCGCGCTGGATCCAGAAAGGGAGGCAGGTAGAATACTATCCGGTCATAACTCAAAAAGAATATGAACAATTTTTGATCAATCAGGAATTAAATCGAAAAATGGGAATCAGTTCCATCCAATCATTATTTGCAGCTTTCTGTGGCAAAGAATGTTTGACTGAAGAGGAGAAAGAAAAACTGGAGCATCTGATAGATGAAATCAGTGGTGAATAACAAATACTAAAAAAAGGGGGGGGAATTATTATTAGTATCAGAGTATTTTTGACAATGCTGATTTCCGGAAGTTTTCTGTTTGCGGGTTTTTCAATAAGTGTAAATCTGTGGGATAAGTACCTAGATATTCCATGGAAATATTGGACGCTTAGACTATCCTTACTTTTTTTCCTAATTCCGTATGCAATGATAAAAGAGCTGATACAAAGATGGATATATGCGATATTTCCTCATGTATTTCCAGCTATGGTTTCCATGTCTGGAAAAGAAGAGGTGATTCTTATTTCAAATGATCGTATTCAATTATCATTATTGCTACAGCTAGAAACGATTATAACAGTCTTATGGCTTCTCGTTGGGAGTTGTATCTTCTTTTTCAGGATTCGAGAATATTATAAACAAAGAATATACATACAAAAGCATATGCAAAAAGTAGATGATTCAACCATACAGCAAATAGCAGAATTCTATTGCAGAAAACTTAAAATCCGGAGACGAGTCAATTTTTACTTTTGTGAAGAAAATTACTCCGCATTTACAATTGGTTTTTGGAATCCCCTTGTAGTAATTCCTCCAAAGCTAAATTTGAGACAACAAGAACTTGTTCTTCAGCATGAACTCTACCATATTAAATCCGGAGATACATGCTATGGATTTATAAGGTTATGGGCATTAAGTATATATTGGTTTTATCCACCTATTTACTGGCTGGATCATGACATAGAAAGAATATCAGAGCTATATTGTGATAGAAAAGTGATAAAAGGAAAAAGTGGAACGGAAAAAAGAGAATATGGGCATTTGATTATTTCTATGATACCTGTAGAGAGTACTTCTTATATGACTGCATTAAAAAAACAAAAAAATATTATAGAAGAAAGGCTGGTTTGTATAATGAGAGAGAGAAAAGAAACGAAAAAAGGACATCTTCTATCCCTAGCGTTGGGGTGTATGCTGATGATTGGAAGCAGCATACCAGTTCTGGCATATGATGGTGTAACAGTCTGGAGAGATAATATTGAACTTTCCTATGATACAACCTATGCATTTACTGTAGGAAGCGAACCGGAAGTTGAAAAGATTCTTTTTGACAGACAGTTTACAGCAACAGATGGGACACTATATCCTGTGAATGAATTTACTCAGCAACAGCGTGCCTGTGAGCATGTATACGAATCCGGTCAATACACAGAGCATAAAAAACATTCAGATGGAAGCTGCACCGTACATCAATACTCTGCAAAGCGCTGTAAATACTGCGGACAAATTACAGATAAAAAGCTAATCAGCAGCACGAACTATGTAACCTGTCCTCATTAACGGAAGGAGTGAACGAACTATCAAAAAGGAAGGCTCTTTCTCCTTCCTTTTTGATGTCGAATGAGATATATCCTGCATCCGCTTCTGCCTATCGCAGACAGAAATCTTCCGTTCTCTGCCCTAGGAAAATAAAAACTGAACCGCACACACAGCCAGAAAAGCCCATACTCCCGGCGCCTTACACAGCTCGGAAAGTCCGCGCTCTCCCTCCTTCCATCCCCATGCCCTGGTCCAGGACAGCTTTGGAAGCCACATACAGGCCATGACCACAGCTCCTATGATACTGACAGCCATTCCTGATACCAAAAATGGGCCTGACGCAATGGATATCCACGGGAATGCATTTGCTCCCCGGACCAAAAGCAGAGGAATCACGCCTCCTGTCAGGTTGATTATCATATGAAGTACCACATTGTAGCGCAGCTTTCCGGTACTGCTGTACAGATAGGCAAAAATCATTCCCAGCATACAGGCATAAAAGAACTGGAACAGATTTCCATGATACAGGCCAAAGCTGACTCCGGAAATAATAACCGCCAGCGGCTGTCCATAAGGGATGAGGCGATCAATCAGCAGCTTTCGAAACAGCAGCTCCTCCATAAGAGGTGCAATAACCACCGTTGTAAAAATCATAACTGCAGGATTCAGAGTCTGAATCACATCTGAAACAGGATTGGTACTCTGAACCCCTCTTGTCATATCCCACACCGACGCCAGCACACTTCCCAGAAGATTTCCCATGTAGGCAAATCCCATACAGAATACAGCCAAGAAAAACAGCTCCATTCCCCGGATTCTTCGATCCCCCGGGCGGTGCCACGCCGGAAGCCGCCGAAGAATCAGAAAGCAAAGGGGAAATCCCGCAAGATACATACTTGCCTGAGATAAAATCATAGTTACATTATCATTCCATAAAAATTTCTGCCACGGCTCCGGTGCAGCGGCTGATGCCAGAACAATCAGATACTGCACTGCCGTTGATGCCAGAAAAAATACAGTATATGCCCAGCCAAGTCTGGACAGTACTTTTCTTCCGTTCATCCTTTTCCTCCTGGTTTGTGTTTTCTCCATCAAAAGAAGCAGGCATATCGCCTGCTTCTTTTGCGGATACCTTATGTAAGTATAACCTTAATCGTTGCCGTTGTCTACCTTGGATGCGCGGGCTTCGATTTCTTTCTTCTGGATATCGCCAGGTGCCTGTTCGTAACGGCTGAACTCATATTCAAACACACCGATTCCGCCGGTCATGGAACGCAGATCGGTATTGTAGCCAAACAGCTCAGACATGGGGATATCTGCCTCAATCACCTGTTTGCCATGGTGATCAGAGTTCATACCCAGGACACGTCCTCTTCTGCGGTTCAAATCGCCCATTACATCGCCGGTGAATTTATCCGGAACTGTTACCTTCAGGGATGCAATCGGCTCAAGGAGTACCGGATTGGCATCCATAAAGCCCTTCTTAAACGCCATAGATGCTGCAGTCTTAAATGCAAGCTCGGAGGAGTCTACGGGATGGTAAGAACCGTCTACCAGGGTTGCCTTGATTCCAACTACCGGATAAGCAGCCATGGGGCCTTTCACACAGCTTTCCTGAATACCCTTTTCCACTGCCGGGAAGTAGTTTTTCGGAACTGCGCCGCCAAATACACGTTCTTCAAATACATACGGTGTCTCCAGATCGCCGGAGGGCTCAAACTCCATCTTAACATCGCCGTACTGTCCGTGTCCGCCGGACTGCTTTTTATATTTGCCCTGAACCTCCACTTTCTTGCGGATAGTCTCACGGAATGCAAATTTCGGCTTGCTTAATTCAATCTCAACCTTATATCTGTTTAACAGCTTGCTGACAACAACCTCCAGCTGCTGATCACCAATACCGTACAGAAGAAGCTGGCGGTTTTCTTTATCGTTGACCGATTTCAGAGTCAGATCCTCATCCATCAGCTTAGCTAAAGCGCTGGATACCTTATCCTCATCGCCCTTGGTTACTGTCTTATAACGCATATAAGTATACGGTGTGGAAATCTGCGGTTTGTGGTATACAATCGGTGCAGAGCGCAGAGCAATGGTATCACCGGTCTGAGTAACGCCCAGCTTGGAAACAGCACCGATATCTCCTGCCTTTAACTCCGGAACCTCAATGGTGTCCTTGCCTCGCAGCAGATACAGCTTTCCAACCTTTTCCTCTGTGTCCTTATTTACATTGTAGATCGTGCAGTCCGGTTTCAGAGTACCGGTACAAATCTTCATCAAAGAGTATTTTCCGATAAACGGATCAACAATGGTCTTAAATACTCTGGCTGACAGAGATACCTGGTCGTTGTACTTGGCTGTAAAACGCTCGCCAGTGGATACATCCACACCAATACACTCAAACTTATCCGGAGTCGGAAGATAACGGTCAATTACCTGCAGAAGGGTTTTAAAGCCCTGGCAGTTAATGCCGGATCCCATCAGTACCGGAACAATGGATCCATCTATTACATGTTCCCGCAGAGCGCCCTGAATCTCTTCCAGTGTAAATTCTTCACCGGAGAAATACCGCTCCATATACTCTTCGCTGGTCTCTGCAACAGCCTCTAACAGAGCGTCTCTTGCAATTCCCAGGTTTTTCTGAGAGTAATCAGGAATCTCGCATTCTTCGTAATCGCTCAGATTGGTAAAGCGGCGTCCTGCCATCTTTACAACATTGACATAGCCCACAAATTTTTCATTTTCACGGATCGGCAGCTGGAACGGAGCCACGCTTCTGCCGAATCTTCTCTCCAGCTTCAGAACCAGTTCACGGAAGCTGGCATGATCGTCGTCCATATTGGTTACGAAAATGATTCTCGGCAGTCTCAGCTTATCGCACAGCTCCCATGCCTTTTCCGTACCAACCTCAATACCTGCCTTGCAGTTTACTACAATGATTGCCGCGTCAGCCACGCTGACAGCCTCTTCCACCTCGCCTACGAAATCGAAGTATCCGGGAGTATCCAACAGGTTGATCTTCATCATACCGTTGTCACCTTCATACTCCAGCGGAATCAGAGATGTGGAGATGGAAAACTGACGTTTGATTTCCTCTTTATCGTAATCGCTGATGGTATTTCCATCGGTTACCTTGCCCATACGTTTCGTGACTCCGGTTACCAGTGCCAGTGCCTCTGCAACCGTCGTCTTACCGGCCCCGCCGTGACCAAGCAACACGACGTTTCGGATTTGTTGTGTTCCATAAACGTTCATATAATTCCCTCCTGTACATCAAATTTTGTCTATGATGCTATTTTACTAAAAAATTTTGAATTTTTCAAGCAAAACCGACGAGTTGCACAAATTATTTTTTCGCCCGCTTTAAAGCTCAAAAGTTTAAAGTAATAAAGCGTTGACAATCACCATCAGATCGAGTAGAATACCTTTATGTCAGAAAACGTGACAAAATTCCAGAAGAAATCGAGGACATCTATCTATGATTATTATTATGAAACCAGGCGCTCCTGAAGAAGCCATTCAAAGGGTTGCCCATGAGATTGAAAACAAGGGACTTCAGGTTCATCTTTCCCACGGCCACCAGGTAACCATTATCGGTGTGGTAGGCGACAAATCCAAGCTTCAGGGGGTCAATTTTGAAGTCAGCGAAGGCGTAGACAAGGTTATGTCCGTAACCGAATCCTACAAGCTTGCCAACCGCAAATTCCACCCGGAGGATACCATAGTCACCCTTGGCAATACCACCATTGGACCAGGTACTCTGACCATTATGGCCGGTCCCTGTGCCATTGAAAGCCGGGAACAGCTGATGGAAACAGCTTTTGCCGTTAAAAAGGCCGGCGCTACCCTGCTGCGCGGCGGCGCTTACAAGCCAAGAACCTCCCCCTATTCCTTCCAGGGTCTGGAGGAAGAAGGCCTCCGCTATATGAAAGAGGCCAGGGAGGCTACCGGACTGAGCGTGATCTGTGAAGTGACCAGCGAGCACGCTATTGATACCGCATCCAAATATGTAGATATGCTTCAGATCGGCGCCAGAAACATGCAGAATTTTGAGCTTTTAAAGGCTGCTGGCCGTTCCGGAATTCCGATTCTTTTAAAACGCGGACTTTCCGCTACCATTGATGAATGGCTGAATGCAGCAGAATATATTATGTCGGAGGGAAATCACAATGTTGTCCTCTGCGAACGTGGAATCCGCACCTACGAAACCTCTACCAGAAATACCCTGGATATCAGCGCTGTTCCTGTTCTGCGTAAACGGACTCACCTGCCCATTATCGTAGACCCCAGCCATGCCACCGGTGTCCGTGAGTACGTGGCTCCGCTTTCCAAGGCAGCCATTGCAGCCGGTGCTGACGGACTGATGATTGAGGTTCATCCGTGCCCTGCCTGCGCTCTTTCTGACGGTCCTCAGTCTTTGACCTTTGAACAGTTTGATTCACTTACAGGAGAGCTGAGACCGTATGCCGAGCTTTCCGGACGGAAATTTTAATCTGCTTTCTGCATCTGACTGCATGTTTATTAAATAGGGAGGTTTTACCATGGCAGATACAACCTTTGGTTTTATCGGCTTCGGCCTGATCGGCGGTTCCATTGCAAAAAGCATCCGCCGCTCCTGCCCTGAGGCCCGGATTATGGCCTATATGCGCAGCCGCTCCAAGCTGGAACAGGCAAAGCAGGACGGTGTTGTAGACCTTATTCTTGACGAGCCCGGAAGCCAGTTAGGCCAGTGTGACATTATTTTTCTGTGTACGCCTGTAGAGTATAATGCCGGTTATCTGGAAGCGGTCCGTCCTTTCCTGAAGGAAGGAGCGCTGATTACTGATGTGGGCAGCACAAAAACCAGTATTCACCAGGCTGCCCGGCAGCTTGGCATGGAAGAGGTTTTTATCGGAGGCCATCCCATGGCCGGTTCAGAAAAGACCGGCTATGAAAATTCTACCGATCACCTTCTGGAAAATGCCTATTATATTATCACACCTACGCCCCTTTCCCGGCAGGAGGACATTGACCGGATGGTTCAGGTAGCAAAGCTCTCTGATGCCATCCCCATTGTGCTGGATTACAGAGAGCACGATCGGATTGTGGCGGCTATCAGCCACCTTCCTCATCTGATTGCTTCCAGCCTGGTCAATCTGGTTCGGGATTCTGACAATACCCAGGAGCTGATGAAGCGGCTGGCTGCCGGAGGCTTTAAGGATATTACCCGTATCGCCTCCTCGTCTCCGGAAATGTGGGAACAGATCTGCATGACCAATACGGAAAATATTATTTTGATGATGAAGGATTATATTTCCTCTCTTCAGGATATTCTCTCTGCCCTGGAAAATCGGAATGGCTCCTATGTTCATCAGCTGTTTGACTCCTCCCGCACCTACCGTAACTCCATCTCTGAGGGAGTCCGCGGCTCCGTCATCCCCGACTATTCCTTTACCGTGGATGTTGTGGATGAGCCAGGCGCCATTTCTACCCTGGCCTGTATTTTAAGCGCCCGTGGCATCAGTATGTCCAACATCGGCATTAATCACAACCGGGAACACGGGGAAGGCGCTCTGCGAATTACTTTTTATGATGAAGCATCCATGAACCAGGCATGGGCACAGCTGAAAAAATACAATTACGAATTAATCAAAGGGGTATAAATATTATGAAATTCAAAAAATGCGGCAGTCTGCGGGGAGAGCTTACGATTCCCGGCGACAAATCCATCTCTCACCGCAGTGTCATGTTTGGCTCCCTTGCCAAAGGAACCACGGAAATCTATGATTTTCTCCAGGGGGCAGACTGCCTTTCTACCATCTCCTGCTTCCGCAGCATGGGGGTAGAAATTGAAAACAAAGGAAACTGCGTTCTCGTACACGGCAATGGTCTTCATGGTCTGAAAAAGCCGGATTCTGTTCTGGACTGCGGCAACAGCGGAACAACCACCCGGCTGATTTCCGGGATTTTGTCTGCTCAGGATTTTTCTGTTACCCTGACTGGCGACGCATCCATCCAGAAACGCCCCATGAAGCGGATTATCCAGCCCCTTTCCCAGATGGGGGCTAAAATCCGCAGTATCCAGGGCAACGACTGCGCTCCCCTTGAAATCGAGGGAACCCGTCTCCACGGAATTCACTATCTGTCGCCTGTAGCCTCTGCCCAGGTAAAATCTGCCATTCTTCTGGCCGGTCTTTATGCAGACGGGGAAACAAAGGTGACGGAGCCTTTTCTTTCCAGGGATCATACGGAACGAATGCTTCGAAGCTTTGGAGCCAGGGTAGAAAACCAGGGAACCACCGCGAGAATTCTTCCGGCAGAAGAGCTTTACGGACAGAAGCTCCGTGTTCCCGGTGATATCTCCTCTGCTGCCTTTTTCCTTGCAGCAGGACTGATCATTCCCGGCTCCGAGCTTCTTTTAAAACATGTAGGAGTCAATCCTACCCGGGATGGAATCCTTCGTGTCTGCAGAGCCATGGGAGGAAATATTACCATATTAAATGAAACCTCCGAAGGGGAACCCGCCGCTGATATTCTTGTCACGTCCAGTTCCCTTCATGGAACTGTCATTGAAGGCGCTATTATCCCCACGCTGATTGATGAGCTTCCCATAATTGCCGCCATGGCCTGCTTTGCAGAGGGAGACACAATCATCCGAGATGCCGCTGAGCTGAAAGTCAAGGAATCCAACCGAATCGAGGTTATGGTTCGCAATCTTTCTGCCATGGGCGCAGATGTAGAGGAGACAGAAGACGGTATGATTATTCACGGCGGACGGCCGCTTCACGGCGCAGTGATTGACAGCCGTCTGGATCACAGGATTGCCATGACCTTTGCAGTTGCCGGCTGCATGGCTGATGGAGAAACGGAGATTCTTGGGGCAGAATGTGTCAACATTTCCTACCCTGGCTTCTATGAGGATCTGAAAGGTCTTATGAAATAAAAACCTTCCGCGCGGATCGCCATGCAGCAAAAAGAATTTTGCCGCAGAAGCGATCCGCCACAGACACAGAAGCTCGCCGCCGAGCTTCTTTTTTAATTTTCTCTTACAATCTTATGACCATTTCGGACATTTGTTCAAAAGGTCTTGGCAATCATTTTTTAATCCGCTATAATAAGTCTAATTGACGTAACTATTCAGGACGGCGGGAGATCTGGCAGAAAAATTCGTGTCAAGCTTGCT
>OLRK01002341.1_pt1 | contig 12160 bp, 10 predicted proteins | sample 1672911 | NCBI WGS metagenome assembly OLRK01 (sample SAMEA3136736, study PRJEB25190) | human gut metagenome | biome: human gut; feature: human-associated habitat; material: faeces | place: Austria | collected 2013
ATGAGCCTGATGGACAAGGTGGATGATGACTGTTTCGCCATCGGTTTCCCGAAGGAGTCCCCCTACTACGAGACCTTCAACAACACCTTAAAGGAAATGATGGAAAGCGGCGAGCTGGATGAGATCATCGCCAACCACTTAAGCGAAGAATTCATCGCCGACTAATCCGTCAGAAAGGAAATCAGAATGAGCCTTGATTTTTCCAGCGTATGGCAATACTGGCCGTTTCTCTACCACGGAGCTGTTTTGACCCTGAAGATGACACTGATCTGTGCCGTCTGCGGTTTCATCCTGGGTGTGTTCCTGTCTTTAATCAAGATCAGCAAATGCGCCCCCCTGGTATGGTTCGGCCGGTTCTATACCTCTATTTTCCGGGGAACTCCCCTGCTGGTGCAGCTGTGTATCGTGCACTTTGGCCTGCCCCAGCTCCTGGGCGTTACCTTTACGGCAACCCAGTCAGGAATCCTGACCTTTTCCCTGAATTCCGCCGCCTACATCTCCGAGATCTTCCGCGGCGGCATCCAGGCCATCGACCGCGGCCAGTATGAGGCCGCCATGTCCTTAGGCGTCGGCTATAAGGATATGATGAAAGACATCATCATTCCCCAGGCAGTGAAACACATCCTGCCCAGCCTTGTAAATGAGGCGGTAGCCCTGTTGAAGGAAACCTCCATCCTCTCCTACATCGGAGCGGTGGAGCTGCTGCGGGCGGCCGACCAGATCACGGTTATCACGTACCGTTTCTTTGAGCCGTACCTGGTGATCGCACTGGTTTACTATATTTTCGTCATGATACTTTCGGCCCTTGCCAGCCGTCTTGAAAGGTGGGTGAACAGAAGTGATAGAGTTTCATAACGTGCATAAAAGCTTTGGAGACCTGGAGGTCTTAAAGGGCATTAACTTTAAGATCGAAAAGGGGCAGGTGGTGACCCTCATCGGGCCGTCCGGCTCCGGAAAATCCACGATCCTGCGCTGCATCAACCTCCTGGAGCGCCCCACCAGCGGAACCGTCCTCATCGAAGGAGTGGACATCACGGAGAAAAAGACGGATATTCAGAAGATCCGCAAGGACATCGGGATGGTGTTCCAGCATTTTAACCTGTTTCCTCACATGACGGTGATGGAAAACATGATCTACGCCCCCACCCACGTGAACAAGGTTTCCAAGGAGGAGGCCCAGAAAAAGGCCATGGAGCTGCTGGCCCTGGTAGGCCTGACGGAAAAGGCGGACGCCTATCCCGGCAAGCTCTCCGGCGGACAGAAACAGCGAATCGCCATCGCCCGCGCCCTGGCCATGGAGCCAAAGATCATGCTCTTTGACGAGCCCACCAGCGCCCTGGATCCGGAAATGGTAAAGGAGGTGCTGGCCGTGATCAAGGAGCTGGCCCACACCGGCATCACCATGGCTTTAGTCACCCACGAGATGGGCTTTGCCAGAGAAGTGTCTGACCGGATCTGCTTTATCGACGAAGGCCACATTCTGGAGGATACCACTCCCGACGCCTTCTTCTCCGCTCCGGCCACTGACCGGGCGAAGTCATTCCTGGAAAAGGTCCTGTAATTTCAAACCGCTGCCTGAGCGGCTCCCTAACGGAGGCCAGGCAGCGGTTTTTTTCGTCCGGTGTCTGATCTGGCGTTTGATCTGGCGCTTGACGCGCCCCCGCTTTCTGCCCGCGCTGTGTCATAGGGGACAGAGAAGGGGTCATAGGTTTTATCAAAGCGCTTTCCTAAGGAAACCAAAATGAGAAAGGAAACAGGAACCCCCGGCCGGGTCTGGCACGTAGGCGCCTACATCCGCCTTTCCAAGGACGACGGAAACGACGAGAGCATGAGCGTCACCAACCAGAAAAAGATCATCCGGGACTATCTGGAAACGGCTTTTGTGGGGGAATACCGTTTTTTCGGCGATTACGTGGACGACGGCCGCAGCGGCACGGATTTTGACCGGCCCGCCTTTCTGCGGATGCTGCGGGACGTGGAAAACGGGGTCATCGACTGCGTAGTCTGCAAAAACCTCTCCCGGATGTTCCGAAACTACTCTGACCAGGGCTATTTTCTGGAAAATGTGTTTCCCCGGTACGGAATCCGGTTTGTCACGGTCAGCGAACCGAAGGTGGACAGCTTTCTCCACCCAGAGACCATCGGCGGCCTGGAGATCCCCATAAACGGCCTGATGAATGACCGTTTCGCCGCCAAAACCTCCCTGGACATCCGGGACACCTTTGCCGCCAAGCGGAGAAAAGGGGAATTTATCGGCGCTTTCGCCCCCTACGGCTACCAAAAATCCCCGGAAAATAAAAACAAACTCATCCCCGACCAAGACGCCGCCGCGGTGGTGGCGGCCATCTTTCACTGGTATGTGTACGAGGGCATGAGCAAAAACGCCATCGCCCGCAGGCTCAACGGCCTGGCTGTCCCCAATCCCACCTCCTACAAGCTAAGCCGCGGCCTGCGCTATCAAAATTCCAGGTCCGGCGAAAACGACGGCCTGTGGTCACCGGGCACCGTTTCCGCCATTTTGAAAAATCCGGTGTATACGGGAACCATGGTGCAGGGGCGGCAGGCTGTCATCAGCTACAAGGTGCACCAGAAGGTGGCGGTTCCGCAGGAGCGGTGGTATGTGGTCGCGGATACACACCAGGCGATTATCCCGAAAGAGACCTTTGAGTTGGCTGGAACCCTTCAGGGCCGTCGCTCCCGGACGGCCCCAGGCACGGGAAAACCGCACCTTTTTTCCGGGCTGATCCGGTGCGGAGACTGCCAAAAAGCCATGCACCGCCATTCCTCAAAGGGAATCGTCTACTACCAGTGCCGCACCTACGGGGAAAAATCTAGGAACCGCTGCGCGAAACATTCCGTGAGGGAGGATACTCTGTCCTGCATCCTGCTCTCCGTTCTGCGTGTGGAAACGGGGCTAGGGGACCTGACAGGGCTGGCGGATCCGGGGGGATCCGAGAAGAAACATTTGCGAAGGCGGCCCGGGAACGGAGGAGGTACTGCCTGGGTGTCCGGCACTCCTGACTGCTCCCGGCCTGACGGCTGTGATCCCGGCCATTCTCTCACAGGGCTTTGCCGTCTGGATACCAGTGGCCTGCTGCAATCCCGAAAACGGGAGCTGGCGCGGGTGCTGGCCGTGACAGACCATCTTTACGAGGACTGGAAATGGGGGGAAATCACCAGAGAAGAATATTTGCGCATGAAAGCGCGGTACACCGGTCAGGCGGAAACTTTAAAAGCGGCAGTCCAGCGCCTTACGGCGGAATGTACGGCTCCGGCCGCGGTTCCAGCCGCAGTTTCGGCTGCAGTTCCGGCTGCCGGGGAGGAAAACGGCCCGCCGGAGACGCAGTTCGCCTCCCTGTTCCAGGATGGAATTTTGCGGAAACTGAACCGGGGGATTCTGATGGCTCTCGTAGATCAGATCCTGGTCTATGGAAATGGGGAAATGGAGATCCGGTTCGCCTTTCAGGATCCGGCGGGGAAACAGTGAGACGGACGGCTTTTATTTTTTATCCGGCAGTTGCGTAAATTCCGTGGCCGCTGTAGCGCCGGTTGCTCCTGTGGGGCCTGCCGGGCCAGCGGCTCCTGTCGCTCCCGTCGGGCCGGTCACTCCCGCGAATCCCTGCAGGCCCTGGGGGCCGGTGGCTCCCGTAGCTCCTGTGGGGCCGGACGGGCCAGCGGCTCCCGTGGCTCCTGTCGGGCCAGTCGGGCCAGCGGCTCCTGTCGCTCCAGTCGGGCCGGTCACTCCCGCGAATCCCTGCGGGCCCTGAGGGCCGGTGGCTCCCGTGGCTCCTGTCGGGCCGGTGGGGCCAGTCGGCCCAGCCACTCCTGTGGCTCCCGTCGCTCCCGTGGGGCCTTCCGCTCCCACTGCTCCCGCCGGGCCCTGGGGGCCGATGGGGCCCTGCGCTCCCGTGTTTCCTGTCGCGCCTGTAGCTCCCGTGGCTCCAGGAAATCCCTGGGGGCCCTGAGGGCCGGTGGCTCCCGTGGCTCCTGTGGCTCCCGCGGCTCCCGCCGGGCCAGTGGCTCCCGTAGCTCCTGTGGAACCCGTAGCTCCCACGGGGCCCTGAGGGCCTACCGGGCCCTGCGCTCCCTGAAAGCCCTGAGGCCCTCGGGGTCCCTGGGGGCCTTGAGGACCCTGCGGCCCCCGCGGCCCGGGACATCCCATCGGGCCCTGAGGGCCGGTGGCCCCGCGGCAGCAGCACGGGCCGGGAGGCGGCGGGCACGGACGGCAGGTGCAGCTGCAGTGATTCCCGCAGCCGCCCGCGGCCGCCATACCGCCATCCTCACAGCCAAAGCCGTTTCCTCCGCAGTCATTTCCGCCGCCAAAGCCTCCGTTCATCCTGAAAGCCCCCTCGCCCTGGCCCGGAAAACCATTCATCATATTATTTCGAATCATATTTCCAACTCCTTTTCATACATTTCCCGCCAGGCCGGCCCACCGCGCGTTTTCCGCTCCGGCGCCGTCCCGGCCCGCCCACCGGAAACTGCCGGGAAATCAGGCAAATCCGCCTGCGGCCGTTCCGATGTTTGTACTATACTATATGAAAAGAAAACAAGTTGTGTTCATTTCCCCAGGCTCCGAAAATACGCCTCGTTGTACGCCACCTCCGGCGCGCCCGGACGGAGCTTTTTCGTTTCCAGGTGGTGGCGGTACGCCTCTTTCCGGTTTCCTAGGCGGTCCTGACAGACACAGAGCTGGATGTGAGGCAGGTAGCTGTGGCATTCCTCCCGCACAAAGCCTCCCAGCCCGTCGTCCCGGCCAGCAGCAAGGGCCTGTTCATACCAGAAAACCGCCGTTTCCCAGTCCTCCCGCTCCATAAAGCACCGCCCCACCTCGCAGCACACCTCCGCCCGGGGCCTGCCGTACTCCAGGGAGCGAAACAGGGCACGCAGCTCCTCCTCCCTTCTCCCCAGCTTTCTCCGGCAGAGCGCCAGGTTTACACAGGCCTCGATCTTATTTTCCACCCAGCCGTCCTCTCTCCCCAGAAACTGCTCCAGCACCGCCGCCCCGTCCTCCGGCCGGTCGTTGTATAAAAGCTCCCGGCCGTAGTAAAACAGCTCCCGCGGCCCCAGCTCCTCGCCTTCCGCCCTCATTTTCTCATAAATCCGCAGGTTTCTCCCCGGCTCTCCCCCGCCCTCCTTCCTGTGAAACACCGCCGCGTCCCAGTAGACCACCTTTCCTCTGGGGGCGATGGCCTCATGCACCCGCCCTTTCCACGTAAAACCGGCATGGTTTCGCAGGATCCGCTCCCGGTAGTAGGTGAAAGCCGGGTTTCCCGCCTCGTCAAAGCCGGCGGCGTATTTCATCATCACCACGTCCTCTGTGCCGTCCATGCCCTGTTTCAGCTCCAGGAACCGTTTCCGGTTCTCCTCGGAAAATATATCGTCGGCGTCCAGCCACATACAGTAGTCCTTCCCCGCCTTGGAAAACGAAAAATTCCGTGCCTGGGCAAAGTCGTCCCTCCACGGAATTTCATACACAAGGCTGGTATACTGCCTGGCGATCTCCACCGTCCTGTCCGTCGAGCCCGTGTCCACAATCACGATCTCGTCCGCCAGTCCCCGCGCCGACTCCAGGCAGCGCCCCAGCACCTTTTCTTCATTTTTTACAATCATGCACAAACTGATTTCCGCCATCTCATTCTCCCGGCAGCCCTTTCTTTATCCTATGAAGGGCCGGAAGAAACCGTTATAAGCGGGAAATCATCATCCGCCAAAGCTCCCCGTCACACTCTCCGGAATCACGAATTCCACGGCGCCCATATACCCCGGCGCCACCTCGTACTCCTCAAAGACGATGACCAGCTGGCCGTTTTCGTTGAAATAATAGCTTTCATCCCCGTCAATTCCCTTAAAATCCCACTCCGGCGTATCCGAGTTCAGGAAATAGGTGACGTTCTCGTCCGCTGCCATCTGAGCCTCCATCTGGGCCTTGATGTTCTCGCTGATGCCTGCCATAACGGCCTCATCCCCGCAGAGCAGGTCCTTTAGCTCTACCACCTGGCCGGTGGCCTTATCTACGTTAAACACCTTCACAAACTCCGTCCCGCTGGCCATGGTCAGGGTGGAACGGATGCGGATGCTCACGTATTTTTGATTTTCAAACACCACGTCGTAGGTGGAATCCAGCCCATAATTGCCGTTTTCACCGCCGGCCTGGATCTCCTCCTCGTACATCTGAATCAGGCGGTTCGCATACTCCTCAATGGCCTGATTGGCCTCCGGCTGCTGCCCTTCTCCTTCAATCTGAGGGATATTTACCTGGGCCCCGGCGTTTTCCCGGCTGTCCTCATAGGTGCGGAAGGTGACCACCTTCGCGATGGCCCCGATCACCGGGACGCGCTCCATGGCCTGGGCAACCGCTGGACTGGCGTTTACCAGCACGGTGAGCGCCACCATAGCGGCCGCGGCGGTGCCTCCCACCCGTTTTATTAAACGAAGCCGTATCACGTTCCGTTTTTCCTCTTTCGCCTTGCGGATTCCCTCCTCCAGCCGCCTCTTTGCCTCGTCCGGTACAGGAATCTCCTCATACTGCTGTCTCCAATTTTCTTTCCAATCGTTCATCTTGTCTGCCTCCCTGCGCCATCCGGCTCCAGCTCCACCCGCAGCTTTTTCAGCGTCCGGTAGAGCCTGGCCTTTACCGTGTTTACATTTTCCTCCAGAACCTCCGCGATCTCCTCCAGTTTCAGATCCTGGAAATACCGCAGAATAATCACCGCCCTCTCCTTTCCATCCAGCCTCTCCAGGATCTCTCCCAGCTCCAGACTGTCATAGGAAGGATGTACGGCCTCCTCCGGCAGGTTCTCCTCCATCAGGATCTCCCGCCCCTGCTTTCTCAAAACATCCATCGCCGTATTTACCACGATCCGATAGATCCAGGTGCCAATGTATTTTTCCTCCCGGACCTTTCCGCAGTCGCGGATTGCCTTATATGCGCTCTCCTGGACCACGTCCAGGGCGTCCTGCTCCGTTTTTACATAGCTGTATGCCAAACGGTAATAGTTATCATAATTTTCAAGAAGGACCTTCTCGGTTTTCTGTTCTATTCTGCCGGCCATTTTTGTTCTCCTCCTTTCTAATCTTTAGACGGGCGGGCTGGGCGGAAAGTTGCAGGCGGAGGAAAAAATGTGGGCGGCTGGGCAAGCGGCCATTTTCCTTTGCGGGGAGTCCGCCTCCCGCGGGAGGTTTCTGTGCCATGAAAACGCAGTTTCTACTACAGCTTAAAAAAGTGTGCGCTTGGCGCACACTCGCGCCGGAGCGCGGCTGCGTCAGCAGCCATATTCCTCTGCGCGGAGTGCGCCTCCCGCCGGAGGCTTTTGTGTCATAGGGAACGCAGTTTCCTATGACACAAAAAATCCCGGCACGGCCATCTCCGCCGCGCCGGGACTCTCCTCGTCTCCGTCTGCCTACTCCTGGGATCTCCATTTAAAGTTCGGCACCACATCGCTCCACTTGTCAATTCCAATGATGGATTTGGCAAATTCCGTGGTCTCCAGGGTCTTTTTTGAATTGTCGATGTCCCGGAATACCTCCCAGAGTTTCCGCCGTTTCTGGGGGATGATCTGGTTCGGCTGGCTCATGTCACAGCTCCAAAGCCCAAAGGCCAGCCCCATATTTACCTCCGACGGGGCATCCACCTGGCGGCTTAAAATGTAGGCGTCAATGTAGGGATTGCTGTCCACCAGATAGTAGGAATAGGCGTACGCCGCCGCCTGCACCAGGGACAGATCGTCCCCCTTGGCGTTGGTAGCCGTAAAGCCTTCCTCTGTGAGCATGATATTTCTCACCTGGCCATTGGGTTTCTGGAAGGCCGGGGTGGCCAGGTAGTCCGTGAGCACGTTTAAGTTAATAAAGTTCACCACCGGGGAGTTTAAATCATTGGTAATCAGCCCGGTTTTGGCGTCATCCCAAAACACCGCGTCCGTCATGGGGCATGGATAGGGATGGTAGGCCACGCCCCAGTCCATCTGGCCCTGCACGTTGGCGATGGAATTGAAATAGTCGATGATGTCCTTGCCGCCGTACTTCAACTGCCCGTCGGCCTCGTTGTGCCAGTTGTAATCCAGGGAGAAAAAGACCCGGTCATTGGCGCTGGTACTCTTGATGGCGGTGTAGAATACCCGGAACGCGTCCTGGTACGTCTGCACGTAATTGGAAATACCGGTGGCGCCCATGTGGTTCCACTGCTGGTTGTTGATCTCGTTTCCGATGATCCAGTTGGAAACCTTGCCGTAGTCCGGATTGGAGCCGTCATAGCGCTCCGCCAGGAAGGCGGCGATGGCCCTGGTCTGCTCGAAACCGGCCTGGGTGGTCACGTTCGGCATATAGTAAAACACATTGGACTTCTGGGTGGTGCCCGGCACGATCAGGTCGGGGGTGGCCGGATTCCATCCGTTTAAAATGATGGCGGTCACCGTGATGTCCTTGTTGGACATGGCGCTGATGGTGGCGTCATAGCTCTCAATCACCGGCTTGCTGAAATGATACACCTTGCCGTCGTACTCGTAGTCAATGCCGCTCCCCAGGATCTGGTGAAAGGCGATATTGACGCTGCTGTGTTTCACTCCCAGCTGGAAGGCGTCCCCGATCTGGCTGATCTCCATCTGCAGCCCCTTTTTGGACAGAGGGGCCTTGTAGGGATTCTGGTTTGGCGCCACCAGCTCCGGGTTGGTGATATAGTGGGGCTTGCTGATTTCCTGATAGCCGTCCTTCGTCAGCACCGCCACCACAAACCGGCTGTAGAGGCGGTCTGACGCCGTCCCCCGGTTTAAGGACAGGCTAAAGGACGCCGGCGTCCCGCCGTTTGCCCAGGCGGCGTAGTCCGTCCGGCTGCCGATTTCACTCTCGTAGGGCTTTAACTCAAACAGGTATAAATATCCGTCGGTGTTTACCATGTCGCCGTTGCTCTCAGCCGTCACCTGGATGGTATTTTTATCGCCGGCGATCACACAGGACGTAATCGCCGCGTCCGTATTCACCGTCAGCTCCTCCGCCGCCTCTGTCTCCGTCTCCGCCGCGGCGCCGTTTTCCGCCAGGGCCGTGGCCCCGCCCGCCGCGCAGAGGAAGGCCGCGCACAAAAGGGCTGCCGCTCCTTTGATCCAACGCTTTTTCATCATTGCTTCTGCCTCCAATTCTGTCAAATTATTACTCTGAAAGCCCCGGATGGCGGCGATATAGATGGGCGCGCTCGCGCACAGATATATCGGCATCAGACGGGCTAGATAGTATGAGAAAGTAGGGCGGTAGCCCGGATTTCGAATACCATCGGCAGATGGCGGGAACGCCGTAGGCGTGGAGCCATCTGGCTTTCATAATTCGTGATGACCGCGCCAGCGGCCATGTCCGTTTACTCTCCTATCATAACGGTTTCAGCAGACGCATTCAATAACAAAAACATTACGGATTTTTAAAGAATCTTACGATATTTTTTTCACACCATCCCGGTTCGTCTCCCCGATGATATAGTGGGGGCGGCCCTTTACTTCCATGTAGGTTTTGGCGATATACTGGCCCATGATGCCCATGCAGAGGAGCTGAATCCCCCCTAAAAACACGATAATGCAGGCTAAGGACGGCCATCCGGCTACCGGGTCGCCAAAGAGGAGCTTTCTCACCACGATAAACAGCACCATGAGAAAGGACACTCCCGTGAGCCCGATGCCGCACCAGGAGGCGATGGAAAGGGGGGCCTGGGAGAAATTGATAATCCCTTCCACGGAGTATTTTAACAGCCCCCAAAAGCTCCACTTCGTCTCCCCCGCCGCCCGCTCCACGTTCTCAAAGGGCAGCCAGCAGGTGCGGAAACCCACCCAGCCGAAAATTCCCTTGGAAAACCGGTGGTATTCGCTCATGGCCACCACCGCGTCCACCATCTCCCGTTTCATCAGCCGGAAATCCCTGGCTCCGTCCACGATGTCCGCGTCGGAGATCCGGTTGATCACCCGGTAAAACATCCTGGCCCCCAGGGAGCGCAGCCTGGGCTCTCCCGCCCGCGACACCCGCCTGGTGGCCACGCTGTCATAGCCTTCCTCCATGAGCCGGAACATTTCCGGAAGCAAAGACGGCGGGTCCTGCATATCCGCGTCCATAATGGCCACATAGTCCCCGCGGGCATTTTTCAGCCCGGCGTACATGGCCGCTTCCTTTCCGAAATTCCTGGAAAACGCCAGGTAAGCCACCCGCTCATCCTGGGCCGCCAGCTCCTTTAAGAGCCTCAGCGTCCCGTCCCGGGAGCCGTCATCCACAAAAATAAATTCAAATTCGCTCGTTTTCCCCAATTCCTCCACCACTTCCCACAGGCTGCGGTAGAGGATGGGGAGCGCCTGCTCCTCGTTGTAGCAGGGTATGATCAATGATGTAAGCATAGTCTATTCTCCTGAGGCGGATCCCCGCGCCGGCCCAACCGCCAGCCCGGTTTCGATGCAATCGGCCAGTTTCTGTTTTTCTTCTTCTGTATTTCCGGCGTAGTGGCGCATCAAATGCCTGGTATCCACCAGGATTCCCTGGATCCTCTCGTAATATTTCCGATTTTCCCGCCAGTCTCCCACAGCCTCGCCGATTACCTCCATCTCCCCCTTCAGGCCAAAGGGATTCCTGGCACAGTTGTAGGGCATGATAAAGGCGTTAAACAGGGTGTCCGAATCTACCCCGCAGGCCCGCTCGATATACTCGCCGTAGGTGATCTGCTTGTGAATGGAGGAGCTGCCGGGCAGATGGTCCGGATTGGCGGTGCAGCCGTAGCGGTAGCACTTCGCGTCCAGCACGTAGGTTTTGCCGTCCCAGACCATGACCGTGTCCGGCAAAAGCGGCCGCCTTTCCCCGTTTTTATTATATTTTAAATACCACCTGGCTTGGGGAAAATAGCGGCTCTTGTCCCGCACCCCAAAGGCCCGGTCCACCAGCTTTTCCCACACCCGCTCGAAGTTCTCTGTGCCGAAGGAAACCTCCATCTCCGGATGTTCCTCGTCCAGGGACAGGAGCATATCCCTCATGGCCTGAAACAGGGTCCGTTTCCGGTCGTCGTTGGTGGCGGCCAGCTTTCCGTTTAAGACGGCCAGAGACGTTTTCACGTCCGGATGGGGGCCGGGCGGCTCCGGCATATGGGAAACGTAGAGCCATCCCAGCCGCCGGAATGCCTCGTACACGCAGAAACGGTGGATCCTGGTGATCAGCTTTGCCTCGTCCGGCTCCGACGCCCGCACGGAAAATTCCGTATAGACAAAGGAGCTGACGCCCCCTTTCTGCTGCACCAGCGGCCTTTGGCGGCGCACCGTCCTGGGCCAGTGGATGTTTCCGGAAACGGCGGTGCGGTAGACGGGATCCCGCTCCACGTAATAGGCCCCTCCGGCGGCAAGATAGGTCTCGATCACCGTTCGGTAAGCATTTACGGGAAATTCCGCCTGGCGGGCCGCCGAAGATCCCCGGCCGGCCAGCACCCGTTCTTCCCTGGTGGTCAGCTCTGACAGCACCTGAATCAGGTTGCGGATGTCTGCCCGCAGCTCATCCTCCGTCTCCGGCAGCCCGTACCCGATGGGGAAAAATGCCATTCCCCCTTCCGGACCGGCCTTGATGCCGACGAAACGGTCTCCGCCTTCATTTGTATTCACATGGCAGTGCGCCCGGATGCCCTCTGCCTCCGTTTCCCGCAGTGACGTTTCTGAAACCATATGGAATCACCACCTATTCTTCCCGGCCTGTAAGCCCTTGTCTCACGCTCTCCTTGAAAACGCGGAAGCGTCCCGCCTTCTCTCCGTTAAGAAACGCCCGGATCACCTGTTCCAGGCTGCGGTACTGATCCATGTCAAAGACCAGATCCCTATTCAGCCGGAAGGCGTCGTCCCACAGATATTTGATCACCTTTTCCGGGAACCGGCGATTTTGCCGCATGGCGGCCCGAATCTCCGCCAGGCGCTCCTGTCCCTGGCTGTCCAGCGTCCCCGCCTGCTCTTTTCCACACAATTCCTTGTACTCCCCAGGGAAACGGTCTTCCATGGCCGGGGCGTACCGCAGCTCTCCCGGAGTTACGAAATACGCCCCCAGGCGCTTGTCCTCCGAGGAAATCATTCCCGCAAGGTTCTCCGCGATGATGTCATTCATCTTCGTGCAGAAGGTTTTCCAGGTGACGCCGGTATCCAGAATATCCTCCACGATCAGCACATCCTTG
>OLRK01002342.1_pt1 | contig 12159 bp, 3 predicted proteins | sample 1672911 | NCBI WGS metagenome assembly OLRK01 (sample SAMEA3136736, study PRJEB25190) | human gut metagenome | biome: human gut; feature: human-associated habitat; material: faeces | place: Austria | collected 2013
AAAAGAGGAAGAGTCAGAGCCGGAGTCCAAACCGGAGGAAGAAGAAAAAGAGGAAGAGTCAGAGCCGGAGTCCAAACCGGAGGAAGAGGAAAAAGAGGAAGAGTCAGAGCCGGAGTCCAAACCAGAGGAAGAGGAAAAAGAGGAAGAGTCAGAGCCGGAGTCCGAACCGGAAGAAGAACCGGAAAAAACGCATCCAAGCGAAGCTCGGATTCAGGAGATCATTCAGTGGATCGATGCACTGCCGGAAGGATCGGATGAAAACTTTGATATGATTCAAAAACGCTACGATGAGATCCAGAAAATCTGCGAAGAGATTGATTATATGCCGGAAGAAGATCAGGCAAGAATCACCAATCTTCAGAAATTAATGGATCTGATGGAGTGGATAAATCAGCAGACCGAAACTGCATGGAGTGGAACCTGCGGAAGCAATGCAAGATGGGAGCTCGATCGCGTAGATGGTAATCTGATCATAACAGGAACAGGCGGAATTGGAAGTTCGTCTTCAGATGATGAGCCTTTTAAAGGTATGTTTAGGTTTGGAAGAGTTGAGATTAAAGAAGGAATTCGTTGGATAGGGCAAAAGGCATTTTATGGGACAGGTATGAAAAGCATTACATTTCCAAGTACCCTTACGGATATATATAAAGACGCTTTTCGTGATTGTAAAGACTTGACATATGTGACACTGCCCAGCGGATTAAGATATCTTCATAGTTCTGCATTTAGTGGTTGCCAGTCTCTTACCAATGTTTCGTTTAACAGCAGACTGCAGGAAATAGGGGATAGGGCATTTATAAATTGTAATTTATCGACGGTAACAATACCTGGAAATGTTAAAAGGATTGGCGAGTTTGCATTTGACGGAAATAGACTCACTAATATAACAATTGAGGATGGAGTAGAGATAATTGACGAATTTGCATTTTATGAGAACCCAACTCTGAAATCTGTAGTGATTCCAGGAAGTGTGACAGATTTTAAAACAGATGTATTTAGTCATTGTTATCAATTGCAAAGAATTATTTTGAACGAGGGGATTCAGAAAATCAGTAATATTTTTCTGGCAAATAAGGAGCTGGCATACATCCAGATCCCTGAAACGGTAACGTCTATTGATAATTACGCTTTTAAGGGCTGTCCCAATGTAACGATCTATGGCGTCAGAGGAAGCTATGCAGAAACCTATGCGAATGAGCATGGTATCCCATTTTCTGCCCAGAAAAAGGAGCTTCCAGCGATCAGCAAGATAACAAACACTTGCTCTGGCTCACATATATATTGGAAAAAGTTTACCGGTGCGAAGTCCTATAATCTGTATCGTTCCACCTCTAAAGATGGCACATACACAAAAATTGCGACCACGGCTGCGACTAATTATACCGATACGAATGTGAAAAGCGGAACGACATACTACTATAAAATCCGTGCAAATCATTCGAATGGAGTATCCGATGCATCGACTGCAAAGGGCGTCGTATTTGTAGAGACACCGGATATTACACTGCGTGTAAATCGTTCAACGGGAATTGGTTTAGGTTGGAATAAGATTTCAGGTGCAACCGGATATGCCGTATATCGCAAGAGTTACAGTGGAAGTGATGTATGGAAGCGTGTTGCGACTATCACGAATGCATCCACTTTGAGCTGGGTTGATACAAGTGTAAAGAATAACAATGGCAGCCAGTACCGCTATACAGTGCGCGCGCTGGCAGGCAGCGACCGCAAGACTTTGTCTGGATGCCGGAACACAGGACGGACTATGGTACGTATTTTTACACCAACGATTTCGAAGGTAACAGTTGGAAGCGGTTCGATGAAGGTTCTCTGGGATCGCAATACTGCCGTACACGGCTATGAAGTGCGCCTTATGCGGGGACAGAGTATCGACACTTATACAGTTGGTGGAAACCAGAATGTATATCAGAACCTGAATGGTCTGCAAAAGGGAGCAACCTACAAGGTACAGGTGCGAAGTTACAAGAAGGTCAGCGGAGTCGGAACCTTTTATTCAGCGTGGTCGGCACCGCAGAATGTTACAGTGAAATAAATGATTGATAGAGGTATTGCACGGCGCCGGGGGATTGGATGAACTTGGCGTGCGTGCGATATTTTCATAGAGATCAAAGGAGAAACAGAAAATGAAAAAATGGCAATGGAAATCTTCAGCTGTATTATTAACAGGAGCGTTGACGTTTGGTACTCCGGTGAGTGCGCTGGCAGAGGTTGAAAACCGGGCAGCAGCAGAGAGCATGTCGAAGGAAGAAAGTCACGAAGAGAAAATCGGGGCGGCGTCGGAAGTAAAAGAGACAGATTCTGATGAAAATACAGAGCCGGAAAAAGGTGAAACTGCACCGGATACCGGAGAAGAGTCGGCTGCCGATCGGGAATCTGAGAAAGAATCCGAAAAAGATTCAATATCGGATTCGGAGGATGCATCCGAACCGGAAACAGATGGAGAAAAAACGCCGGAATCAGAAGAAATAAAGGAATCCGAGGCAGAAAGCGGTTCGAAGGAAGAAGAAGCGGAAAAAGACCCGGAAAGCGACGCGTCAGATGAGTCCCAGCCAAATGCAGATGACGTGCAGGAATCAGAGAAAAAAACGGATGAGACAACTGCATCGGATGAAGAAAAGCCGGATGAAACATTGCCAGATGATACATTTTTTGTGGACAGCCGGATTCAGGAAATCATAAAACAGATTGCGGCATTTCCAGAAGCAAAAGAAGAAAATCTGGATGCGATCGCAGAGCAATTAGAGGAAATGTCACGTCTCTATGAGGAGATTGATGCACTGCCGGAGGAGAAACAGACACAGATCACCAATCTGGAGAAGCTGGTCAAATTGTTACAACTGGCATCCTCGCAGGTTGAGGAAGCAGCAGCAACGAGCGGCGTATGCGGCACGAATGTCCGCTACAATCTGAGTGCTGCGGGGACCTTGACGATCAGCGGAAGCGGAAAAATGGCAGATTATACGGATAGCCGCCGCGCTCCGTGGTACAGCCAGCGGACAGCGATTAAGAAAATCGTGATAGGAAGTGGTGTAACTTCGATCGGAAATCAGGCATTTTGCGGATGCACAGAATTAAACAGTGTTACCATTGCAGCTTCCGTGAAAAAGATTGGTGGAGAAGCGTTCAGTGAATGTATCAGCCTTGTAAAGGTAACGCTTCCGAAAAATCTGAGCGAAATGGGAGCATATGCATTTGCAAATTGCGACAGTCTGACAACAATTTCTGAGATCCCGGGTACATTAAAGAAAATTCCAGAGGGGGCATTTAAAGAATGCAGCAGCCTGATGTCAGTGTCATTAAGCTATGGAGTGACGGTGATTGCGGATGATGCATTTGCGAATTGCTATTCTCTTACAGCGGTCAAGCTTCCGGGGACGGTATCAGAGATTGGAAGCGGGGCGTTCAGTTATTGTGAGAAATTGAACAGTGCTACGATTCCGGGAGCCGTGAGTGAGATCGGGGCGTCTGCATTTGCAAATAGCGGAATCAAAAGGCTGGTGTTGAATGAGGGCATTGGTACGATTGAAAATCAGGCATTTTATGGCTGTGCCGGTCTTACCAGCGTGACAGTTCCAGCCAGCGTATCGTCAATCGGACGCGCCGCATTTGCACAGTGCAGCAATCTGAAAACATTGGTGTTGAAAAACGGATTGAATACGATTGGTGATTCTGCATTCCGTCTTTGTGACAGACTAAAGAGTGTGACAATTCCGGGGAGCGTGGCAAGTGTGGGGGCGTCGGCATTTTCACATTGTTCTTCTCTGACAGACGCGGTAATGGAACGCGGTGTGGAGAATATTGGAAGTTCGGCATTTTCTTATTGCCCGAAGCTGACGGCAGTGACGGTTCCGGCTTCTGTTTTTTCCATCGGAAGCGAGACCTTCCGCTATTCAGACAGTGTAAAAATGTATGGGACAAGCGGTTCTTATGCGGAAACATATGCGAAGGCGAACCAGATTCCATTTACGGATCCGGGAAATGTAAAGCTGGATATTCCGGTTATCACGAAAGCAAGCAATACGGTAAGCGGGATTCATGTATATTGGAAGACGGTTTCCAAGGCAGCTTCCTATACCATTTACCGTTCGGTGTCCCAGAATGGAACCTATACGCGTCTGGCGACGATCAGCGCGGCGAACTATACAGATCAGAATATAGAAAGTGGCAAGACATACTATTATAAAGTGCGCGCCAACATGGCGAATGTCCAGTCGGCGCCATCTGCGGCGAAGCAGATGACCTTTGTTGCAACTCCGGATATAACATTGCGCGTCAACCGTTCAACCGGTGTTGGTCTTGGGTGGGATCGGATTACCGGTGCAACCGGTTATGCAGTTTACCGCAAGAGTTATAGCGGAAGCGATGCCTGGGTACGTGTGGCAACCCTGACGAATAATGCGACAACGAAATGGACGGACCCAGGAGTAAGGGACAGAAATGGTTCTGTCTACCGTTATACAGTGCGTGCACTGGCTGGAAGCAGCAGAAATATACTTTCCGGCTGCCGCAATACAGGGCGGACGATGGCACGCCTGATAACGCCGGCACTGAACACGGCATCTGCAGTGAGCGCAACTTCGCTCAAGGCATCATGGGGAAGAAATTCGCAGGCGGATGGTTACGAGGTACGCCTGATGACCGGCAGTACGATTTATAAAACATATACAGTCAGCGGTGCGTCAAACCTTGAAAAGACGGTAACTGGATTGAAAGCGGACACAACTTATAAGGTGCAGGTGCGGGCGTATAAGAAGGTCAGCGGAGTTGGAAGCTTTTATTCGGCGTGGTCAGAGGGGAAGAGTGTAGCAGTTAAATAAGTTTTTGTGCGGGATGGAATCAGCTTCCATCCCGTATTAAATATGAAAAAGTGTATTGGGAGGACAGGTAAATGAGAATGTGGCAGTTACGGGCATCCGCCGCATTATTAACAGGTGCAATGGTATTGGGAACTCCGGTCAGTGCGCTGGCGGATGTGGAGTCAGCGGCGGTTCGGGAAGAACAGGAAGAAATTGCTGAAAAACCAGCAGAGAAAGAGGGAGAAAAGGCGGAGGATTCGAAAGAGGCTCTGGATAAGAACGAAAAAGAAGAAAACGTCGAGTCGGAGGCAGATGAAGACAAGGAGAGTGAAAAAGATTTCCGGGATGATTCTGTAGCAAGTGAGGATTCAGACAAAGAATCTGACCCGACGGAGAAGGAGGAAGATTCGAAGAAAGAAGATGTAAAAGAGCCAGAATCAGAAATTACGAAGAAGGATGAAATAGACGAATCTGAACCGGATGTTGATGAAAATGGTGAGTCTGGAAAGAAACAACCGGAAGCAGAGGAAGATGCAGAGAAGAAAGAAGAGATAAAACCAGATGAAACTGTCATGCCGGATGAGAGCTTGCCAGATGAAACGGATGTGAGTGACCGGATTCAGGAGATTATCAAAGAAATTGCAGCATTGCCGAAGCCAACGGAAGAAAATTATGATTTGATCAAAGAGAAATATGATTCTATCCAGGCACTGGCGGATGAGATTGAGGAACTGTCGGAGGAAGAGCAGGCGAAGATTACGAATCTCGAGAAGCTACTTAATATATTAGAATGGTTCTCATCTGAAATTATAATGACAGATACAGGGATAGAAAGTAAATGTGGGGATAATGCGACATATGAAATAGATGCATCAGGTACACTGACAATTAGTGGTTCAGGAAATATGTACCATTACTGGATGAATGATATGCCATGGTATAGCAATAAGAATACAATAAAAAAAGTAGTGGTGAAGGAAGGAATTACTTCTATTGGAACATATGCATTTAATGGATTGACTTCACTTGTAAGTGTAGATTTAGCAGATAGTGTAGAGCATATTAGTTCATATGCATTTGAAGGATGCAGCGCATTGAAAGAGATCATAATGCCAGGAGTCGAGCGAATTGATGAAGCGGCATTTTCAAATTGTACTAGGTTAAGTAATGTGCAGGTTTCTGATAATTTGGGTCGAATTGGGGACTTGGCATTTAAAAAGTGTACGGCATTAACAGAGATAAGATTGCCAACTACAGTATATAGTTTAGGTTCGCAAGCTTTTTATGGTTGTACAAATCTTGCTTCAGTACTTTTTGAAGAAGGCGATGGAAATTTCAGAATAGGAAAGAAGGTTTTTCAAAATTGTTCGGCTTTACAGGAAATAATAATTCCTGGAAAGGTAAAAAAAATACCTGAAAGTGCTTTTATCGGGTGTTCTGGATTGATGAGAGTTATTTTGAAGGAAGGCATTCAAACAATTGACGAAGCTGCGTTTCAAGACTGCAATATGCTAAGTAGTGTAACTTTTCCGAAGACTTTAACAACGATTGGACGTTATGCGTTTGAAAATTGTTTGTCTTTGAAAAAAGCAGAGTTCTTTGATGGATTAGAAAGTATAGATGGTCATGCATTTAGAAATTGTTTGAGATTGGAATCTGTTACAATTCCTGGGACTGTTCATACAATTAGTGAATATGCATTTAAAGATGCAGGAATAAAAAAACTAACATTATGTTCAGGGGTGTCTTATATTCAAAATTATGCATTTAGTGGTTGTAAAAATTTGAGTGACGTTGTGATTCCTGGTAGTGTATCAACAATTGGTTTATGGGCATTTGAAGAGTGCAGGAATTTAAAAGTCTTGACATTGGAAAATGGGATAAGCCAGATTGGAGCATATGCATTTACAGCAGGGGCCTTAGAAAATATTACAATTCCTGGTAGTGTTATAAGCATAGATAAAGGAGCGTTTTATAATAATGCGAGTTTAAAAAAGGTGATTATTCAAGATGGAGTAAAACAACTTAATACAAGAGCATTCGGGGCTTGCGAAAATCTTGAGTCGATAGTAATTCCAGAATCAGTCTCATCATTTGGAGATTATATTTTTGGATATAGTATACCACGAGCATTGAAAATATATGGAAGTAAAGGAACATCGGCAGAAAATTATGCAAAAACAAATAATATACCATTTATTGCAGATGGAGAAAGCCAATTAGGTACACCGAGCATCAGCAAAATAAGTGCCACAGTTTCAGGTGCACATGTATATTGGAACAAAATTTCCAATGCGACATCCTATACGGTATATCGTGCAGCATCTAAAAATGGTGTGTACACTAAAATTATGACCACAACTGCGACTAATTATACTGATACGAATGTAAAGAGTGGAAATACTTATTTTTATAAGATTTCTGCAAATGCAGGGGAGGATAAGTCAGATGATTCCGCAGCAAAAGGAATGGCGTTTGTCGGTACGCCGGATATTACGCTGCGCGTAAATCGTTCAACTGGAGTAGGACTTGGCTGGAATGGAATTAATGGTGCAACTGGTTATGCAGTTTATAGAAAGAGTTATAGTGGAAACGATCCATGGGTGAGAGTTGCGACTGTTACTAATCCAGCTACCTTGAGTTGGACGGATACCAGTGTTAAGAGTAAAAATGGATCGGTTTATCGTTATACAGTTCGTGCACTAGCGGGAAGCGACCGAAAAACGCTTTCTGGCTGTCGGAATACAGGTCGGACTATGGTTCGTCTGATGACTCCGGTTTTGAATAGTGTATCGGCGACAAGTGCCACAGCACTGAAAGTAACATGGGGTAAAAATTCACAGGCAACAGGTTATGAAGTACGCCTGATGACAGGGGGAAAGGTTTATAAAACATATACGGTAGCTGGAAGCGCAAACTTGACAAAAACGATTAGCGGATTGAAAAAAGGAACCACCTATAAAATACAGGTTCGTGCCTATAAGAGTGTCAGTGGAGTCGGAAGCTTTTATTCGGCATGGTCCGGCGAGAAGAACGTAACGTTAAAATAAATAAGTTTTATGCGGGGTGAAAGTTTAGCTTCACCCCGTCTTTCATATGAAAAAGTATCACTTGGAGGACGGTATCGATGAAAAGATGGCAGCGAAAGGTGCTTCTTGCATCATTAACAGGAGCAATGTGGTTGACAGCGCCGGTCAGTGCATTGGCGGATGTAGAGGAAGGTTCTGCGGCAGAAGTGCAGCAGGAAGTAACAGCAGGGGAAGAAATTGCGGTGCAGACAATTCAGGAAACGGGTGTACAAGTGGCGGTTCCAGTTATCAGCAAGATGAGTGCAACGGTTCAGGGCATACATGTATATTGGAATAAAGTTTCTGGTGCGGCTTCCTATACGTTATTTCGTGCGACCTCCAGAAATGGTGCATACACGAAACTAGTATCTACGTCAGCTACTAACTATACCGATACTGGAGTAAAAAGTGGAACCACATATTTTTATAAAGTTTGTGCAAATGCGGGAGACAGTCAGTCGGCAGCGTCCGGAGTGCGTGGAATGATTTTTGTTGAGACACCGGATTTTACACTGCGTGTAAATCGCAGCGTTGGGATTGGTCTTAGCTGGAATAAAATTGCTGGTGCGACCGGTTATGCGGTATATCGACGCAGCTACAGCGGATCGGATGCCTGGGTTCGTGTTGCGACTGTTACCGATGGTTCAACAAGCTGGAATGATACCAGTGTAAAGAGTAAGAATGGTTCTATCTACCGCTATACCGTGCGTGCACTGGCAGGAAGTGATCGAAAAACACTTTCAGGTTGCCGCAGTACGGGACGAACCATGGTGCGCCTGATGACGCCGACACTGAACAGCGCTGATGTGTCCGGTGGAGGAAAAATCAAGGCAGCGTGGAGTCAGAATGCACAGGGAAGCGGTTATGAGCTGCGCCTGATGACGGATGGTACAGTATATAAGATTTATACATTGGGAAATAATGCCAGTCTGAGCAAGGTAGTGGCAGATCTGCCGCAGGGAACAACATTTAAAGTACAGGTTCGCGCCTATAAGAAAGTCAGCGGAGTTGGAAGTTTTTATTCTGCATGGTCAAATGAAAAGAAAGTAACGGTAGAAGGCGGGAACAGCGGCAGTGATAATTCGGTATCACAGGCGGCAAATGATTTTAAAAATGGAAATTATGGCATGATGTCCGCTGCCGAATGGAAAAAAACAAAGGCGGAAATTGAGAAATTCAAAGTAAAATATATCACAAGTGATATGAGCGATTTTGAAAAAGAGATCAAGATCATTGAATGGCTGGTAGAAAATTGTGAGTATCAGCTGGGAGATGCATGGTCGAGATCGACAGCGTACAGCTGCATTGTTTTGGGGAAAGCACAGTGTTCGGGTTATGCGGATGCTTTTTTACAGACGGTGAAGCTTTGTGGTCTGGATGTAAGGTATGTACACAGTTCAACACACGCATGGAATCTCGTCAAGCTGGATGATAACTGGTACCATGTGGATGTTACATGGGAGGATCCGATTGTACAGGAAGATGGCGGTTCAAGCAATGACAATGGATTTGGGTTTGAAAACCTGCGAAATGAGTATATCAATCTGACGGATGCACAGATTCAGAAAGTGAATGAGCATAAAACATGGTCGCCATCGACGATCAAGGCAAATGGAATCAAGTATGGACCGGCAGTCGTTGAAAAATATCTGGAAGACGGAATTATCGATACATCCCTGGCAGGTACGGAAAAAGATAATTCTATTGTAGGTTACAAGATTAAATATGTAGATGAAGATGGATTTGCATTTATGACTGTATCAGGAAGTGCCAAGGTAGGAACTAAGATTACGCCGGAGAAGAAAGAATTTAAGGGTTATGAGCTTACCGATGAATCCGATATTAAGACATACAGACTCAACAAAGATGAGAAGTTAAATCAGTTTACGGTGCGCTATACAACGATTTATGACTGGACAATCCGCTATGTGTGCAATACGGATGGTAAGATTTTGGCAACACAGACCGGCACAGCAAAAGCTGGAACAAAAATCCAGATTCCTGAGAAAGAATTTGATGGACATAAATGCCTTACATCAGAGACCAGCTTTACAGTGAGCAGCTGGACGTATAATTTCCGTGTTTCGTATACCCATGAACTTGATAAGTATCAGTATACGATAGAGTGGTATGCTGAAGATACAGGAGAGGTTCTTTATACAATAACTGATGTTGCAGAGAAAGATTCAGGTATTCGTTATTCGTATTCACGAAGCGATTATGCGCCTGCGGAGGAATGGGAAAATTATACATTCTGGATTACCGAGGATCGTATAAAATTCCGAGTTCCGTGTGTGAAAAAGACAACCGTCAAGAATATTACAGCTGATTCGGCAGAGGATGAATCGGAAATTATCATGCCGGATAATGTCAGCAACAAAGCGGATGAAGATTTGAAAGATACTGATAAGGAAAAATTGGATGAAAAAGTGGAAGAATCCGCGGATGCAGAAGAAAAAGAAAATGTGAAACAGGAAGAATCCTCTGGAAAAGAGAGTGAATCGGGAGAGAAGGTTAAATCGGAGAAAGAGACAGGAAAGTTTGAAGAAAGAGAAGATAGAACGATTAATGAAGAGAAAGAAGATGGAGGAAAGAGCTTAGTGGTGGAGTAAAAGGAGAATCGCGCGGGGGGAATGAAGATCCTTCCGCGTGAAAATAAAAATGTACAGAGGAGGACAGGTAAATGAGAAGGTGGAAAATTCGTTTTTTGGCAGCTGTATTAACAGGGGCGATGGTCTTAGGTACTCCGGCTAGTGCACTGGCAGATGTGGAGACGCTATCTGACAGAAATGAAAGATATGAGGAGCAGGAGAGAGGGACGGATTTATTATCGGAGAGTGGAGAGAAAGGGAAGGCAGATAGAGAAGAAACAGCGGAGAAAGAAGAGCCGAAAGAAGATAAAAAAGAAAATAATTCACAGCAGGAAGAAAAGGCAGATGAAAAGTCGGATCCTGAAGAAAAAGATAATGAAGATAGAGAAACAGAATCAGGGGTAGATAAAAAAGATGAGGAAACGGATTCAGAGCCGGAAGAGAAGATCGAAGAAGAGACAAAAGACTCAGAGACGGATTTTGAATTGAAAGATGACAAAAAAGATGAAGAAGAGATATCAGATAGTGATATAGAGGAAAAAGAAGGAGAAGAAGTTAAAAAAGATGAAACGGTGGTTCCAGACGAGAACGTTTTGGATGAAATATTAGAATTTTCTGAAAAAACGTGTGCTGTTCAGGCGGGAAAGTCATTGGATGTGAGCGAGTTCCTGGATGTGCCAGAAAACTATACACTGTCAGATATAAGCTGGAGCAGCACAAATGAGAAGATCGCCAAAGTAGATAGAAATGGTGTGATTACAGCGATTGCAGCGGGAAGTTGTAAGATTAAAGCGGAGATTAAACGGGGAAATTTGCTTGCGGTGATGACGTTGACAGTAAAGAAAGAAGATTCGCGGATTCAGGAATTAATTAAACGAATTGAGGCATTGCCGGAAGCTGGAGAAGAGAACTTTGATGAAATCGATCGGGCATATGAAGAAATACAGGCCTTAGTGGATGAGATTTCCGAGCTTTCAGAAGAAGAACAGAGAAAAATAACAAATTTAACAAAGCTTCAAGAATTAATGGAATGGATGAATTCTGAAATAGAGATAACAGATGAGGTGGATGAACAGCCATTCTTTGTCTATCAAGGTAACGGAACAAGTTACTGTACAGCAGCATCTGTGGCAATGATGTTGCGTAGAAGAGCATATCTGGATGGAAATAGTTCATGGCAGACAATAACACTGAACAGTGTGTTGGGAAAATTCTGGGTAAATGGATCTGGAATGACAGTAAGACCGGCAACGTATTCAGAACCATCATATGGATTAAATATGAGTATTGATTGTAAGGCTGCGGGGGGATATTCCATTCCGGATTCCCAGAGAATTCAATACCTTAGCCGCTATTTGAGGGAACACCCGGAAGGAATTGCGCTGTGGTTAAAAAAAGATAATAGCCATATGCATTCGGTTATTGTTACAAAAGAGATAAATGGAGTTTTTTATTGCTATGATCCGGCATTTACTACCGGAAATTTACAGCGTTTGGAAGATGTGAAAAATTATCAGTGGTTTGATGCGAATCGTCGTTTGACGCAGAGTGAGCTTTTAAATAATTATTTCTTTCAGTTTTGGTATATAACGTCATCACAAAACAGTGCCGATAAAAAGCCATTACCCACAGAATTGCCTGGACCGTTGGATATGGGGGATGATTTTTATGCATTAAAAATCGGAA
>OLRK01002346.1_pt1 | contig 12149 bp, 8 predicted proteins | sample 1672911 | NCBI WGS metagenome assembly OLRK01 (sample SAMEA3136736, study PRJEB25190) | human gut metagenome | biome: human gut; feature: human-associated habitat; material: faeces | place: Austria | collected 2013
GTAATACCGTCATGTGTACCTGCAACCTTAAAGTCCATATCACCGAAGAAGTCTTCAAGTCCCTGAATATCTGTTAAAACGATATAATCATCATCTGTTTCGCCTGTCACAAGACCTGCTGAAATACCGGCAACCTGCTTTTTGATTGGAACGCCTGCTGCCATAAGAGACATTGTTGAAGCACAGATACTTGCCTGTGATGTTGAACCATTGGATTCAAATGTCTCAGATACTGTACGGATAGCATAAGGAAATTCTTCTTCACTTGGAAGTACAGGTACTAATGCTCTTTCGGCAAGTGCACCGTGACCGATTTCACGGCGTCCCGGACCTCTTGAAGGCTTTGTCTCGCCGACGGAGTATGACGGGAAGTTATAGTGGTGCATATATCTCTTTGTTGTCTCAGCTTCATCAAGACCGTCAAGACGCTGAGCATCGGATAAAGGCGCCAGTGTTGTTACTGTACAAATCTGAGTCTGGCCTCTTGTGAACATAGCAGAGCCGTGTGTTCTCGGAAGTAAATCAATCTCAGCGGCAAGCGGACGGATCTGATTGATCGCGCGGCCGTCAGGACGCTTGTGATCTTTTAAAATCATCTTGCGGACAGTTTTTTTCTGATACTGGTAGACAGCATCATCAATTAAAGGCAGCCATTCTTCGTTTTCAGCGAAAACTTCGTTAAGCTTTTCTTTAATCTGGCGGATATTTTCTTCTCTTGTCTGCTTGTCATCTGTAAATACAGCTTCTTCCATCTGCTCAGGTGTAACGACTTCCTTAATAGCCTCAAGAAGTTCTTCAGGAACTGAACAGTGGATATAGTCGTGCTTTGGTTTGCCGCATTCTGCAACAATTGTATCAATAAAAGCAATCACTTTCTGATTGATTTCATGAGCTGCAAAAATAGCTTCGATCATCTTAGCTTCAGGCACTTCATTGGCGCCGGCTTCGATCATGATGACTTTATCTCTTGTAGAAGCGACTGTCAGTGCCATATCAGAAGCAGCTTTCTGTGCAGCTGTCGGGTTAAATACAAATTCACCGTCTACAAGACCAACCTGTGTTGTTGCACATGGGCCGTCAAACGGGATATCTGAAATGGCTGTGGCGATTGCTGAACCGAGCATCGCTGTAAGCTCTGGACTGCAGTCCTGATCAACAGACATTACAAGGTTATTTAATGTGACATCGTTTCTGTAATCCTTAGGGAATAAAGGACGCATCGGGCGGTCAATGACACGGGAAGTAAGAATAGCATTTTCAGATGCCTTGCCTTCACGGCGGTTAAAGCCTCCCGGAATCTTTCCGACTGCGTATAATTTTTCCTCATATTCAACACTTAATGGGAAGAAATCAATCCCATCTCTTGGCTTTTCACTTGCTGTCGCAGTTGATAATACGACTGTATCGCCATAATGCATAAATGCAGCGCCATTTGCCTGGGCAGCAACTCTGCCGACATCAACAGTCAATGTTCTTCCGGCAAGCTCCATTGAAAAACTTTTAAATTCTTTTGCCATAATTTTTCTCCTTATTGATAAATTGGGAATCCTCCGAAACTACTGAAAAATCCACTGCTGTTACATAGCAGTATGCTTTTCAGTGGTCTCGGCATAAAGATTCCCTCGAAATTTCTTATGTCTAAAAATCAAGCCGCACAGGTCAGCGGATATACCGTAGGCCGTGCGGCTTAATCGGGCTGATTATTTTCTTAAGCCTAACTTCTCGATGATCGCTCTGTATCTTTCGATATCAGTTTTCTTTAAGTAATCTAATAAGCCACGTCTCTGACCTACCATTTTAAGAAGTCCGCGTCTTGAATGGTGGTCTTTTTTGTGAATTTTTAAATGCTCTGTCAGCTCTGTGATACGTGCTGATAACAGTGCAATCTGCACTTCCGGTGAACCTGTATCTTCAGGTGTCTTGCCGTACTTTGCAATGATGTCTTTTTTCATCTCTGATGTAATCATGTCATATTCCTCCTGATTTTAAAAATGCCTTGTGCTAAGATTATGGACGGAGTCTTCCGATAATCCGGGCACAGGTTGTTTACTCATACTCGTCAATTATAGCATGGACACTTTTAATTGTAAATAACTATTTTCGACTTTTTAACAAAATTCACTCTTGCACATTAAAGGGAAAAAGTGTATGATTAGGATTAAGCCTCAGACTGCATAGAGTCTGATCTAAATATGACATAAGAAAGAGGGCGATTTAATTATGAAACTTTGGGGCGGACGCTTCACAAAGGAAACAGATGCGCTTGTGAATGATTTTAATGCTTCAATCTCGTTTGATAAGCGCTTTTTTAAGCAGGATATTGACGGCAGTATTGCCCATGTGACGATGCTTGCCGCACAGCACATACTGACGGATACAGAAAAAGATACGATTATTTCGGCACTTCAAAGTATCCGTGATGAACTGATTGACGGTACATTAGTGCTTGATGAAAGTTATGAGGATATTCACAGCTTTGTGGAGGCCACATTAATTGAGCGTACCGGCGACACCGGCAAAAAGCTTCATACCGGCCGCAGCAGAAACGATCAGGTAGCACTTGATATGAAATTGTATACGCGGGATGACATTGATGAAACGGACCGGCGGTTAAAAGCGCTGCTTCACACATTACTGACATTGATGGAAGAAAATACAGATACATATATGCCGGGCTTTACCCATCTTCAGAAAGCCCAGCCACTGACACTCTCCCATCATCTAGGCGCTTATTTTGAAATGTTTAAAAGAGACAGACAGCGGCTTTTTGATATCAGACAGCGGATGAATCTATGTCCGCTTGGCAGCGGTGCTCTGGCAGGAACGACTTATCCGCTTGACAGGAATATGACGGCAGAACTGCTTGACTTTGACGGCCCGACATTAAACAGCATGGACGGTGTGTCCGACAGAGACTATCTGATTGAATATTTAAGCGCACTTTCGACGATTATGATGCATTTAAGCCGGTTTTCCGAAGAAATTATTTTGTGGAACAGCAATGAATATCAGTTTATTGAGCTGGATGATGCGTATTCGACCGGAAGCTCTATTATGCCTCAGAAGAAAAATCCAGATATTGCAGAGCTTGTCCGCGGAAAGACAGGCCGTGTCTATGGCGCACTCATGTCGCTTTTGACAACGATGAAGGGACTGCCGCTGGCCTATAATAAGGATATGCAGGAAGATAAGGAAATGGCCTTCGATGCGATGGATACAGTCAAGAACAGTCTTACACTTTTTAACGGTATGCTTGCAACAATGAAAATTAATAAAACGGCGATGGCTGACAGTGCGCGTCACGGCTTTACAAATGCCACAGATGCTGCAGATTATCTTGTCAATCATGGCGTTCCGTTCAGAGATGCCCACGGTATTGTCGGACAGCTTGTGCTTTACTGCATTGATAAAAAAATAGCGCTTGATGATATGAGCCTTGAAGAATACAAAGCAATAAGCCCGGTGTTTGAGGAAGATATTTATGATGCTATTGCGATAAAAACATGTGTCAATACGAGAAATACAATCGGCGCTCCGGGTATTAAGGCGATGGCTCATGTGATTGAACTGAATAAAAAATATATGGAAGAAAATTAAAAATACATAGTCTGTGTTAAATAAAGCCCCGGAAATCAGGCCCATATTTCCGGGGCTTTTATCTTTTGTATGCTGCGGTTTTTACCTGCGTTTATTCACTTCGTGCAAGAAGTGTCGCTGCATAAATCAGCAGCTTTTGTCTTTGGCGTACATCCATCTGCGTATAAACTTTGAGAAGCTTTTTCACATTTTTATCGGATGTAAGCCCGTCATCTTCAAAAAACTCGGCAATCGTTATACCAAAGGCTTTGCAGATCTTGTCCAGTGTTCCAATCGAAGGAATGTTCCCACGATGTATTAGATTGGATAAGGTTGACTGCGCAATGCCGGATTCTTTTGCAAGTCTGTATTCGGTCCATTCCTGCTGTTTGCGGAGCTTTTCTATCTTTTTGACAACATCCACGATCCTCCACACCTTTCAACTTTCTCATATGTATTGTACTATATTTTTTGTGCCTCATAACAGTTTTAAAAGGTAATAAAAACCATCTGTTTTGAGGATTACTGAAAGTTTGTGAACTAATATTCACAACATGGTTGCATCGGAACTGATCGGCTGTATCAGAATAATTCAATTATATAAAAAAGACAGCCGCTTGAAAAGGGCTGTCTTTAAAAAAGTCGTAAAATAATGTAAAATAGTATAAATCCGCGGTGTGCCGCACTTTTACATGTTGCTGTTTGTAATATTGACATCCAGCTTATCATATGGAATGACGATATCATTTCTGTCAAACGATAATTTAATCATTTCCTGTATTTCGGCTTTCGCTGTCCAGTAATCCTGCGTTGTCACCCAGACGCGCAGCGTCATACTGATGGCACTTGGATCAAATTTATTGACAAAAGCTGAATAAGGTCTTTCTTCATCGGATTTTATAACAAATTCGTCAGTTTCAGCCAACTCAAGAAGAATCCGCTTTACCTTGTCGATATTTTCACTGTAATCGACGGAGACGTTAAAATCAATCCGGCGTACATCCTGCTCAGTATTATTCATGATGGTGGCATTTGACAGTGCGCCGTTAGGTACAACAATGGCTCTGTTGTCCGCTGTCAGAAGATGCGTATAAATAATATCAATACTTGTGACAGTGCCTTCATTGCCATTGCCGTCAAGAATATAATCTCCGACTTTAAAAGGCTTTAAAATCAAAATAAGGACGCCGCCGGCAAAGTTTGAAAGGCAGCCCTGCAGGGCAAGACCGATGGCAAGACCGGCCGAGCCTACAAGTGCCAGAATGGATGTCATATCGACACCGAGTGTTGTGATCACAATAATGACAAGGAGAATCTTTAATATCATCCGTGTCAGTGATGTTAAAAAAGAGGCAACACTGTCATCAAGTTTTGAGCGGAAAAGTACCTTTGAAAGTGCTTTGACAATAAATTTAATGATATACCAGCCAATGACAGCAACAAGAATCGCCGTGATCAGGTTGCTGCCGAGTGCAGATAAATCTGCAAATAATTTATCGAGTATTTTTTCTAAACGGCTGACTGCTGCCGGTTCAGTGACTGTTGCTGTCAGCATAAACATAGATGTATCCTCCTATCGGTGTTATCTTTCTTTTTTTCGTCGTGCTCTGCTTTTCTTTTTACCGGATGCTTTTTTTGGTGATACTTTTGGCTCGTCCGTTTTGGAAGTGAAGCCGGATGCAGAAACAATTGGAGATTTATCGTCTGTTTCCTCCTTCAAAACTTCGATGACCGGTGCGGCAGCCGGGATTTTTTCGGCGCCAGCGGCGCTGACCTTTCTTACGGTACGCTTTGTTGCTTTTTTTGTCTCGCTTTTTGCAGGCGGCAGCTGTGTGCATGTAAAGATGGAAACGCCAAGCGGCGGTACAGTGATCTGAATAGAATCATCTCTGCCGTCACATTCATTGGCTTTTGATTGCTTTAATCTTGGATTGATATGACCTTCGCCGCCAAATTCTTTCGCATCACTGTTGAATATTTCTTTAAACTTACCTCTGAACGGAACGCCGACTTTATATTTTTCACGGACAACCGGTGTAAAGTTGCATACAAACAGAAGTGTTTCATCTTCTTTATCTGTCTTTCGTATAAAGGAAACAATTGTTTCATCGGCTGCTATGCAGTTGATCCATTCAAAGCCTTCCGTATAATCATCATATTTTGACAATGCCGGATAAGTTGTATACAGATGATTGAGCGCCTTCACATAGTCCTGCATCTGCTGATGACGTTCATTTTCAAGCATAAACCATTCAAGACTTTTACCCTCATTAAATTCAGCAAACTGGGCATAATCCTGTCCCATGAATAAAAGCTTCTTTCCCGGATGTCCAAGCATATAGCCGTAGGCAAGGCGTAAGTTTGAAAACTTTTCATCATACTCACCCGGCATTTTCCCGATCATGGAACCTTTGCCGTGAACAACCTCATCGTGGGAAAGAACAAGGATAAAATGTTCGCTGTAAGCATAAATCATACTGAATAAAAGTTCATTATAGTGGAACTTTCTAAAGAGAGGATCAAGCTGCATAAAATTGAGAAAATCATTCATCCATCCCATATTCCACTTGTAGTTAAAGCCGAGGCCGTCTTCTTCGACAGGCTTTGTCACGTTCGGCCATGCGGTCGATTCTTCTGCAATCATCATGACACCTTTGTTGCGCTTTGCCATGATAGAATTTAAGTGCTTTAACATTTCAATGGCTTCAAGATTTTCCTTGCCGCCGTAAATATTCGGAATCCATTCGCCGTCATTTTTACCGTAATCAAGATAAAGCATTGATGCAACAGCGTCCATGCGGATACCGTCGGCGTGGAACTGCTCAACCCAGTAAAGAGCGTTTGCAATAAGGAAGTTGCTTACTTCCGGACGGCCGTAATTAAAGATTAAAGTGCCCCAGTGCGGATGTGCACCCTGGCGCGGATCCTGATGTTCGTAAACACAGCTGCCGTCAAAGGCTGCCAGTCCGAAAGTATCTCTCGGAAAGTGTGCCGGTACCCAGTCTAAAATTACACCAATATTATTTTGATGGAAATAATCAACCATTGCCATAAAATCTTCCGGTGTACCGTAGCGTGATGTCGGCGCATAATAGCCGGTCACCTGATAGCCCCATGATTCATCTAACGGATGCTCCATCACAGGCATCAGCTCCACATGGGTATAGCCCATTTTTTGAACATATTCCGTAATCTTAACGGCAAGTTCGCGGTAATTGTAAAAGATTTTTTCATCATCTTCTTCAGGACGCAAAAAGCCGCCGAGATGAACTTCGTAAATGGACATCGGTTCTTCCTCGGAAATACGTTTGCTGCGCGCCTTCAACCATTGGCTGTCATTCCATTTATATTTTGAAATATCATAAACAATGGACGCTGTATCCGGTCTTAATTCGCTGTAAGTGCCATATGGATCAGCCTTTAAAACGACAGCGTTATTGTATTTTGTTTTGATTTCATATTTGTATTTTTCCATGACAGAAAGTCCTGGAATAAATAATTCATGAATACCGCTTTCACCAAGACATTCCATCGGATGCCGGCGGCCGTCCCACTGGTTGAAATCACCGACAACGCTGACGCGGACAGCTTCCGGTGCCCAAACGGCAAATAAAACGCCGGAAACGCCATTGATTTTTTTCGGATGTGCGCCGAGAACTTTATAAATCTCATAGTTAATGCCGGCATTAACTATGAGATTTATAAATTTCTGAATCTCATCGCTGTCAATGATATTTTCATAGGCATACGGATCATACAGACTGTCATGACCGCCGCCGTCATACATAATTTCATATTTATATGTAATCGCCTTTGTCGTTTCAATCAGCGCCGCAAAATAACCGCTCTCATCCATCTTTGTCATCGGGTAAATATTTTTTGTATGTGTATCTAAAATATCCACCTGCACGGCAGTTGGAAAAAAGGCCGTAATTAAAAAGCCCTCATCAACCTGATGCTGACCTAAAATGTTGTGGGGCCGGTTATGTTCAGAATAAGCAAGCGCTTCAATCTGTGGCCACTGCATATATGGATATAATTTTTCGTACATAGGTAACCTCCTGTATATTGACATATGTTTTCATTAATTATACCATTAGACCGTTATTTATTCAATGATGTGCGGGGCAATTTTATCCGCAAAAAGCGCGTGAATCAAAAGTCCGGAAAGCAGTTTAGGCTCGAACCATGTCGATTTTGGAGGCATAAGCGCACCTTTTGCGGCGACAGAAAAAAGTTCGTCCATCGTGACAGCCTTTGTCATAAAACCTGCGGCCATATCATTTTGGCAGCGGAATACAAGCTTTTTTGCACAATCAACACCGCCGATAAAATCAATGCGTGTATCATTTCTTATATCAGTAATATCAAGCTGTTTTTCAATAATTTTTTCCTGAACCATGGCAATATCAAGCTTTTTTACGGGATCCTCACCGGTGTATGGGTTTTTCTCGGTCAAGAGAAACCATCCGTTCAAATAAAGCGCTGTCTGATGTGTCTGGATTTTTGGTAAGGCATCACATTTTTTTAGGATAAAATCTCCGGATAAAGCATTTAAAAATTGCTCCGGCGTCATGCCGTTAAGGTCTTTAACAGTTCGTGCATACGGATAAATTTCCAGCTGGTTATCCGGGAAAAATACACTTAAAACCCCTGGCTCTATATGATTGTCGGCCTGTGTCAGATCCTCGCTCACGCGCACAGCAGCTGCCGCCCTGTGGTGACCGTCAGCAATAAAAGCTTCAGGGACTTTTTTTAAACAATCACAGAGTGACTGAATATACTCAGGTTTGTCAATTACCCACACCTGCTGGCGGACATTATTTTGAACAAAATCATATACCGGCTGTTCTTCTGTCAGCTTTTTTATAAGCGCATCGATGCTATCCTGATGGCGATAAGCTAAAAAAACAGGTCCGGTCTGTGCCATACACGTTTTGATATGTCTGTATCTGTCATCCTCTTTTGCTTTTCTTGTCAGTTCATGTCTTTTAATAACATTATTTTTATAGTCGGAAACTGAAGCGCAGCCGACAATGCCTGTCTGTGTACGGCCATGATAAGTCAGGGCGTAAATATAAAGACACGGAACGGTATCCTGTATAAAAATACCGTCTTTTTTGTACGACCAGAGAAGGCGGGCGCCGCTTTTATAAACTTTGTCATCATACATATTGATTCCCGGTTCAAACTGTGTTTCCGGCCTGTCAATATTAATAAATGACAGTGGATTTTTTAAAGCTTCTTTTCGGGCTTCCTCAGGTGTAAATACATCATACGGAAGTGCCGCCACGCGGGAAGCATAGGTGCTGTCCGGGCGCAGAGCCATAAAAGGTGTTATAGTTGGCATAAAATTCCCCCTGTCTGACAAAACGGAAGTTTAAAGGCTGCCCCCTAAACTTCCGTGATATTGTAGGGCAAAGCCCTGTTTATTTAATGACACTTACTCTGACGCAGCCTTTGATGGCTTCAATATCGGACACAAGCTTTGCAGTTGCAGGCGACTCAACATCAACCATCGTATAGGCCCATTCGCCGCGGCTTTTGTTGATCATATCCGAAATATTAATATTGTCTGCGGCAAAGGCCGATGTAAACTGTGCAATCATATTCGGTACATTTTTGTGGAAAATAATAACACGTCCCGCGCTTTTGCATATGCCCATATTGCAGTCAGGATAATTGACCGAGTGGGTAATATTGCCGTTTTCAAGAAAATCCCTAAGTTCTCTTGCGGCCATAACGGCACAGTTATCCTCAGATTCTGCCGTGGATGCGCCCAGATGCGGAATGACAATGGCATTTTCCATTGAAGCCGAAAGCGGCGTCGGAAAATCTGATACATATTTTCTGATTTTGCCGCATTTTAATGCCTCGGCAACGGCTTCTTCATCTGCAAGCAAATCTCTTGCAAAATTTAAAAGCACAACGCCGTCTTTCATTTTAGAAATCGCTTCGGCATTAAACATCTTCTTTGTGGCATCTATGAGCGGCACATGGATCGTAATAAAATCGGATGCCGCATAAATATCATCGACATTATCGACATGATGAACGCGGCTCGATAATTTCCATGCCGCTTCTACAGAAATATACGGATCATAGCCGTAAACTTCCATGCCGAGACGGTCACAAATATTGGCAACTAAAACACCGATAGCGCCGAGACCGATGACACCAATCTTTTTACCGGAAATTTCGCAGCCCGCAAATGCTTTCTTCTGTTTTTCAGTCAGTTTTGCGATATCTGCATTGTCCTTTTCACTTTTTACCCACTCAATACCGCCGACATAATCTCTTGAAGCGAGTAAAAGTCCGGCAATAACAGCCTCCTTGACGCCGTTGGCATTGGCACCCGGTGTATTAAAAACAACAATACCATTTTCGGAACAACGCTCAATAGGAATATTATTGACGCCGGCGCCGGCTCTTGCAACAGCTTTTAAAGTTTTCGGAAATTCCATATCATGCATGGCGGCACTTCTGACAAGAACAGCGTCCGCTGTATTCATATCCTCGCTGACTTCACACTGACGGCCAAGCTGATTTAAACCGACGGCCGCGATAGGATTGAGACATTTTACTTTAAACATCGATCACGCCTCCCTTTTATTCTGGGCTTCAAACTTCTTCATAAATTCTACAAGTGCCTTAACGCCGTCAGCAGGCATTGCATTGTAAATGCTTGCGCGCATACCGCCGACGGTGCGGTGGCCTTTTAAGTTTTCAAAGCCGGCTTCTTTTGCTTCTTTAATAAATTTGGCCTCAAGTGCTTCGTCACCGATAATAAACGGCACATTCATTAAAGAACGGCTTCCTTTCTCGACGGTACCCTTAAACATTGTGTTATTGTCAAGGTAATCATAAAGAATCTGAGCCTTATCGCGGTTAATCTTCGCTCTTGCTTCAAGGCCTCCGGTCTTTAAGAGCCATTTAAAGACTTTGCCGCAAATATAGATGCCGTAAGCCGGCGGCGTATTGTACATGGAGCCATTGTCGGCATGAATTTTATATTTAAGCATTGTCGGTGTGTAAGGCAGCACATCATCTCTGATAATACAGATCGTGACGCCGGCAGGACCGACATTTTTTTGTGCGCCTGCAAAAATCATCGCATATTTTGAAACATCAATCGGTTCGGACAAAAAGCAGGAAGACATATCGGCAATTAAATCTTTTCCCTTTGTATCCGGCAGTGTCTGAAATTTCGTACCGTAAATCGTATTATTTTCACAAATATAAACATAATCCATATCGTCTGTCACAGCTAAATCAGAGCAATCCGGTATGTAAGAAAATGTTTTATCCGCGGATGAGGCAAGTTCTGTCACTTCACCGAAAATCTTTGCCTCTGCACACGCCTTTTTTGCCCACTGGCCGGTGATAATATATCCGGCCTTCCGGTTTTTCATGAAATTCATCGGAACCATGGCAAACTGGGTGGAGGCGCCGCCCTGCAAAAATAAAACTTTATAATTATCAGGAATACAGGCTAACTTTCTCAAATCGGCCTCAGCTTCATCAATGATTGTCTGATAAGCTTTTGAACGGTGGCTCATCTCCATGACGGACATTCCTGTATCCTTATAGTCAAGCATTTCATCCGCCGCTTCCTGTAAAATCTCGACAGGTAAAACCGCCGGGCCTGCTGAAAAATTATAAACTCTGCTCATAACTGACACACTCCTTTTGATGTTTTATAAATTCATTTTGTATCAGAGTAGTTTGATACTCTGTTTTTACTGTAAATCTTCCTCGGCAAAAACCTCGGATATGGATGCACCCGGTGCAACCATCGGCCATACTTTGTCGTCACAGTCAATGACGCAGTCAATGACAACCGGTTTTTTTAATTCAATGGCTGCCTTAATGGCATCGTCAAGCTCATCAAGCTTTGTGACGCGCATACCTGTGGCACCGAGCGCCTCGGCAACCTTTACGAAATCAACACCGTCATTTAATATTGTATTTGAATAGCGCTGTCCATAGAACAAGGACTGCCACTGGCGAACCATGCCAAGCACATGATTGTTAATGACAACCTCGATAATTGCAATATTATAGCGGGCTGCTGTCGCAATCTCGTTTAAATTCATGCGGAAGCACCCGTCTCCCGCGATATTGACGCAGATTTTGTCAGGGCAGCCCATTTTTGCCCCGATACACGCGCCAAGCCCATAGCCCATCGTGCCAAGCCCGCCCGACGAAAGGAAGGTGCGCGGTTTTGTATAATGATAATACTGTGCCGCCCACATCTGATGCTGTCCCACGTCGGTCGTGATCACGGCGTTTCCCTCCGTGATTCGGTCAAGCTCCTCCATAATGTAGGGGCAGCTCAGCTCCGTTTTGTCATATTTTAACGGATATTTCTCTTTCAGCTTTCTGATATGCGCCGTCCATTCCCCGTGATCTGCCTGATCCATGGCAGCCGTCAGCTTCTGCAGCACCTCTTTTAAATCGCCCACAACGGAAACGTCCGCATGCACGTTTTTGTTGATTTCCGCCGCGTCGATGTCGATATGCAGGATCTTCGCATTTTTTGCAAAAAGAGACGCATTGCCGACGACGCGGTC
>OLRK01002355.1_pt1 | contig 12098 bp, 11 predicted proteins | sample 1672911 | NCBI WGS metagenome assembly OLRK01 (sample SAMEA3136736, study PRJEB25190) | human gut metagenome | biome: human gut; feature: human-associated habitat; material: faeces | place: Austria | collected 2013
TATATAGATTTTTTTCAACTAAACAACGTGCGCACGAAAAAATTGAGAAACTATATACAATATGATAAAATGCACATTTTTTTACAAAAATAGTGAAGCGGGATTACAGAAAGGAAATGAGTTAACAATGACGAAAGATATTCAGGATACATGTATTGAAATCTTAAAAGAAGAATTAGTTCCGGCTATGGGGTGTACGGAACCGATTGCCATTGCTTACTGTGCAGCGAAGCTGAAAGAAGTTCTTGGAGTAGTTCCGGAAAAGGTTCTGGCTCAGGTTTCCGGAAATATTTTAAAAAATGTAAAAAGTGTTGTAGTGCCAAATACAGGCGGTATGAAAGGGATTAAGACTGCGATTGCAGCAGGAGTGATCGCAGGAAAGGCAGACCAGCAGTTAGAGGTTATTAAATCTGTGCCGGAGGAAAGCCTTGGAGCAATTGCTGAGTATAGCCAAAATTGCCCAATCGAGGTTTCTGCTTCTCATACGCCATGGCTGTTGGATATTTGCCTGACAGGGTGGGCAGGAGAGCATACTGCTATGGTACATATTGCAAACGGCCATACCAATATTGTGCGCATTGAGCTTGATGGGAAGGTTTTATTGGACAATCCGGCAGGAGATACGATGGGGGCCAGAAAGGCAGACCAAAGTGTTTTAAATTTAGATACAATCCTTGAATTTGCAAATGAGGTGGACCTGTCGCTGGTAAGGGATGTATTAAAACGGCAGATCGAATACAATCAAGCAATCTCGAAAGAAGGCTTAAACAATCAGTGGGGAGCCGGGATCGGTTCTATGCTTTTAAAGAAGGGAAATGATGTTGGAACGAGGGCAAGAGCATGGGCTGCTGCAGGTAGTGATGCCAGAATGAGCGGCTGTGAGCTCCCGGTTGTGATCGTATCTGGTTCTGGAAACCAGGGCATTACAGCTTCAATGCCGGTAGTGTGCTATGCAGAGGATATGGGCGCTTCTGAGGAGCAGATGCTTCGTGCTTTGATCGTAAGTGATCTGGTGACAGTATATCAGAAGAGGGGGATTGGACTTCTGTCAGCATACTGCGGTGCGATCAGTGCAGGTGTAGGAGCTGGTGCCGGGATTGCTTATTTAAAGGGAGCAGACAGAGAGGGCATTGCCCATACGATCACGAATGCGGTTGCAATACTGTCAGGAACCATCTGTGACGGGGCAAAACCATCCTGTGCAGCAAAAATTGCATCAGCAGTGGAAGCCGGCATTATTGGATATGAAATGTATACTGAGAATCATAATTTTAATGCGGAAGACGGGATTATTGGCAAAAACCTGGAGGAAACCATTGCAAATGTTGGGGTACTTGCAAGCCAGGGAATGAAGGAAACTGACCGCACTATCATTAAGATCATGACTCAGTAAAAATAAAAAAGGGGGTATTTTATAATGGAGGAAACGAAAAAGAAAGGCGGAAGTACGTTTGCAAGGCTATTTTCTCTTGGTGCGCTGATGTTTGGTACGTACTGCGGAGGCTCCATGGCATCCGGAACCTATGCAACCGGATATATGGCGACCTTTGGAGGCGGCTGGATGCTGGTGTTCCTGGCCATTTTCTTTGCATTCATGACGTTCTTCTGTGCGGTTTCCCTGGATTTTGCGCAGGCATATCAGACAAAGGACTATAATGAGTTTGCTCTTTCTCTTTATGGCGTACAGAATGAGAATGCAAACCCGGTGATCCGTTTCCTGGTTTCTCTGTATTTTGATGTGTTCAATATTTTAATGGGCGGTATTACTGCTGCATCTACAGTTGCCCTTTTTGGTGAGCTGTTCAATCAGCTGTTTGGTGTTCCTGTTATGGTAGCCAGCTTTGGTGCAGTGCTCCTGTTTGCGTTCCTGACAATTTACGGAGCTGCTTTCCTGAGAAAATTCAATACTGTTATGACAGTTGCGCTGGTAGCCAGCCTTGGTGTGATCTTAGTAGCTGTTATTGGAATCCGCGGAGGAGAACTGGCAAACAGGCTTGGAAATTTTGAAATCGGAATGGATTGGAGCGGAACTACGTTATCAGCTCATATCAGTATGCTGATTGCTTACTGCTTCACCTGCTGCCAGTGGGGATGTACATTAACAAACCATACAGATGTAGTACACGGACGTAAGGAAAGCTATTTATCCGGTTTGATGATTGGCCTTCTGGTATGTGTTCTGTTCTTTACAACCGGATGTATCGTACTTCCGTTTTTACCTGAACAGATGAATGCAACACCAATCCTTTCTATCTGTAAGACCTACTTAAATCCGGCACTGACTGTAATTTATTGGGTAGTTGTTATGATTTCTGTTGTTTCTACCGGACCAACCTTTGCTTATAACATTGCAAACAGGTTCAGCAAGGTATGGAAGACAGAAAAAATCCCGCACACACAGAAATTCTTCCTGATCGCGCTTATATTCCTGTTATTATGCTATGCTCTGTCCAGCTTGGGACTGATGACACTGGCGCAGAAGGGGTATTCCTTAATGGGTAAGATCGCAATTCCTGGTATGGCGATCCCTCTGGTTATTTCTATTTTCCGTGTAACAAAAAAACGCCGCAATGAGAAGAATTGATCAAACAGAATTAAAAATTCATGTATAAAATGAAAGGAGATCATTATGACAAAGAGAGAGTTAGTACAGAATGTATTTGAAGGAAAAGCAGGAGACCGCGTTCCGGTTGGATTTTGGTGGCATTTTGTAGAAGGAAGCAAACATGCAGATGGATTTTATGACAATGACATTGCAGAGCGTGTAATTGAGGGTCATAAGAAAATGCTGGAAGGCTTCCAGCCGGATATGCTTAAGATCATGTCTGACGGCTTCTTCTGCCATCCCTCTATTGTAGAGAATAAGATTATGTCTGTAGAAGACCTTCCGAAGATTCAGCATATTACAAAGGATCATCCATGGGTACAGAAACAGATCTATGTGATCAACAAGGTTCTGGAGATGACAGGCGGTGAGATCGTTGCGCTCTACAACATGTTCAGTGCTGTGCAGCAGCTGCGTCTGTATATTGAGTATATTGTTGGAGATAAGGATGCATACCGCAGTTTGATGATCGATCATACAGAGGAAACAATGAAGGCATTAAAGATTGTGGAAGAGGATACAAATATGCTGTTAGATGAACTGAAAGCTCATACAGCGATCGATGGTATCTACTACAGTGTACAGATGCTGCAGCATCCGGAAGCAGATGAGGCATTCCATGATAAATGGATCGTTCCAAGTGACCTGGTAACCTTAAACCACTTTAATGAGCTGTGGAAGTACAACATGCTCCATATCTGCGGATACGAGCATTACCACAACCATATCCAGTTCTACACCAAGTATCCATGCAAGGCATATAACTGGGCAACTCATACTGACAATGTAAATATGAAGGAGGGCAAGGAGATCTTTAAGACCTGTGTTTGCGGAGGCTTTGACAACAATGCAGGAACATTGATCGAGACAGGTTCTCTGGAAGAGCTGGCAGCTTATACAAAGAACATTATTGCAGAAGCAGGCCGTGAAGGTTTGATCATCGGTGCAGACTGTACAATTCCTTCAAACATTGATTATGCGCGCCTGAATGCAATCCGCGACGCAGGAAAGTAAGATTGGGATCAGCAAGGGATAAAAAAGGAGTCGCTGCAAAAGCAGATGGAAGATCTGCGGGAGCAGCGGCTCCTGTTTGTGCTTTATTTTATACCATGCCACTCCATGGCAATATCCATTTCTCCTGTATCCGGATCTGCACCCTTTGATGTGATCGAAAATCCCTCCCGTTTATAAAAATCTGCCGCCCTCCTGTTTTTTTCATAAACATTGAGATTTAAGGCAGGATGGGATGCCTTGACCTGGTCCAGCAGCTGCCTGCCGATACCTGCACAGCGGCATTCTTTTTTTACAAAGATTCCGGCAATATAATTTTCCTGTACTCCGATAAAGCCCTGTATGCCTCCAGCTTCTTCGTACACGTAGATTTCTGCCTGTGAAAGCTGCTGTTGTACCATCTCAAAATTCGATTCCCAGTATGCGGCCGGAATAAACGGGTGCGCGTCCATGTTTCCCTTTAACCATAGCTGCATCACCTGCTTTGTATCTGGCTGATGAAAGTTTCGGATCATATCCGGTCCCTCCTCTGCATGGCTTCGCATCCTCGCGGAGCGTTTTTACTATAAAGCAAAGAGCGGAAACCTCTGATGCAAAGGTTTCCGCTCTTTAGAGCAAAGCTGCTGACGGGAATCGGACCCGTGACCTCCGCACTACCAATGCGACGCTCTACCGACTGAGCCACAGCAGCGTTTCTTGCCTGGCCGCTCTCGCGAACCTCGTATATATTATCATGGGAAGAAAGGTTTGTCAACTATATTTTTAAAAAAATTTACAAGAGGGAACCAGTGCTGTCTGATGTCATTCCATTGAGCTTAAAATACATGCTGAACCAGCAGCATATAGCAGGCTGTTCCTAGGGAAATACTCAACAGTGTATTTCCTTTCCAGAGATGGAGGATAATTACAAAAAGAACAGAGAACAGCTCTGGAAGGCCGAAGGGATAGATCAAGGGGGTGATGCCCTTTAAACAGTATACCACCAGGATTGCCATAATGGCGGCTGGAAGGATAGTTCCAAGGTAACGGACAATTCCGGGGATTTCCTTTTTTCCTCCGAAAAGCAGGAAGGGGAGCCAGCGGGTGAGCTGGGTGCACAGGGCGCAGATTAAAATAGTGATGAAAACATAGGTATTGCGGTTCATAAAAAATCCCTCCTTCTTTTTATAAGTTTGCTTCAATAGTGCGTCGGAATAAGAGCAGCAGAAGGGAAACAGTCCCCAGTGCCGGAAGGATAAAGTTGGAGCTGCGTATGAGGGCCAGGAATACAATGCCGCAGCCAAATCCCATAAGGGCAGGGATATGGCTTTTGGCAGCCTTCCACTGGTCTACACAGATAACAACAAAAAGTGCAGTCATGGCAAAGTCAATGCCTGTAGTGTCAAAGGTAATAAGCTGTCCAATGAGGGAGCCCAGGACGGAGCCTAAGATCCAGTAGCAGTGGTCAGCAAGAGAAATAAAAAAGGTGGCCTGTTTCCACTGGCTTTCGGTGAAATCCTTTGGTTTTTGCAGGGAACATAAAAGGGAGTAGGTCTCATCTGTCAGGGAGCATACCATATAAGGATAGCAGCCCTTCATTTTGCGGAACCTTTCGATAAAAGAAAGGCCGTAAAAGGCATGGCGGCTGTTGATAAACAGGGTCATAACAGCAGTGGTAAGATAGCTTAGGCCGCCGGTAAGGATCCCTACAAGGGCAAACTGCATGGAACCGGCATAAATAAGAAAGCTGGTGAGAAAGGCCCAGAAAATCCCCCAGCCGCTTTTTTGCAGCAGGAGTCCGTAGGCGATCCCTAAGAACAGGTAGCCAAGAAGAATGGGGATTGTTTTGATCAGGGCGAACTGAAGTGCTTTTTTCATGATCTGGCTGCTCCTTTTTTATTAGTCGGTACGATTATAGCAGACTTGGAGTTGGATTTCTATAAAAATAATATTAATGATATTAATGGAGTCAGAGCCTGTTTTTTGTGGTAACAGTTCAGTCTAGGGGCATCTTCTTGTCCGGTGCAGCCGGACAAGAAGCATCGGATGTTTATCCGATGTGAAAATTGATGTAAAAATCCACTTACAAGCAAGCTTGACGCAAATTTTGACATCAATTTTCCCGCCCTCTGAACTGTTACGATTTTTGTGATTTTTTTCCGGCAAAATAAGGTACTTCAAGGGTTTGCAATTATCTAAAACTATGATATGATATTTCATTATGATAATAATGATGACAACAACGATAACGGAGGAATAGCTATGGCAGAGAAAGATACCGTAATGGAGAATGAGGGAAAAGAAACGGTGTCCAAGAATTTTATAGAGCAGGAGATTGACCGGGACTTGGCAGAGGGTGTTTATGACCATGTGCAGACGCGCTTCCCACCGGAACCAAATGGTTACCTGCATATTGGACATGCAAAGTCCATCCTGCTGAATTATGGGCTGGCTCAGAAATATGGCGGAAAGTTTAACCTGCGTTTTGATGATACAAACCCCACAAAAGAAAAAACGGAATTTGTGGAATCCATTATGGCAGATGTAAAATGGCTGGGAGCTGATTTTGAGGACAGGCTGTTTTTTGCATCCAATTACTTTGAGCAGATGTATGAATGTGCCCTTCTCTTAATTAAGAAGGGGAAGGCATTTGTCTGCGACCTGACAGCAGAGCAGATCCGGGAATACAGAGGGGATTTTACAACTCCGGGCAAGGAAAGCCCTTACAGGAACCGCAGTGTGGAGGAAAACCTGCGCCTGTTTGAGGAGATGAAGGAAGGAAAGTATCAGGACGGTGAGAAGGTGCTTCGCGCTAAGATCGATATGGCTTCCCCAAATATCAATATGAGAGACCCTGTTATTTATCGTGTAGCCCGTATGAGCCATCACAATACAGGGGATAAGTGGTGTATTTACCCCATGTATGATTTTGCCCATCCTATTGAGGATGCCATTGAGCACATTACCCATTCTATCTGTACGCTGGAATTTGAGGATCACAGGCCGCTGTATGACTGGGTTGTAAGGGAATGTGAGTTTGAAAACCCACCGAGACAGATTGAGTTTGCAAAGCTGTATCTGACCAATGTTATAACCGGAAAGCGCTATATTAAGAAGCTGGTAGAGGATGGCATTGTAGATGGCTGGGATGACCCGCGTCTTGTATCCATTGCAGCTTTGAGAAGAAGAGGATATACACCGGAGTCCATTAAGAAGTTTGTGGAGCTGGTAGGTGTATCAAAGGCAAACAGCTCTGTAGACTATGCTATGCTGGAATACTGTATCCGCGAGGACTTAAAGCTTAAGAAGTCCCGCATGATGGCAGTCCTTGACCCGGTAAAGCTTATTATTGACAATTATCCGGAGGGGCAGATGGAGGAGCTGGATGTTCCTAACAATCTGGAGAATCCGGAGCTCGGAAGCCGTAAGGTTCCTTTCTGCCGCGAGCTCTATATTGAGCGTGAGGACTTTATGGAGGAGCCTCCAAAGAAGTATTTCCGCTTGTTCCCGGGAAATGAAGTACGCCTTATGGGTGCTTACTTTGTAACCTGCACCGGCTTTGAGAAGGATGAAAACGGAAATGTAACCGTTGTCCATGCAACCTATGACCCGGAAACAAAGAGCGGCTCCGGCTTTGAGGGACGCAAGGTAAAGGGAACTATCCACTGGGTGGCAGTACCTGCTGCAAAGCAGGTTGAATGCCGTCTGTATGAGAACATTGTAGATGAGGAAAAAGGAAAGCTCAATGAGGATGGAAGCCTGAACCTAAATCCAAATTCCCTGACAATCCTTAAGGAATGCTATGTAGAGCCGGAGCTTGCAAAGGCCAAGGCTTATGACAGCTTCCAGTTTGTAAGGAACGGGTATTTCTGCGTAGACTGCAAGGACAGTACGGCTGAGCATCCGGTATTTAACAGGATCGTTTCATTAAAGAGCTCATTTAAGCTGCCGAAATAAGAGAAATGTAAAAAGGGGGTGCTGTAAGGCACCTCTTTTTATAGAGAGGAAGGATGCTATGGAGCTTCTGGTACCCATTGACAGTCACTCGTCTCTGCCCCTTTATGAGCAGATTTATTGTTATATCAAAGAAGAAATACGGACAGGAAGGCTTCCTGCGGGAAGCAGGCTGCCTTCCACCAGGGTTCTGGCCCAAAACTTAAGAGTAAGCCGCAGCACTACCCAGATGGCTTATGAGCAGCTTTTGTCAGAGGGTTACATTGAGGCGCTTCCATACAAAGGCTATTTTATCTGTAAGATAGAAGAGCTGGTAGAGGTGGAAAAAAAGCCCTCCAGGCTGTTTGTGGAGGAGCAGGAGCAGGAATCCAGGCTGTTTCAGGTTGACTTTTCTTTAAGAGGCATTGACCTGGATGGTTTTCCCTTTAATACATGGCGGAAGCTGAGCAAAAATACCCTGGTGGACGATAACCGGGAGATGTTTTCGGCCGGAAACCCACAGGGGGAGCTTTCACTGCGGCGTGCGATCGGGGCCTATCTGCATTCGGCAAGAGGGGTGTCCTGTGAGCCGGAGCAGATGATCATCGGGGCTGGAAGCGAGTACCTGTTGCTTTTGCTGTCTCAGCTTTTGGGCCGCAGCACCTGCATTGCAATGGAAAATCCAACCTACAAGCAGGCATGGCGCGTTTTAAACAGCCAGGGGCATCCTGTGGTGCCGGTGTCCATGGACAAGAATGGCATGATTCCAAGGGAGCTGCAGCAGAGCAGCGCCTCTGTGGCCTATGTGATGCCATCACATCAGTACCCTACCGGCATTGTCATGCCCATAAAGCGCAGACAGGAGCTTCTTTCCTGGGCAAAGAAGGAGCCGGGCCGATATGTGATCGAGGATGATTATGACAGCGAATTCCGCTATAAAGGAAAGCCCATTCCAGCCCTGCAGGGCATGGACAGGGAAGGCAGGGTCATTTATATGGGAACCTTTTCAAAATCCATTGCTCCGGCTATACGTGTGGGCTTTATGGTGCTGCCGGAGCCGCTTATAAGGGAGTACCGTCAAAAGGCCGGATTTTATGCCTGTACAGTGCCAAGGATTGACCAGCATATCCTGTATCAGTTCCTCACAGAGGGGTATTATGAGCGCCATCTAAACAGGATGCGCGCTATTTATAAGGGGAAGCATGATGCTCTTTTAAATGGGCTAAAGCCTCTGGAGAAGCAGTTTTCCATTAATGGGGAATTTGCGGGCCTTCATATGCTGCTGCGCCATAAAAAGGGCTGTTCCGAGGAGGAGCTTGTAAAAAGGGCGGCAGAGGCGGGAGTAAAGGTGTACGGCATGTCTGACAGCTTTATCCATCCGGAGCATAACTGCTGCCCCTCCACCGTTATGCTGGGATATGCAAGGCTGGATGAGAAACAGATAGAAAAGGGCTGCAGCCTTTTGTATCGGGCATGGAAGCCACTGGAAGAAATATAAGGAGATGGGAAATGATGAAGAAGCCGGAAAACAGGAAGGGTATGATCATAACAATCCTGGCCTCTGTCCTGGTTTTAGGGATAAGCTGCTTTTTTGGGGAGCGCGAAATGAGAAAGCAGCAGGAAGAAGCGGCAGCGCTGGCAGCAGAGCTTGCGGCCAGTGAAGCAAAGGAAGCGGTGCCGGAGCTTTCTGAGAAGGAGCGGGAGGTTCTCGAGAAGCTTGAGAAGGGGCTGGCTAAGGGGGAATTAAAGGAGACGGCGATCCTTATGGAGGAGAATCAGGAGCTCCTTGCAGGACTGTTTTATGATACCTTTGAAGGACAGCGCTTTTTATTTGACGGGGAAGAAATACGGCTGCTGGAAGAGGGGACAGGGCTGGTATTTACAAAGCCGGGAACTGTATTTTATGGAAGCTTCCGGGAGGGAAATCCGGAGGGGGACTGCCTGGCCCTGCAGATTGTAAACCTGGATGGCCCGCGCTATGATTATTCCCATGGCTTGTGGAAGAACGGGATGATGGAGGGCCGGGGAAGCGTAGGCTACTGCTATTATAAAAATGTACCGGAGGGGGAGCATCAGGAGGTCAAAAAGACGGGAACCTGGAAGGGGGATCTGCTGGATGGGGATATTACCTATGAGACAGTGGATTCCCAGGGGAAGAGTGCAAGCTGGCAGCTGTCTGCGAAAGAGGGCGTGACGGATCTGACAAGGGACTGGACATATCTGGAAGAAGAGGGGGAGTATCAGCTTATGTCTAAGGACAGCAAGGGGTATGCCTATGTGCTGGAGGAAAGCCAGGCAGATTTTGCACTGTGGAGGAATTTGATCGTCTGGGAAGAATAGCAAAACAGGATGCATCCCGTAAGTACGGGCCGCATCCTGCTTTGTTTTATAAGGTATCCTCTTCAATTGTAGCTGATTCTTTTTCTGGTTCTTCTTCAACGGCAGCTTCCTCGTTTGCAGCCTCCTCCTGGGCAGCAGGCGCAGCTTTTTCAGGTTCCGGCTTCCAGTCAGGCTCAGCCATAGGGGCTTCCCCGGAAGGTTTTGGAGCATCCTTGTGCAGCTGGTAGCTTCCGCCTTCTAAGGTTTCATAGTTATATAAATCATCCTCATCTACATAATCGTCATCTAAAAAGCCCTCATCCTCGAAGATGTCTTCTTCATCCTCTTTTATTGCTTCCTTGAGCTCTTCTTTTTTTGATTTCATGGAGTGGATAGCCAGATGTGCTGTGTCCACAGCAGCTGACATAGCCTCATGGGCTGTATCGGAAAAGAGGTTCCCAGCATCCTTCAGTACATTTTTAGTGGCGCTTGCCATATCCTTTGCAGCTACCTTAAATTCGTCCTTGCTGGAAGAAAGAGAAATGTAGCTGCGGTTTGTCTTTTCGGCATCAAGAGAGCTGTCCTCTTCTTTTTCGCCGGTGTCCTCCTCATATTCCCGGAAATCCTTTTCTAATTCCTTGTGAAAGGTTTTATACCGGAGCGCATAGGAAACGCCTGCTGCGGCAGCTCCTGTAATTGCCGCAAATACTGCCAATCTGCCCAATCCCTTCTTTGCCATATCAAAAACCCCTTTCTGTCATAGTTGTCACGTGTAATTTGCCAAAAGGCGTATAGTCCTGTAATCTGTAATAGCATACGCCATTGCTTTTATTGTAATACGGATGTGAAAAAAAAGAAACAGTAAAAGAGAAAAAAATCATACAATTCCCATAATTTTTGTATCAGTTCAGCCATGCGAAGATTTAGGTAGTAAAAAAGCGTTGAAAGCTTGCTTTCATAAGCGTTTTACTGCCTAAATCTTCATAGGGCGGACAGGGAGATGCCTCCTGGCTGTTACCATTTTTTCAAAATTTTTATAAATAATTAGCACTCGACACTTGACAGTGCTAATAAGAGGTGGTATAACTTACATTGTGAGCAAAAGAAGAGCTAAAATGAAACTCAACTGATACTTCAGAAAGAAAAAAAGATTAGATGCAAGGAGGAATCCAGTTATGAAGTTAGTACCATTATTTGATAAGGTTGTTCTGAAACAGCTGGTTGCAGAGGAAACCACGAAGTCAGGTATTGTCCTTCCAGGTGCGGCAAAAGAGAAGCCACAGCAGGCAGAGGTAATTGCAGTAGGACCGGGCGGTGTAGTAGACGGCAAAGAGGTTACTATGCAGGTAAAGGCCGGAGATAAGGTTATTTACTCCAAGTATTCAGGTACAGAGGTTGAACTGGATGACGAGAAATACGTTATCGTAAAACAGAGCGATATCCTGGCAGTTGTAGAGTAAGAAGATAAAAACAGTTCGGAGGTAGATTATCATGGCAAAGCAGATTAAATATGGTGTTGAAGCCCGCAAGGCATTGGAAGCAGGCGTAAATCAGTTGGCAGATACCGTACGCGTTACACTGGGACCGAAGGGACGCAATGTTGTTCTGGATAAGTCCTTTGGCGCACCTTTAATTACAAACGATGGCGTTACGATCGCAAAGGAGATCGAGCTTCAGGACCCGTATGAGAACATGGGCGCACAGCTGATCAAGGAAGTTGCTTCCAAGACAAATGATGTTGCAGGGGATGGTACAACAACTGCAACTGTTCTGGCTCAGGCAATGGTAAATGAAGGAATGAAGAACCTGGCAGCAGGCGCTAACCCAATCGTTTTAAGAAAGGGTATGAAGAAGGCAACCGATGCTGCAGTTGAGGCGATCAAGGCAATGAGCAAGCCGATCAGCGGCAAGGATCAGATTGCAAGAGTTGCAGCAATCTCCGCATCCGATGATGAGGTTGGTACTATGGTAGCAGACGCAATGGAAAAGGTTTCCAAGGACGGCGTTATTACCATTGAAGAATCCAAGACAATGAAGACAGAGCTTGACCTGGTAGAAGGTATGCAGTTTGACAGAGGTTACCTGTCTGCATATATGTGCACTGATATGGATAAGATGGAAGCAAATCTGGATGATCCATATGTTCTGATCACAGATAAGAAGATTTCCAATATCCAGGATCTTCTCCCATTGCTGGAGCAGATCGTAAAGATGGGCGCAAGACTCCTGATCATTGCTGAGGATGTTGAGG
>OLRK01002356.1_pt1 | contig 12098 bp, 15 predicted proteins | sample 1672911 | NCBI WGS metagenome assembly OLRK01 (sample SAMEA3136736, study PRJEB25190) | human gut metagenome | biome: human gut; feature: human-associated habitat; material: faeces | place: Austria | collected 2013
TAAACGGATCAACATGTTTTACCTCTTTGTTGTCGTACACAACGAATTCATGACCGTTGAGGTAGTAGATATTTTTATTAAAATTAAGGAACTGTCCGGGCGCTTCTGTCAGGCCGTCATACAGTTCTGTGATTGCACGAGTCAGCTTATCGTAGGAGCAAATTTTAGTACCGGCATGAACGATGACCTTATCCCGATACGATCCCAAAGCATAAATCTCGCCCGGGAAGACCTCGCTGATCCACTCCTGCCCATATCTCTTTCCAAAGCTGCCATTGCGCATCATACGGTTAAGCATGGCCGGGCTTTGATTGCTGGTCAGATTGTACTCCAAATCCTGAATATTAAGGCCACCTGAACCGGGGTTAGGAATCTCATAGGTCTTATACGACTGTGGTTTGAATGACGGCTGCTGAATCATGAGTAGACATCCTTAATCTTACGCGGGATGTACTTAGTTACCGTTATCTTGGCATTCGTATATTTCGTGTTAAATATAGAAAACTTACTCAAATCGTCGTCAATGAAAAAGGCAGCCGCCAAACCATAAGGCAGCACCTCACGGCACACAGCGTCTTCATAAGGCAGCTCGTCTTCTTTACTCGTTACGACCGGGCAAATCAGTAAAGGACTCTTTCCCAGAAACTCGCGGACGTGATTATTCAAGTCAAAATTTTCAGAGAGTAAAACATTGATGTTATCCATGTAGTAATTGTCATAGTCCTTTGAGGTTGGCTTTTCAAACATGAGGTTTTTAGTCAATTTATATAATTCTTGAACTGTCATAATCTCACCTCTTTAAAAATGGAAAGAGGGGAAGTCAATCCCCTCTTATGCTGTGGCTTCAGACACAACGACATCCGATGCGTATAAGCTGCCATCTAATTTGTAAGCGTAGGCTTTGATTGTCTTTTTGGTAACGTCCCCAAGCGCTGCGCCATATACTTGCGCGGTTGCCGAGTACCGTGGATCAGAACCATCATCCGTGTATTTGATAACATTCCCGTCAGACGCAATTACGCCTGTTGACGGAGTGATGGTAGGAGCTTTTGCCTTTTTTCCAGTTTCAATGCAAGCGTAAACGCCATTGCTTAATTCGCCGATGACAAATCCGTCATAAATGAAACGCCCCTGAATCAGATTTCCGCTGATATCTGGCGGATCCATGTGAATTTTGGTACCCCATAACTTTTTAGGGAACAAAACCGAATTTTTATTAGCGATCAAGAACTGGCAGCCTGTCGGTAAATAATTAGACGGAACAACAGTTAGCATGAAATCCGCGATCTGTCCGACGACGCCTTTTGTTAAAATCTTTCCGGCCAGTGATTCAACACCCATGAATTCAGGTGATAATCGAATTTTTCCATATACTGACGTAGGTACATAAGCGTAAGTATTTTCAAACGGAATGTTATGGTCGATAAACCATTCATTTGCCTTGAACAAAGCTTCTACCACTGTGTTCTTAGCCAGCGCAGCCGACTCTACAATATGCCCTGCACTATGCGCCCATTTTTTAAATACCCGCTTATCCGACTCCGGAACAACAACGGTCTTCAACTGCTTGTTTAAAAAGCGACCTACCTGCTTCAGCGCTGAACCCTGCTCCAATTTGTTACCTTTATCAATTGACGCAGAGAATGCATAGTCACCGACCATTGTTAAGCGCTGCTTTTCGTCCTGCACTTCGTAGGTTTCGCCATAGCGACTACGACCTGAACGGTTATAATCGGTCATCGGCACTGGTACGATGTTCGTAATCAGAATGTCGCGAACGCCGTCAAAATCATAAGCTGTCGACGCCTTTCCAGCAGCGTATGATTCGTGTGTCCAATTTTCTGCGATTTTCTGAGATGTTTTTTCTTGTAAATGAATAGCCATGTTTTATATCCTCCTTTTGGCTTAATCACTCAAGAATCCTTCAAGGATTGGATCAGTCTTTTCGTCGCCAAGGTTTCCATCTTTGACTGATCCAAGAGCTTTATTCTTGTTCTTTTGATTGGCTTCTGCGGCCGCTTTTTCAGCGCGCAATTGCTTTAACTCATACCCTCGATAAGCGCTAAGCATTGTTTCTCCCGCTGCCATTGACTGGATTACCTCATCCGGTAATTTCGCAGTATCAACATTCGGGTACTCCGTTATAAAAGCGTTGTATTGCGCTGCAAAGGCTTCCTTCTGCTGCTTTTCGGCCTGCTGTTGTTGGGTTAGCTTGGCTTGCTTCTCCTGTTCCTGGCGCTGCGTTAGCTGCGTCTTAGCCAGCTCCTGCAATACGGCTTCATCTGTGTTCGGGTACTGTTTTTTCAGTTCCTCCACATACTGTGCAGTTGCCTGGTTCTGATTAAACTGGGAAAGCGCCTTGATATAGCTGGCACGATCCATTCCCATCTCTGCCGCCATCTGATCCAGCAGGGTCAGTTCTTCGGAATTCTTTAATCCGTCGTATTGCTGGCGCAGATGGTCATAGTCCATGCCTTTCTGTGCTAATGCCCGGGCTTCTTCCTCGCTCAGTTCCTTTTCTACTCCCAAGTGCTTCACGGTCAAAATGGGTTTCTTTTGATTTTCTGCATTGGTTTCTGGCTTCTGAGTTTCGGTGTCTTCCGGCTGCTGCTGTTGGGTTTCGTCCTCGTTTGATTCGTCCTCAGCGAGTTGGTTTCCCTCGTCGTCGTCAAGATCAAAGAGATCGTCTAAATCGATGTCGGAATGGGTGTCTTCCGGCGTTGCTGTGGTGTCCATTGTCTGATTGGTTTCCTCAAACATTGGGTTCTCCTTTCTTGCGCTTCGCGCATTGATAAATGGTGGACTTTGCGGGGCTCGAACCTGCATCCTGTCGCTTATGGGGCGATTGCTCTACCAATTGAGCTAAAAGTCCATATAAAAAGCGCGATCGCTCGCGCTTGTGTTATTCCTCAATTTCACTTACTTCCGGTGACATCATCGGACGTTCAAACCCGTGGACAGCCGTCGCCAGTAAAAATCCAAGATAATCCCAGATTTTATTACTGATCCGCTCCATGCATACTGAGCAGCCAACACTTTGGTCATAGTTGCTCTTATCAACGCAGGTTGAGGTTTCGTTGATTTCAAAACTGTTAACCAAACGACAGCGTACTAGCGTTGTCTTACCCCGCAATGTCGTAGGATCGACATCGGAGATAAACCGATCGACCATGTCCTGACTTACTGATACATCTGATTTTGTCAGCTTGGGATTTGGGATAATCGGAAGGTAACGACGATCAAACACCTTTTTAGGCACAAAATGCTTATACCCAGACTTGCAGGTTACCAGCATTCCTTCCTCGCCTTCTTTGATTTTTTCTGTGCTGTGATTCGCGATTGTCGGTTCTGCTTCAACAATTTCAATGTGAATATACTTCATTTCTTTTTTCTCCTTTTTATATCAGTCCAGCGTCAGCTGGTAACTGCTGCATTGCTGCCGGATCAATTCCGGCTTGCGCCAAGGCCATTGCTTGAGCTTGTTGCTGCTGTTCAAGCATTTTCTTTCTTACGTTTTCTATAATCTGCGCTTTGTTAGACACAGCGCTGTCAGGTATGCTTTCTAAATACAGCTCGATATCGGTCAGCACGCCTTTATTTAGCAAATTGTCCATCGTTGTTGTCTGTGCAATCTCAGACCAATAATTAGTCCGTCCGATTTCGATATTGAGGTCATAATTGAGATTCTGAAGGACTGAAAAATCAACATCAACTGGTTGCTTTGACCCATCCTCAAGCTCCGCCATAACTTTGCGCGTACCGTAATCATGACTCATCATGTCAATCAAGATTCTTACGGAGTCCTCGACAAAGTCATAAAAATTGAGCCGCTGAAGTTCTAACGGAATCGCGGTTGCCTGCTGAGTTGCGATAATTGCAGAGGTATTATCAGGCTTCACGTTGCCTAAAGCAGCATCAGAAGCTCCGAGGAAATCTCGCGTGCGTTCGATCGTCGTATCAATAAGTTGTAATACCTGTGACGAGAAATCCGGCGCCTGAGTGTATCGCAGCACATCTCCCGCCAAGTCCATACGGTCAACGTCAAACGCTTCATTTACTGCATTACTCATTTCCTCAATTTTCCCGCCATCGTATAACAGACGTGGGAAGGCATTGTTTTGAGTAAACATCATTGACATAGCAAACAGCTTATTGACGTAAATCTGATTCGGGATTAACCCGGTGATAGGGGAACGCCCATGGTAACAGTTCTTCGTTTCTTCCCAGTTCATATAAGCCACCGGGTATAAACTGTATTCGAGATCAGTTTCCTCTTTCAGCACAACATTATTGACCACTTTGATGTAGTGGACTGATTTTACTTCCCTTTCAACAGGATTTCCCGTCACGTCCATTTCGCCTGTCTGCACTTTCTTTGATTCTTTGAACATCTTAATGATTACAGTACAGAGCTTCTCTGCGTCATCATCGTTCATATTTGTGTCGTCGCTTTCTGTGCGAATACTGTCAATCACCTCTTGACTTAGACCGTTCATTTCCGCTTCCTCTTGCACTGATTCCAAGGATCGGCGCTGAACAATCAAAATATATGGCTGCTTCTGTACCTCGTAGCTGAACGGATTCCCGAATAGAATATTGACGTTATCAATATTTTCGACGCTGATCACGCCTTTATTGAGTTGACCAGTTTCCACGTCTGGCTCAAAGTAATGATAAAAGCAGCCATCACCTGATACCGCGCAATTCCGCAGCATTTTGCGTGTCTTACTCTTGTATTTGCAGCGCTCCATCTCTCGTTTAATTTGATCAGATATGATCTTCGCCTGCTGTGCAGCAGCGTCGCTGTAATCAAATGGCTGGATTGACACAGCGATATCATCCGAAACCAACATGGCAATAAAATAGCTGATCACTCGTTTCAGAATATTGAAAACAGGCTTATCAAGGTCGGGCGCATTTACACCTTTCCATTGTTCGCCTGCGTAGAAGTTCTCGTTTTTTTCAACCGTATCGTAGAGGTTGATTTGCTGGTTAAATGCCTTAGCCTTCTCATATTCAGCCCTTATTTCTTTCGGCTTTTTTTTAATCTTCATCTTCAATCACCCGCTGTTTTGTTCCGTCATAATTCATCAGGTTTTGAAACTGTTTGATCTTCTTCTTTTCTTGTGTAGGTAATCCTTCAATCTGTTTTTGTTCCTGATTTTTTTCTGTTTTCCGATTACGGTGATCGTCACGAACAATCACCGCAACACATAAAGCAATGATCGCCAGAAAAAGCAAAAACACAAAAATCAGCGCGATCAATACCGCCAATAGAAAATTAACCATTTCTTCCAAAATTCAGGAAGCTGTCATAGCTCCCTGCTCTCCTTTCCTTCTCTTCTTTCTGTTTTTCATAGACCATTTTTTGTTGTGACCTGATCTGATGGGCAATTGCTAATCCCATGACCAGATCGTCGTGTTCCCCTTCAGCTGCTTCCGGGCGGCCTTTGTCGTTTTTGACAAAGACCAGCATTTCGCGCAGCGTGTCCAGGTCATTGACCAGCTCCGGCGACTCTCTCATGATCGTCACAAGGTTGGCCACGATGACCGGGCGCGTGGCGCTGTTGGTATTAAAGCCGTACTTATCGGCGTAGTCCTTGGTGATCTTGTCAACAGACTCTCTGACGTATTGTTTAGGATATCGCAACCGCTGAAGCTCTTTAACCGGGTAGGTGCTAAAGTTGACCTCTAATCCAATAAGGGCGGTGTTATACCACTTACCAAGGCAATACATCTGAGCCGTATATAAACCCTCATCCGTCTTTTGTTCGCGGTATCGCGCAACCTGTGCGCCTGTCGTGTTATCTAAGACATGCCCCGTAAAGTAATCTGATCCGTCGCCTGCCGTATCACCACCAAGCACATAAGGGCAAAGCGGGATCGGCGATTGATAGATTGCGATCTCACCGCGTGGATCGTCGACAAATTTAATGCTGCTGTCGTCGATCAGCTCGCCGAAGCGAGGATTGATGTAGGTCTTATATTCAAATCTTCCGGTCCGCTCAGGCTTGCGATCTGTCAATTCGCGGATGCGTGCCATGACCTTTTCATTGTCAAATACCGGGCGGCCAGTCATTAGGAACGCTTCTTCCGGGCAGCTTGGGTACTCTTGTTTAAACAAATCCACATCGCCTGAACAGTTCGCTTCGATACACCAGCGCCGCCAGGTGAGTTGATCCAAAGTCAGGTTATAGGCGGCTTGCAGTTGCTTTTCTTCTTCAGTCAGTTCAAAACCGTCATAAGGCATCGCGTATTCCGGCAGCTCGTACCAAGCAAAAAACAGCGGGGTAAATCCAGATTCTCCTGCTACCGCCTGATCCCAAAGCTCTTTAAAGTGGTCAAATCCGTTGGCTGTCGACTCAATCGCTACAAAAGTTTTAGGATCGTTCGGAACAGCTTGAAGAATACCTGTTAATGTGCTCTTTTTAGTGTTCGGCGGCCAGAACGCATACTCAGATATATGCACATTGCGGATCGTCGAGCCACGCCCTACGCCGTCCGATCCGGCCGTCGACACCTTGATATAGCTGCCAAGGCCCGGATTCTGAAGCTTTTCCAGCGGATCGGTGGTCGGATTTTCAAACGTGATTTCCCGCGCATTTTGATTTTTTGTCATCGGCCTGATCTGAACCGGAATGTTATCCAAAAAAGTTTTAAACATGCCATACAGGTTGGTCGTAGACTCCGTTATGTGTGCTATGATTAGCGATCCGGTGTAGAACTGGTTTGCGGTCAGGTAAAATAAAAAGGCCTCTGTCAGCGTGCTAAAGCCCATCTGACGAGCCTTTAAGATAATATAGCGCATTGGCTTACCCGCTTGAAAATCCCGCTTAATCGCAGCGTAATATTTTTCCTGCGCCGGATTCAGTTTCAGCGGTTCCAATGTTCCTTTTTTTGTTTTGATTTTTAGAAATCTCTCTATATAATCGTGTGCCGGAATCACATGTTGATGCCTCCATCATCAGACTTTAAAAAGGATTCAACTGATCCGGTAATTTCCATGGAAGTCTTATTTACAGTTTCAACCCGATCAGTCCATCCGAAATTTTTTAACGCAAAGACATCCCCAGAACTTCCTCTATTTATGAGCCGATCTTCGTATTGAGATTCCACGCGCATTTTTGCTTGTTTTACCGGGAAGGAAAACCCTTCGCGATTTTCATAATCGCTTAACATGTCTTTTGTAAAGCCTATAAACAAGCATAAATCAACGATTTTAAACGGACGACTGTTTATTTCGGCCGTTTCAAAATAATTGTCAATAGCCGCTTGCAAAGCTTCTGGTGTTTCGTACTTTAAAGGTCTTCCTGCTGGCTTCTTTTTGCGTGGACGGCCTGTTTTCTTTTTTAGCTTCTTTGTCCCATCACTTTTTTTAGCTGTTTTTTTCTTTGCTGGAGCTTTCATTTTCTTTTCTTCCGGCATTTTCGTCACCAGCCTTTCCGATCGTGTTCCCGCAGCGGCATTCATACCAAAAGACCTTGCCGTCTTCTGTTTTGCGCTGCATGTCTTTCCTGCATTTAGGACATTTCATTATTATTTCCTCCTTTTGGGTAAAATAAAAGCATGCCCAGGATTGGCATGCTTTAAGGGGTGCAGCGTCAGGGGAAACGCTGCCGTAAAACGAAAGATTTATCGTTTTTTGTGTGGCCTACCCATTAAGACCACACTAACATAATAGCACATAATTCCTACCGACCGCGGTCGGAATTTATTTTTTTACTTTTCTTTTTAATTTACACCTTTTTTAGTGTAAAAAGGATTGACATTACACCTTTAATAGTGTAATATGATGATAGGAAATAAAAAAGGAGTGAAAGATCATGAATTATCAAAGAAATCTTATTAAAAATTACAGCAAGTACGTCACAATGAAGCCATTACTTACAGACTTAGGTATATCTTCGTCTAATTATTACGCCTATATGGCAGGCGAAGATACACGTCTTTCGGAAGAAGCGTGTGAAAAAATCATTCAGGCTTTACAGCAAAGGCCAATTAATTATCAGCCTGAACCATATCCAATCCAAATAAATGATTGGACAGAAGAAGAATTCAACGCAAAAAAAGAAGAACTTATGATGTCGTTTGTCGAAAAAAAAGAAGACTGCGGAAATGTCGTCTTAACTGAAAATATGTTTAAGGAAATATTTCTTCTTTATCCGAACAGCTTTGATGAAGCTTATCTTCTTTTCGATATTAACGAAGAAGAGATGCATGGTAAAGATGAAGAATTCAAAAAAATCCTGTGGACTGCATATAGTCCGTGTGAATCAAACCTCAACCCTGAATCTGATCGGGAAAAGGATGAATACAGAGGGATATTAAAGTATCTTTCCTTCACCCTCGATCAGGCATTGATATACAGCACAGCAAAAGAACTTGGATATTCCAATATATCTATTTCAAATTTTATGCTAAAAAAAGAAAATGAATGGGTAACTATCGGAACACTGCGCACCCTGATCGACGCTATTAGGAGGAAATCATTATGAAAATGTCATATACTCTGGATTATATAAACTCTGATAAAGTGCGGCAGGATGACATCAGAAAATTGGTCGGAATCAAGTAAGGACACCCATCTAAAGGAGAAAAATATGAAGAATACACAAGGAAAGAAAATAACAACCGTAAAACAATTCATCGCTGAATTTGACGGTTGTCCGTGGTTCAGCCTGGAGGGGCTGATTGGACTGTATAAATACTACCAAAATCAAGAATCAACGTTCTCCGAGGAAGAAGAAATCAATTCACAAGCGATCAGCATGGAATGGAACGAATGTTCAAGCGCGGAGCTGATAGATGATTACCAAGAACTCAATGAGTTCAAGGAGTGGCTCAAAGAGAATGAAGATCTTCGCGATGAAATGCCTGAAAGTGAATTCATTGAAACACAGGCTGACGCGATCGCTGATATCATAGAAGAAAATCATATTCCAGTTATTAAACTCGGTGGTTCATTCATAATTTATAAATAAAAAAGAAAAGAGACGATCTTCGTCTTTTTTCTTTACTTTAGGACTTGATTACATTTTGAGATATGCTATAATGAAATCACAAAGAGCCATAGTCGTCGCTGAAAGATGGCGCACTGCTGCAAGGTGGGAGCGACGTGGATTGAAATGGTTGTAGATTTATGTTGAATAATAAAAAAGCCTTATATCTAAGGCTTTTTTATTATTTTAATCATTTTGCGAAGAATTGAATCTACACGATCAATGACAACAGATTTTGAAATAAACAATTCTTTTGCAATATCGCTGTACGATTTCTCGTAAAAAAATTTTTCTCTAATTAGTTCTTTGTCAGAATCCGATAATTTCTGTAATACGCTATCAATCTGACTTGTAATTTTGTAAGCTACACTGTCGATCATATCTTTTTCAATCTTTTCTTTTTCCGTGATCAGAGCATTTTTCTTATCATGATACGCTCTTGCCGACGCCCTTCCACCTTTATTGTCTTGATGTTTTTGGCATAAGCCTTCAAGTTCGCACATGATGTCCACTATTTTATTGGTGTACATTATTTTAATTTTTCTCTTGAAAAACTCATAACTGTAAAGGTTACGCTTAAGCTGCTCAATCTCATCTACGTTATTCTTTTTTGTTTTTGAATTCATCGTGCCATCCTTTCTTAGTTTTTTGATTATTTCAAGATATTTTTCTACGCCTGCTTCATCCAGATATTTTATTGTGTTCTTAGTCACGGGCGTATCATAGGTTATATCTATATCGTCATCACACTTATATAGTGTGGCTAAATCGTAGGGTAGATTTTTATTGTAGCCAGTGCCTGAAGCACCTTTATATCTAATTACGGATGCCCCGTAATCGTTTGGAAACACAAACCACCAACGATCATAAGTGTGAAATTCTGTTTTTTTATGTTCTTCTGCGTAAAGAAATTTTTTATATTTTTCAAACACCGTTACACCTCCTTAGTTGCAATATTAGTGATATATTATCTTGCATATACTTAATCATCATTTAATGCTTTCCGAATAAGGATAATTGATCATTCTGTGAGTTGGAATACTTTTTGGTTTTTTCAAGGACTTCCTGATCCCAACATAAGCGGCAAATTTGATCAATCGATTTGCCCTCCCTTTCGTTAGTGTCACATAGCTTTTTTACTCTGATTTTATAATTCCAAGGGCAGCCCTTGCACCCGCCAGGCAGCTTTGGATTTACTTGGTTAGGATAACGCTTGGCCAGCACTTCTCTAGCTTTCATGGGTTATATTTGACTTCCACACGCTCACAAAGTAGCCACATAGCAAAGCACAAAATCGTTTACACCAGATAAACTTATGCTTTAGATTGCAAAATGTGTCACCACATTCGGTGTATGAGTAAGCGCAGTTCCTGCAATGTTTATAACAACGTGGTAATTTCATTCTTCAACTTTCCTTTTATAGAATCTTCCAGGCTCAAATTCAAATTCGAAATCAGCAATTAGACGGTACGCGTTGTACTTCTTATCCCACACCCACATCCCAAGCTCAATTTCATCAAGTTTTAATGGCGGATTGTCAAAGTGTTCGTTTATTAGTTTTTCTATGTTTGATATATGCTTCATAATTCTTGGAGAATGAAAGCTTATATATCTTGAAGTGTGTAAAATAAAACTGTCTTTTAAGTCTTTCACCGCTTTTAAACAATCTTCTTTTGTAAGATTTTTTTCATCAATCATTGGTTATCCCCCCAGTACAGTGCCTGGCCACAATCTTGGCAATAATTGCAGCCCCAGTCACCTATTGCATATTCAAATTCTCTTCCGCAATTCGGACAATAAGCCAGGTCATATATTAGATTACCGTCTGTATCACACCCATCTGCTGCGTATGTCAAGTTCTGCGGATAAGCTCTGTCTACCAGTTCTTGTAATGATTCTCCTTCAGTCACTACCGCTGCTTTTGTCAGTGTGTCATTATCTTGTTGACATTCGCTCATTAATAGTTTCTCATCGGCTTCTTTAAGGCGTTCAGCCAGCCGCTGCAGCTTGTCCTTTTTTATTTCCTTGACAAGAGATTCCTGGTAAAAAATCATTTTATATTGTTCCAGCATAATCTCGACGTCAGCAATTTCTTCCGCAACATGAGTAATCGTTTCTGTGCATAGCTTCCGCCGAAATTTGTTGATTGCCTGGATCAGCTCCGCCATCTCCTCGATCCCCTGATTGATCTGCGCTTCCGATCCCCATGTATCAATAGCAAGCTTGTAAAGTTCCTTTTTGTTCATAATTTTTCTCCTTTTATTTTAATGTTTTAAACCACTCACGTTGCATACTTCGCAGCATGCTTGATAAGATAACTGTTTTGTCTGCTTTTAAATCTCTGTATTGCGCCCGTCGTACACACCGCAATTCATCCCTGCCGAATTCATCTTTTGTTTTAATGTAAACACCTATTCCGGATGTAATTTCTGTTTTAACTTCATCATATAATTCTTCAGGAATTACGAAGTAATTATAATTTCCGATAAAGGTTAACTTTGCCTTACTATGTAAGTCGGCTTTGCTTACTTTAATCTCAAAACAATTGATACAGCGATTTCGGTCAACATCACAAGTAATAAAATCAACTATTTCATTTCCTGCCCACCCAATCGTGACTTCTCCACAGCCTATTTCTGCCCGTCCAAGACGTTTAAATAGTAATGCTTCAATTTGCTTTGTCAGTTCAGTTTTACTCATAAGTTTTACCTTTTCACGTAATCATCGATTCTTACAGGTTCTTTATCCTCCCACTGAACCAACGAAAATAAATGACTAAATATAGCAAGTTCACTTTGTTCAGATTCATCGTTATTTCCCCATGCCCTAGCAATTTTTATCGGCTTTGAAACAAAGGCATATAATTCGCCGTCTTTATCCCTTGCAATAAAGTTGAAATCTTTGTGAATTGATTTCATGATTGCAAGTTCATTGGCACTGAATTGTTTCTTTTCTATATTTGCTTCTTCTTCTAGCCATTTCAAGAATCTTCCAAAGCAACCTTTACAGCCTTCATATTCTTTGCAATTTTCGCCTGAATAATATTCTTCAATGATACATGGGTTAGATATTGTTTTAATCAGATTCGCATACTTTTCT
>OLRK01002359.1_pt1 | contig 12079 bp, 6 predicted proteins | sample 1672911 | NCBI WGS metagenome assembly OLRK01 (sample SAMEA3136736, study PRJEB25190) | human gut metagenome | biome: human gut; feature: human-associated habitat; material: faeces | place: Austria | collected 2013
TTCCATCCTGCACATCAACCCTGACCTTATTAGACTCTATCCCCGCTGCCTCAAGCATCTCATCAGTGAGTTTTATCCTGTGTGCCTTATCCAATACCGTATATTCCATTGCAGGATGTTTCTTCAATTTCTCCGTACTTACCTTTCCGTCAGATATAAGCACTATGCGGTCTACACGGCCTGCAAGTGCCATATCGTGTGTCACTATGATGATGGTTATACCAAGCTCTTTGTTCAGCTTATGAAACAGCTCATAGATTGTATCAGCAGTCCTTGTATCCACGGCTCCGGTAGGCTCATCCGCAAGCAGTATGTCCGGCTTATTTGCCAGTGCCACCGCTATCGCTGCGCGCTGCTGCTCTCCTCCCGATAGCTGAGCCGGAAGCTTATCCTTATGCTCCTGTAATCCCACTGCATTTAACAGTTTAAGGGCATAGCTTTTATTATCATCCTTGCGTTTTTTTATAATTTCTCCATGTTTTAAATTATCGGTATTTCCAGTATTTTCAAACATCATCACTGCCTCGACATTCTGCAGCACAGTCAGGTATGGGAACAGATTTTTGGCACTTTTCTGCCACACAAAGCCCACCTTGTCCCTGCGGTATCTCACCATTTCAGCTTCTGAATATGTGGAAATGTCTTTTCCGTCAATAGTGAGCACTCCCGCCGTTGGAGTTTCCAGTCCTCCTATCATATTTAAAAGGGTGGATTTTCCACTGCCGGATTTTCCTATTACCGCAAGCATCTCCCCTGTTTCCACCGTCAGGTCAAGCCCCTCCAGTGCCATCACCTTTTTATCGTCTGTCTCATATATTTTTACCAGTCCATCGCAGTTTATCATCTGGTTTTCTCCCTTTTAATTTAAATTACTATGCCGTCACTAAGCTCAAACACTTCATCTCCCAGCTCCATCAGGTTCGGATCATGCGTGGTCATAACTATTGTGATGTCCTCATCGTCTATCAACTCACGGAACAATCGCATGACTTCAAATCCAGCAGCGGTATCAAGTGCTCCTGTCGGCTCATCCGCAAAGACCACCTTCGGGCGATGAACCACAGCGCGCGCTATCGCAACTCTCTGCTGCTCACCTCCTGATAACTGATCCGGCATATGATCCATGCGCTTTGAGAGTCCGACACGCTCCAGCAGCTCTGATACTCTGTCATGCATATTCTCATTTATCACATCGTTTTTTACATCTCCAACGTCATTATCCATATCAGTCAAATTCTTCCGTATCTGACGTTTATTTTTCGCAAGTCTAAGGGCAAATTCCACATTCTCATATGCCGTCATCGTGGGAATTAGTGCTATAGACTGGAATACAAATCCCATCTCATACCGCCTTAGCATTTCCCGGTCTTTCTCGGTCATCTGCTCGAGGTTTTTATCCAGAAACTGCACACTTCCATCTGTCGGCATATCAAGCGCACTAAGGATATTAAGAAGTGTGGTCTTTCCGGAGCCGGAACGCCCTTTTAAGATGGCAAGTGTTCCTTTTTTTATCTCCATGGATACTCCGTCAAGTGCGTGGACTGTTGTACCATCTCCCGCCTTGAAATATCTTTTTATATTTTGAGCAATTATCGCATTTTCCATATGTCACGACCTCTTTTTTTACATGCTAACTATCTTCTCCAAGCCTTAGTGCCTGTGCTATCTTCATACTCTTAAGCAATCTGCTGATAACCACATAGCATACGGCTACAGCCACGAAAAGTACTCCTGCAAGCTCCAGCATATCAGATTGATAAATATATACATTTACTCCGATATTGTGTTTCTGCGGCAGATATATGATCGATATGAGCCTTACAAACATCGCTGTTGCAGTTATACCTATGCCTGCTCCCGCAAGAAGCGGCAGAAATGATAAAAATATCTGCTCGTTTAAAAGCATTGCTTTTACCTCTCTCATTCTCATTCCCATTGCGCGGTATATACCAAACTGCAGTTCCCTCTGTTTTAGTGTCATAACCCAATACAGCAAAAATCCTACTGAGCACACTATCAGTGAAAGTATAAAACTTAATGTAAACATACCGTTTGTGATCTGCACTGTTGCTGAGTTTTTATTCTCGTCTATAAGCTGCTGCGCGGATGTTAAATTTTTGTATATATCATCCACCGTTTTTCCTTTTGACAGGTTCATCCACACACTGTACGGTGTCATGCCGAACTTTTCCACAACCGTAGCATAATTTGCAACGATCAGGTATTTCTCCTGCTCGGTCACATTTCCTTCTGCATCTGTCTCATAGGTGTAACGCTCGTAGCCCGGAAAACCTTTTACTATGGCACATACCTTTACATTCTCGGATGCGTAGATCTGATCATCATCGACAGCCTCCGGTACATACCTTGAGTAATTTAAGCTGTCACCAACTTTAAGTCCCAGAGCTTTTGCCAGATTTGAGGAAATGATGACTCCGTCCGGCTCCTTTGCCAGCTCATTCAGGTAATTGAACCAGTGCGCGTCATTAATATCATCATTTTGGTCACTCTGCAATTTCGCAGTCTCACCGAATTCTTTTGTGTTTATCGCCATAAGATATGCATCCGAAATCGAACCACTGCCTGCGGAAATGTCTACCCGCTCGTCCTCAAGCACACGCGTGACCCCGTCACAGATGCCCTCATTTTTGAGCGACTCGTATTTACCAAAATCAGGCTCGTCATACATCCAGCTTACAGAGCCATCTTTATTCTTCTGTATCCTGAGTCTGAAATCTTCGTTGTATATCGCATCACAACCCACATTGTAGACGATCCGTTTTTCCATATTGCTGTTCATGGTGCGCGCCATATTCGCGTCAAAAATACCGCCAGCCACTGTCATGATAAGAAATACTGCCAGAAATCCCTGATTGTATCTGGTTCGTTTCAGCTGTAAAAATGATGCATACATTGCCGGAGAAAAACGCTTTTTAAAGAGCCTGTCCACAAGCAGAATAATAAGTCCGGTAAGTCTTACGCACAAAAGTGCCGTTGCAAATATAAAAAGCGAATTGTCGAGTATCATGACAGGATCTATACTCCTGTTCTCAAGAACAGATATCGCAAGCATACTCTTCTGCTTGTTGTAATTGTAAAGCAGATATGCTGACAGAGCCAAAAGTATAACGTCTATAAAGCATTTCTCCCAAAGAGGCTTTTTCTTTGATATTCGTTCCTTGCTGTGCTCTGATATGGCATCCTTTGATTTTTTCCACACCGGAACTGTGATAAACAGCACCATGATAACTGCCGCTGCCACCGCATAGACAAGCATCTGCCATACAAATTTGTAAGTGCCTATATCCTTTGCCGTAAATCTTAAAAATCCGTCTGTAGATGCGGCAGCCCGGCACATTATATATCCGAGTACTATTCCAAGTACACAGCCCGCAAACGCTATTATTCCCGACTGCTGTAGGTACAAAATAAATACCTGTAATTTTGTCGCACCGCGGCTTCTTAAAACAAGTATGTCATTTTCCTCGAGCGAAAGTATCTGTGCAGATATCATTCTTATAAATAAAATCAAAAGCACAAGACACGGCAGCTCCAACGCCCAAAGCATCAGCTTTATCGTCTTCTGCTGTGTAAAAAAGCGCTCCAGCGTATCACGGATGTTGTCATTGTAGAGCTTGTCAGCATCCTTAAACTGCTCCATATAACCGTCATAAAGTGAGGCATTTTCCGTGTTGATCTGCCTGTAATCCAGCATGAGAAAATCACTGTAGCTGATATTGTCCTCGCTGTAATACTGCATCATTTCGTCAAAAACATCCTGCGAAACAAATATCACATCGCCCATATCCGAAAGCGTCTTGGCCCAATATGGATCGTTTATATCTTTTTCACTACAGATCTGTGATATGACGAAAGAAATTTCCTTTTTCCCACTGCCATCAGGTACATGTAAATAGATTTTTTCACCTGCTACAAGTCCGTAGTGATCCATTGTCTTTTCGCTTATACTGCATTCGAATGTGGCTGTGTCAGTCTGAGATTTTACAACATCCGCGTACTCCGAAAGCCCCGGCAGATATCCTATTGTAAAATAATGGTTAAGTCCTCCAAACTCTGTATCTGCGCGTCCTCCTGAGAGTGTGATAAGCTGCTGTGAGGAAACCTTGTTTATATCCACATATTCAGTCCACTTCTTTTCGTATCCTGACAGCTTATCAAGCACTGACTGCGAATCAGGATAATCTGCCACCGCATATGTTCCCTCGCGGCTCATCCGTGCTGGAAACTCATTCTGCTGTGTGGCATGATCCGTAAAAAGTCTGTCGAGTATCTGATTGCCCGCACCCTTTTCAAACATAGGGTGGCACACAAAAAGTGCTATAAACAAAGCCACTCCCATAAGCAGACACAGATTTAACCATTTTCTGTTTTTTAATTTATTAATTACGAAGCCAAACATATTTCATCGCCCTCATCAATACCGTAAAGCACAAGTGTATTGCTGCCTGATGTATAATCGCCCAATATTACCGGCTGCTTTACCACGCTGTCCCCATCAATTTTCCACACATAGTATGATATATCATCTTTGTCCATAGGATTGACCTGCTTGTGTATGATCGAAGTCGGCACCACTACCACCTTTTTAAAAGAAACATAAGAAAACTTTACAGCAGATGCCCTGGTCAGATCATCCGGTATTCCATTGTCAAGTTTTATATAAAATGCTGCATTTCCATATCCCGAATCTGTGTTTCCGGTAATATGCACACCTTTATCATCCTGATTTATATATCCCTTTTGAGCAACACTACCGTAACCGGCAAAACCGATACAGCTTCCGTAGATCGTTGTACCGTCCAGCTCAAGTGATACGCGCTCTCCCACATCTGCTATATTGTCCTTATATACTTTATAGCTATTGCTATCCTTTACCTGAACCAGCAGTACGTCCGTGGAATTTCCGGTTATCTGCAGGATATCTGAGCCTTCCTCCACATTATCTCCTGCCTTGACACTCACCTTTGAAACTTTTCCGTCATTTTTGGCATATACTGAAATATTTCCTTTGCCGTCATTTCCTGCGCTTATGCTGTCATATGCTGACTGTAGCCTGGAAAGCTGATAGGTGTGGTCTGCACAGGCAAGTTTTTTCTGCAGATTCAATAATTGTAAATTCAGTTTCAACTGCTGCTCATCATATGCTGTATCCGGCTTTTCATCCTGCCGGTTATTTTCTTCTGCGCTACTACCACCTTCAGATAAATCTCTCACCTGTTTATCGTAATCAGCAATCTTCTGCGCATAGGATTCATTCTCCGAGTCGATCGCATTTTTCGCCTCTGTTATAGCAGCTTTGCCCTCTCCGGTATCCACCACGTAAAGCAGCATCCCCTTTTCTACCGTATCGTCCTGCTTCACATTGACCGATACGATCTGCCCTTCATAATCACAGGTTTCGGTTATCGTCCCTGCGTCAGATCTGCTGTAGCGCACACCGTAGTTTGCTATATCAAAATCAGACCTTGTTACCGTATATTTGCTATACTTTGTCGGAACCTGATCTGTAGAATTATAGTAGACCAGCTCCCCCTCTTTTAAGCCCTCTGTGACCTGTGTATAGTTTTCATCAGACTCACCTGTTGTTATGATGCGTTTCTCGCGGCCGCCCTCATCATTTTTCACATAGACATATCTGGTATCGCCTTCCTTATAGATGGAATCTTTTCCCACGACAAGTGCCTGATTTGCTTTTGTCTTTTCAAAATATACCGGATACATCTGTCCTGCCGTAAGAAACGGCTTTTCCCTGCTTTCCACGCACACATCCGGATATCGGTTGTTTATCTTCGAAAGTACCAAAACCTCTGATGTATATTGAGACTCGGTGACATCATATTTTTCGCCATCGACTATCACATATTTCTTGTCATAATCGCTGTATTTGTACTCATTTATGGCTGTATCTTTTATATCCAGCACAAGGTCATCCGTATCGGAGACAATGACTATATTCTCGTATGCCGCAGCAGACCTTCCATCTGTCAGCTTCTTAGTGTAAGTGACAAGACCGCTGTGGGCTGCCTTAAGCGTTCCATCATCAACAATCTGCTGATATAAAGCCATCTGTTCATTGATCTTTTGCACTCGGTATTCGTGAAGCTGCTTATCGTACCGTTCATTTTCCTGTTCTGTGGCAATCTGCGTATTGTAATCCTCTTCTGTGCTCTCTTTTTTCTCAATCTGTTCTGTTGAAAATTCGTCCGTATCCGCAGCCTGACTCTCCCATAATTTGATCTGCGTATCCGAGATCTGAGCGGATATCTCATATGTCTCATTCTCATGCGCCAGCGCATCATTACATTGCTGCAACTGTTTTTTTGCCTCATCCACATCACAGACAGCAAGCACATCCCCTACATTTACTGTATCTCCCGGCTCCACATATATCTGTGAAATGTTTACGTTGGCACTGTAGTAATTGCAGTAATCCCTAGGAACTGCGGTAGCCATCAGCACCTGTATGGAGCCAATCGTACCGTATTCCACAGGTCTGTAGGCTTCATTTAACGCTACAGGTTCTTCAAGCTCTGGTATACTGCTTTCTGTCATTTTTCCACAGCCGCCTGCCACAAACGATACACATATCCCCAGTACTGCCAGTTTTTTTATTGATAAAATGTTTCTGATCTTCACTGCAAAACCACCTCATCCCCGCTTTTAAGTCCTTCTGTGATGATCCGGTAGTCTCCTACCTGATCTCCGACACTTATCCATACCGCCTGTCTGTATCCATTCTCATCCAGTGTGTATACAAAATACCTGCCATCCTTCTCATGTACTGCGTCCTTTTGCACATACACAGCATTTTCTATAGCAGGGCGCGTCACTTCCATGGAAAATATCTGTGCATCCGATACTGCCGACATGTCCGATACCGGTTCAAAAACAACCTTTTTATCGTCCACCTCTTTTACCTTAAGTTCAAACTCTATATCAGATGCAGTTGCCGTGTATACATCACCCACATTAAAGTCATAGCCTTCCGGTCTGTCAGCCTCGTAATTGCCGTTTCCGCTGATTTCTGTTATAAGATTGCTGCCCGGTTCAAAAACTCCCGCCAAAAGTGAATTGTCCATTGCTGTGATCGTACCATCCTCTGATGCCGTGATCTGATATCTCGACAGTTTTTCCTTAGCCTCATCAAGATAAAGCTGCGCAACCTCTGTATCCTTATCAAGCTGGGCTATATCGCTTGAATAATCCTGAGTATCATCGATTTTCATAATAGCCCTGTAGTGCTCTGCCAGAAGCTTATTCTGACTGATCTGCCCGCTGTAGTCCTCAATCTTTTTCTGTATCTCCCCGGATTTAAAAGCCACCAGTATATCGCCCTTTTTCACATGATCACCCACTGCCACATTTACCTTTTCAAGCGTAAGCTCCGTGTTTGTCGCACCATAGGAAAACCTGGTATAGCCCTGCGCGCTCAGACTGATGGTAGTCTGCGGTGTGAGTGAACCGCTCTGTACCGTAACTGTCTGGTATGATATTTTCTCGTAGGAAGCTCTGTCCGTCTGTGCAAGCTCCTTTTGTGCCGCCCCACATCCTGAAAATAAAATAGAGGTAATTGCAGTGGCAAGTGTCAAACGCCCTACATATTTTTTCTTTTTATTAATCATATATTTTCCACATCTTTTCCAAATAAATATGAACCTGATCTATTATCTAAAAATGTAACTCCATGTATAAACTTTATTGCAGCCAATAACAGTATCTTATATTAGATCATCACTCCTTATGATCGTGCCGTCTATCGCATTCACATACACCGGATATCTGTCGTAGCCCTTGTCCTGTTTTGACAGACACCATGCCGGAACATAAGTACATTTATCCTTGTCAGATGCATCCTTCAAACGGATATATCCGAGCTTTAGATTGTTGTAAGTGTGATTTTGTGTAAAATCATACTGATCTGAGTTTTTTGTCATGTCATCCTTGATGATCTCTTTAATAGTGTCCATTGACAAGAGTTCTACGTTTTTTGACTCATTTACAATATCAACCGGGTAAGAAACAGTAAATTCCGTCACTCCCTGATCCGTCACAATAAAGGAACTGCTGCCATATGGCATAAAATCATCATAGTTATCGAGTGTCTCCCATATATCCATATTCCGGGTGAAATCGAGTGACTTGCAAAACGCTATGCCATCCACACCCTCGCCATAATCTATGATATATCCCCAGGCTGTATCCTTTATGACGCTCTCTTTATCATCAGTTTTTACAGTATCATCACCATCCTCTATCACTCCTGCGCTCCACTCGTAGTCTGATGTTCCTATATATACCTGTGAAGCCCTGCCTAATTTATTTTGAAATTCTTCTGCCTTTTTTATAGCTTCGTCTTTTGATAATGCACACTCATTATCATATGAAGATGTAGTATCTCCACCTGTAGAGCCTCCGTTAAATCCCTCTACACCTTTCTCCTCTGCAAAGGATGGTGGTCCGTAATAGCCATACTCACTATCATCGTATAATGTCCCCTCACTTCCTGCCTTAAGAGGCTGTGCTGAAATATATTCAAGAGAGCCATCCTCAGCAATTCCAAATCTAAGCTCACAGAAAACATTACCAATATATCCCAGATACTCATTACAATCCGTATAATCTGTAGCTTTTTCACGCGTATCCAGTGCAGACGGTTCTGCCTTTTCATACTGTTCCAGCAGATCATTTTCACTTTTCATCACCCTGCTGACGCCCTCTTCTGTGATAAGTCCCGCATCAATTTCCTGCTGATACCCGGCAATCTCATTTTTTACAACCTCCATACTGTGATATATCTCTTCTTTCGTATAATGAGGTATGTCGTGATAATATACGGTACTATCGCCAAAATAAGCCTCTATCACACTCTTTTTGAAATCGGCACCCACCTTTATATTCTTCACCTCAACAACCGACATGCTTTTGCAGTCCGGCAGGGTAATGTCTGCTGAAATATCCACATCCACACTTTTGTCAGATGTCTCAACAGCAAAGCTGTCATTCCATTTCGTACTGTCGTCAAACGCACTTATATCGCTTCCTGCTTTTGTGTTTATATTTTCAGTTTCCATATTATAATCTACTTTTTTTCCTGAACAGCCGGTTAATGCTATTGCAAGAACCAACGCCGATATAATAACGTTTTTCCTCTTCATAGCCTCTCCTTTACAGTGAATTTTCCAAATTTATGATCGTTCCATCTATAGCGTTTACAAAGATAGCATTTTGCTCATTGGAGTCTACCATACGTGACAGTGCCCACGCCGGAACATAGCTGTATTTTCCCTGCTCACTGTCACTTCTTATCTTAAGATAACTAAGCTGTAGCTTATTGAATGACGATGCAATATCATATTTATCAGGATTTTCCGTAATCTCCGCCTTGATGATCTGCTCTATATTTTTCAGAGAAATAAGCTCCACATCCTTATAGATCTGTGTTACATTTACCGGATATTCCAACTGCACATCGATTATTCCATCATCCGTGACTGTAAGAAGTGTACTGTCAGGCAGTGTAACATCATCTATATCACTATCAATTGCTTCATACCCCGACAAATAGGTATCCATATCAAATCCATCCTTAAATGTGATTCCGTCTATGCCGGTCGCGTATGAATAAATATATCCCCACGCTGCTGTCTGATAGTCATTTTCCTTTTCGCTGTCAATATTAAAACCTATCCAGTTGCACTCACATTCACCTCGTTCCACCAGATCCTGCATTCCCAATTTACTAAGGAAATTCCCGGCTTCTTTTTTGGCTGATGCGGCAGATTTACTGCCCTCATTTGAGGTCTCGTCTGCCTTATCCTTTAGATCATCATCCTGAAAAGTCTGCGTTATGGTATCATAGTCCTCATTCCTTAAAGATGGTGGACCGTAATCTGTCCCGGACTGATGCAAGGCGTAAGCATGTACCTTGTGAGCCTCAAACTTCACCTCACAGAACACATCACCCTTGTAGCCTGCAAATACTTCACAGTTTTCGAGATCCTTTGCCACGGTATAAGTAGTCTTTGCCGTTTCAAGCTTATCCCTGTATTCAGCCAGCTGCTGTTCCAACCACTCCCTGTAAGTATCATCCTGTTCTTTCTGCCAGTACTCTATGACCTCATTCAGTTCGTCAACAGTATAATGATCCGGATCGTGATAATAGTACTCGTTCCCACCAAAATATAAATCCAGAAAACGCTTTTTGTAATCAGCATCTATCTTTACATTTTCCACCTCAACAACCGACATGTTATCGAAGTCCGGAACTACAATATTTGCATATACATATACTGTTTTCTCGCCATTACCGGTCTGTATTGTAAAGTTTTCATTCCAGCCGGAGTCTGCCTTTATATCAGCTAAGGCAGACATATTTTTTGTCTCTTTACTTTCGCTCTCATTCCCATAATCTACTTTTTTGCCGGCACAGCCTGTGAATGATGTGAGGACAAGTGCCTCGATGAGTGTCATAATTGCTGCAAATATTCTTGTATGTTTTCTCATATGCCAATCCTCCCTGATATGTCACATTTTTTCTACAACATAATTATTCCTGTGAAAGTACGGTCCGATGTAAACATTCTGTATCTTAACTCAGATCGTCCGGATGTATCACACTTCCGTCAATCGCGTTGATAAATACAGGGCATGCATTTGTAGTGTCTTTCTGCAGCAATTCCAGACTCCATGCCGGAATATAACTGTATTTTTGCATATCAGTCCGGTTGTTTACCCTTATGTATGCAAGTTTTAGAGTGTAATATTTTACATTTGTATCCAGTACATATTCCTCAGCATTGTTTTTAAGCTCATCCCGGGCAATATCAAATATATTTTCTAAAGGAAGCATTTCTACATTTTCCTGTTTTCTTACTATACTTACCGGGCAGTCTATATAAAAAGTACATATACCATATTTATCAACATAAAAATTGTAGAATTCATTATCAAAAGTATCCTCTATACTATCACCATATTTCATATTGTATCCGCTGTAATCCATCGGATTTAAAGCATCATCAAATAATATTTTGCCAACTCCGATATTGTAGTAAAATCTATAACCACTTACACACTCATGTATATCATCTTCCTGATACACATGATCGGCTCTTTCGTTATATCCACTCCATTTCAGCTGCGAGCTCTCAGTCTGCGGGATGGATGAAAAACCTGTCTCTTTCAAAAAGCTGTCTATCATATTCCCCGCTTCTTCTATTGTGATACCCGATTCATTTTCCTCCTGCGCGATTTCCTCTCCCGATGTATCCTGTGAATCCGTGATATCATATACCGTATCATATTCCATGAGTGAATCCGGTCCAAAGTATTGCTGCACATATCCATCGTTAAATATATTGCTCCACTCGTATTCATTACTTCCTGTCTTTTTGGTATATCCCTCAATCGGACCTGCGCCAATTCCCGACAGCCATTTATTTTCATCACCATCTGCAACAAAATTCATGTTATACCAGGTGTTTCCTTTTTTTCCTACAAACTCATCACATGAATCATACTCTGTAGCTATAGTCCATTCATCCCCGGCATTTTCCAGATAATGCGTATATTCCTTCAAAAACTCAGCTCTGTTTCCTGTGCCAGATGTATCAGTTGGTGTTGTTGAGGAATTTATGGAATCAATAAGATTTTGAAGCTGTGTTTTTGTCCAATGTTCCTTATCATAGTAATAAATCTGTGACTCTCCAAAGTATGCCTTCAATACCTTTTCCTTGAGCTTTGCAGAATAAGGTATCTTTTCCACTTCAACTACTGACATTGTCTTACAATCAGGCAGTTCCACTTTTGCACTTATATCTATATTTACATTTCCAATTTCTGTCTGCACGGAAAACTCATCGCTGTAGGTCTCATCTGTACTAAAATCCTTTACATTGCATACAGCACTTTTTGTCAGTTTTTCTGTATCAGTGCCATAATCTACCTTTTTGCCGGCACAGCCTGCGAGTGATATGAGGACAAGTGCCTCGATGAGTGTCATAATTGCTGCAAATAATCTCATATTTCGTGAAGATATGTTACCCCTTTTATCCATATG
>OLRK01002361.1_pt1 | contig 12068 bp, 6 predicted proteins | sample 1672911 | NCBI WGS metagenome assembly OLRK01 (sample SAMEA3136736, study PRJEB25190) | human gut metagenome | biome: human gut; feature: human-associated habitat; material: faeces | place: Austria | collected 2013
CGGAATGTCATGGACAATATGTGGCTGGGGCGTTTCCCAAAAATCTCCAAGTGGTGCCCCTTAACCAGCGAGTCCAAGATGTACGCCGCGACGAAAGCGGTGTTTGACGAGCTGGAGGTCCAGGTGGATCCGAAAACGGTGATGAGCCGGATGCCCGTGTCTCAGAGGCAGATGGTGGAGATCGCCAAGGCGGTTTCCTTCCACTCCAAGGTGATCGTGTTCGACGAGCCCACCTCGTCTCTGACAGAGGAGGAGGTAGAGCACCTGTTCCGCATTATCAATATGCTCCGGGACCGGGGCTGCGGCATCATCTACATATCCCATAAAATGGAGGAGATTCTGCGGATTTCCGACGACGTGACCATCATGCGTGACGGACAGTGGGTGGCCACCCGTCCCGCCAAGGAGCTGACCATGAACGAGATCATCCGCCTCATGGTAGGCCGTGAGCTGACCAACCGCTATCCGGAAAAGGACAACGTGGTGGGAGAGCCCCTGCTGGAGGTGAAAGGGCTGACGGCAGCCTATTCCGCCCTTCGGGACGTGTCCTTCGTGGCCAAGAAGGGCGAGGTTTTAGGCATCGCCGGCCTGGACGGCTCCGGGCGCACGGAGCTTTTGGAAAATATCTTCGGCATCGCCACCAGAAAAGAGGGCGAGATCTATCTGGAGGGAAAACGGGTGATGAACCGCAACGCCAGGGAGTCTCTGGCAAACCGGTTCGCCATGCTGACGGAGGAGCGCCGGGCCACCGGCATCTTCGGTATCCGGGATATACAGGCAAACACCACGATCTCCAGCCTGCGCCGTTACAAAGTGGGTCCCTTCCTCAGCAATAAAAAGCTGTCGGAGGCCACCGAGTGGGGCATCCGCTCCATGAGAACGAAAACTCCGAGCCAGAGGACGCAGATCCGCTCCCTGTCCGGAGGCAACCAGCAGAAGGTGATCTTAGCCAGATGGCTGCTGACGGAGCCGGAGGTGCTGCTTTTGGACGAGCCTACCAGAGGAATCGACGTGGGCGCCAAATACGAGATCTATCAGCTGATTCTGAACCTGGCAAAAGAGGGAAAGACCGTGCTTATGGTTTCCTCCGAGATGCCGGAGCTGCTTGGAGTCTGCGACCGGATTTTAGTCATGTCCGGCGGCCGGCTGGCCGGAGAGGTGGACGCCAGGAACACAACGCAGGAAGAAATCATGACTTTGGCTGCGAAATACGTATAATAGGGGGTATGAACTGTGTCTGACAACAAAACAGCGGGAAAAGCCCAGGAGTTTAAGGCTCTTTCGTCAAAAGATAAAATGAGGAAGGTCAGCGACCTCCTTCTCAACAACGCGATGTACATTATCATCGTGCTGGCCGTCATCTACATTTCCATAGAGGAGCCGGCCTTCCGGAAACTTCCGTCCATCATCAACGTCATTTCCCTGACGGCGGCAAAGCTGCCCATCGCTCTGGGAATCGGCGGCTGTATCGTGCTGACCGGTACGGATATTTCCGCGGGCCGCGTGGTTGGTTTGACGGCCTGTATTTCCGCATCCTTACTGACCACTGTGTTTAAGGTGTTCCCGGAAATGACCAGCGCCCCGCCCATTCTGGTGGTATTTCTGATGGTGTTGGCAGTGGGTGCCGTGGTGGGCTTTGTAAACGGGTTCAGCGTGGCGAAGTTTAAGCTGCATCCCTTTATCGTAACCCTGTCCACCCAGCTGATCGTGTACGGCCTGATCCTCATTTACTTAAAGAACGGCACGAACAACGGCCAGACCTTAAGCGGCCTGTCCGACGGCTACCGTGCCCTGGTGACTGGAACTCTGTTCACCATCCAGGGGGTGGCGGTGCCCAGATACGTGCTGTACGCCGTGATTCTCACCGTCATCATGTGGATCATCTGGAACAAGACCACCTTTGGAAAGAATATGTTCGCCGTCGGCTCCAATGAGGAGGCGGCCAACGTATCCGGCGTCAACGTCTCCCGCACCATCATCATGGTGTTTATGCTGGCAGGCGTGATGTACGCCATCACCGGTTTCCTGGACGGAGCCCGCATCGCGTCCGCCAACGCCAATACCGGCTTAAACTACGAGTGTGACGCCATCGCGGCCTGCGTCATCGGCGGCGTGTCCTTCGTGGGAGGCATTGGACGGATCAGCGGAATCGTGGTAGGCGTTCTGCTGCTGCAGATCATCTTCGCCGGCCTGAACTTCCTGTCTGTGGATGCCAATATGCTTTACGTGATCAAGGGTCTGATCATCCTGATCGCCTGCGCCATTGATATGAGAAAGTATCTGGTGCGCAAATAATCAGCTTTTACCAAAGCGCCGGAACCCCAGGTCCCGGCGCTTTGTGGGAAAGGAAAGGGCTTATGAGTGAGACAGAGCGGCCGCTGCGGGGGCTGTACGGCCGGGTAAATATTTCCGTGAAGGCGTTAAACGGGATTATCATAGGGTTAAGCGTCCTGCTGATCGCCTGCCTGGCCTTCGGTATGGCAAACCGCGGCTACGATGTGACCTTCAACACCATGGGAGGAACGGCGGTGGAGAGCCAGAAACGGATGTACGGGGAGGTTTTGGAGCCTCCGGCGGAGCCCACCAGGGAGGGATACGCCTTTGACGGCTGGTACGCCGACGAGGGGCTGACGATCCCCTGGGATCTGGAGACGGACACCGTCAGCCAGTCCATGACCCTTTACGCCGGCTGGAAAGTGCCGTAGGCGGTCTGGGGAGTGGAATGGGATTTGAATGAGACTGAGAAAGAGAAAAAGCGGGTTTGGAACCTTCTGTGAGGGGGTTCGGAACCTGCTTTTTTGAGTCTGTCTGCCGGTATATGTTCGTCTGTCTGTTCGTTACCAGTTTACATCCGTGTTCACCGGGATCCGTTTCCGGCCCAGGCGGCTGAAGAAGTGGAAGTAGACGAAGAAGGCGATGGAGGTGATGGTCCAGGAGAGGGGATAGCTCACCAGGATGGTCACCATAGTGCGGTGAAGGGGCACCGCGATCAGGACCCAGGCCACCCGCAGCACGCAGACGCCCAGGCAGGTGAGGATCATGGGGATCCAGCAGTCTCCGATGCCCCGCAGGGAACCGGAGTAAATCTCGATCAGGATGTAGGTGAGGAACATGGGCACCATAAAGTGAAGGATGTCCATTCCGCTCTCAATCACAGCTCCGTCCCCTGTGAACAGCCGGAAGATGTACTCCCCGAAGAAGTAGAGCAGGAGGGAGAGCAGAATTGTGGTGACAAAGGACATAAACAGGCAGACGTTTACGCCTTTCTTCACCCGCTTTGGCTTGTTGGCCCCGTAGTTCTGGCCTACGAAGGTGGTGATGGAGATGCCGAAGGCATTCATAACCATCCAGAACAGGCTGTCGATCTTGGAGTAGGCGGTGTAGGCCGCGATGGTGGTGGTTCCCAGGGTGTTGACACTGGACTGGATGGTGATGTTGGAGGCGTTGTACATCACGGACTGAAGGCCTGCCGGCAGGCCGATCTGGACGATGCGCTTGACTAAAAAGCTCTCGATCTTCAGTTTCCGGAAGTAGAGCTTGTACGACTCTGTGGTCCTGGTGAGGACGAGGACCACCAGCACAGCGCTCACCAGCTGGGAGAGGATAGTCGCCAGGGCGGCGCCGGCCACCTCCATCCCCAGGTATACGACAAAAAGCATATCCAGCACAATGTTGGTAAAGCAGCTGGCCATGAGGAAGTACAGGGGCCGTTTGGAATCGCCGATGGCCCGCAGGATTCCGGATCCCATGTTGTAAACCAGGTTGGGAATGATGCCCAGGAAATAGATCCTAAGGTAGGAGGTGGCGTAGTCCATCACCGCTTCCGGCGTCCCCATGGCCCGCAGGGCGAAGGGGGCCCCCACCAGGCCGATGCCCATCATAGCCAGGCCCGTCACCAGGGAAAAGGCCACGGCGGTGTGGACGGAGCGGCTCACCATATCATGCTGGCCGGCCCCGAAAAACTGGGAAATGGTCACGGTGGCGCCGGAGGACAGGCCGACGAAAAAGCCGACGAACAGGTTGATCAGGGTGCCGGTGGTGCCTCCCACCGCCGCCAGCGCCTCCGTTCCCACGTACTGTCCCACGATAACGGCGTCCACCGTGTTGTAGAGCTGCTGAAAAAAGGTTCCGAACAGAATCGGAAAGAAGAAAAAAAGGAGCTGCTGCCAGATGACTCCTTCTGTGATGCTGTTCCGCGCGGACGCGGCCGTTTCTTTTTGTGCTTGCGTTTTCATAATTCTCCCCAAATATGTAAAAGAATGAAAGAAAAGGTTGATTGGCTAAACGCCTTTCATTATATTCACTTTTCAGCCTTTTGTAAAGCATCATTGATGGCTTTTAAGAGAGCCTGGGAAGTGTAGCGGGTTTCGCTGGCGTAGGAGAGGTTTTCCGTGGACTGGGTGGAGCAGATCTGTTCCGCCAGGTCGTCCAGGGCCGGCTGCATCAGGGGGTACATGGTGGTGACCGCCTCGCTTAAGGGCACCAGGTCGATGGCGTTGATATGGCTGGCGTCCACGGAGACCTGGACATTGACCTGCTCGTTTCCCAGGCGGATGGAGGAGGTGTACACGCCCGGCGTGTACAGGGCGTCTGCCTGGTCCGAGGAGACGGGGGCGTCCGTTTTTCCCGGCCGGAACATGAACAGGAACAGGGATATGAGCAGGATGCCTAAAATAAGAAAGACCGCGGTATAGATGATCTCCTTCATCCGCAGCACGACGATTTTTGTTTTGGAGCTCATAGGGGACCTCCGGTTTGCGTTTGTTACAGACTATGAGGGGAGAGGGGGGATTATGAAAAAGTGAAAAAAAGAATTGTAATCGCCGCCGCGATGTGCTACAATAACAGAACAAATGTTCTATTTGATTTGACGAGAAGGAGGCAGGACAGATGGCGCTGCAGTTTATTATGGGGGGATCGGGAGCTGGAAAGACCAGGCTGCTGTATGAGAGGCTGATTGAGGAATCGGTAAAGCGGCCAAAGCAGCAGTTTGTGGTGATCGTTCCGGAGCAGTTTTCCATGCAGGCTCAGAAGGAAGTGGTGTCCCTCCATCCCAGGCGGGGGACGATGAATATTGACATCATGAGCTTTGAGCGCCTGGCCTACCGGGTGTTTGAGGAGCTGGGGGTGGTGAATCCGGCGGTGCTGGACGACATGGGAAAATCCATGGTCCTGCGGAAGGTGGCGGCCTTAAAGGGGAGACAGCTGGGGATTTTCCGCGGCCACCTGGGACAGGCAGGCTTTATCGGACAGCTAAAGTCCATGGTGTCAGAGCTTTATCAGTACGGCGTCACTCCGGAACGGCTGGAGGAGATGGAGAGTCAGGCCCAGAGCCCCTTACTGAAGGCAAAGCTGGCGGATCTGGCAGTGGTCTGCCGCGGCTTTCGGGAATATATTGAGGAACGGTTTATCACGGCGGAGGAGATCCTGGGAGAGCTGTGCAAGGTGTTTCCCCGGTCGGAACGGATGCGGGACAGCGTGGTGGTGCTGGACGGATACACCGGCTTTACCCCTGTGCAGTACCGGCTCCTGGAGCAGATGCTCCTCTGCTGCCGGGACGTGAAACTGTGCGTCACTGTGGAGCGGGCGGCAAAGCCCTATGAGCGGGGCGGGGTGCAGCAGCTGTTTTTCATGAGCAAGGAGACAGTCTGCCGCCTGAATGAGCTGGCGGTGAAAAACCGGGTGAAGGTGGAAAAGGACTGCTGGCTGGAAACGCGGCCGTATCCGCGGTTTGCAGGGCGGGAGCTGGATTTTCTGGAGAAAAATTTGTACCGCTATTCCCGGAAGGCCTGGGAGGAGGCCACAGAGGACGTGCTCGTATACCGGGCGTTAAATCCCAAGGAGGAGATCGCCCTGGTGGCCAATCAGATCGAGAAACTGGTGCGCTGGGAAGGGCTGCGCTACCGGGATGTGGCGGTGGTCACGGGAGATCTGGAGAGCTACGGGAAGGAGGCGGCCTTCCAGTTTGGGGAGAAGGGGATCCCCTTCTTTCTGGACGATAAAAAGAGCATCCTGGAAAATCCCCTGGTGGAGTACATCCGGGCGGCTCTGGAGGCCGTCCGCCGGGACTTTTCCTACGAGGCCATGTTCCGCTATGTAAAGTGCGGACTGGCGGCGGAGCCGGGGGAGCGGGAGCTCTGCGACCGGATGGAGAACTACTGCCTGGCTCTGGGCATCCGCGGCTTTAAGCGGTGGAGCGCCCCCTGGGAGCTGATATACCGCAATGGGAAACAGATCAACATGGAGGAGTTAAATGCTTTCCGGGAGAAGATCGCGGCTCCCCTGTTTCACCTGCGGGAGAGCTTTCGCCGGGAAGACGCCACGGTGCGCTCCATGACGGAGGCGCTGGTGGAGTTTCTGACGGAGACGGAGGCGGAGCGGAAGATCCTGGACTGGAGTGAACGGTTCCGGGAACAGGGAGAGTACCAGCTGGCAGACGAGTACAGCCAGGTCTACGGCCTGGTCATGGAGCTGTTTGACCGTCTGGCCGCCCTTTTGGGGGAGGAAACGGCGGGACAGAAGGAGTATGGGGAGATCCTGGACGCCGGTTTCGGGGAGATCAAGGTGGGGGTGATCCCTGCCACCGTGGACCGGGTGGCGGTGGGAGACATCACCAGAACCAGGCTGACCCACGTCAAGGCTCTGTTTTTCGTGGGAGTGAATGACGGCATCGTGCCGGCGAAACGGGAGAAGGGCGGCATTTTGTCGGAGACGGAGCGGGAATTTCTGGAGGCCTGCGACCTGGAGCTGGCCCCTACGGCCAGGAAGGAAGGGTTTTTGCAGCGGTTTTACCTCTATCTGGCCCTCACAAAGCCGGAGCGGAAACTGATTCTCTCCTACGCCTCCATGAACCAGGCGGGGAAGGGGCTGCGGCCCTCCAGCCTGATCCGGGAGCTGGAAAAGCTGTTTCCCAGGCTCACGGAGCGGGAGGCAGCTGGGGAGCTTTCCGTGGTGTCGGAGCTGGAGGGAAAGAAGGTGCTGGCGGAGGGCCTGAGAGAGTCCAGGGAGCAGGCGGATCCGAAGTTTCTGGAGCTGTACCGGTATTTCTGGAACCGGGAGGAGAACCGGGAGGAGCTTTCCAGGCTGGTGGAGGCAGCCTTTTATTCCTACGAGGAGCGCGGCATTGGCCGGGCGGCGGCCAGGGAGCTCTACGGGAAGATTTTAAGCGGCAGCGTCACCAGGCTGGAGCAGTACGAGGCCTGTGCCTACGCCCATTTTCTGTCCTATGGCCTGGAGCTAAGGGAGCGGCAGGAGTATGAGCTGAAGGCGGCGGACGTGGGAAATCTGTTCCACGGGGCCATCGACCTTTCCTTTAAGAAGGCGGCGGAACGGGGCATCCGTCTCCAGGAGCTGGACGGGGCCGGGCGGGACGCCCTGGCGGATGCAGCGGTGGCGGAGGCCATTGCCGGGTACGGCGGAAACATCATGTCCAGCTCCGCCAGGAACGCTTATCTGGCGGGGAAGGTGGGCCGGATCACCAGAAAGACGCTGTGGGCCCTGGCGGAACAGCTGAAAAAGGGAGAGTTTACCCCCGCCGGGTTCGAGGTGTCCTTTTCCGCCATTGACAACCTGGAGGCCATGAAGATTTCTCTCACAGAGGACGAGGCCCTGCATCTTCAGGGGCGGATCGACCGCATGGATCTGTGCGAGGACGAGAAACACGTGTATGTAAAGATTATTGACTACAAGTCCGGCAGCACCTCCTTTGACCTGGCGGCCCTGTATTACGGGCTGCAGCTGCAGCTGGTGGTGTACATGGACGCGGCCATGGAGCTTTTGGAGCGGAGGAATCCGGACAAGGAGATCGTGCCCGCGGGCGTGTTTTACTACCACATTGACGACCCCATGGTGGACGGGGAGGAGGCGGCCACAAAGGAGGATGTGGACCGGCTGGTGCTGAAAAAGCTGCGGATGGACGGCCTGGTAAACAGCGAGCTGGAGGTGATTTCCCTGATGGACCGGGAGATCGAAAAGGCCTCTGACGTGATTCCCGTGGCCATAAAGGACGGGCTTGTGCAGGAGGCGAAGTCCTCTGTGGCCAACCGGGAGAGGTTCGGAGCCCTGCGCCGCTTTGTGCGGGGAAAATTAAAGGGGGCCGGTCTGGAAATCCTGGACGGGGCGATGGGGATCGGGCCCTACAAGCAGGGGCGGCGCACAGCCTGTGATTACTGCCCCTATCACGGGGTATGCGGCTTTGACCGGCGGCTGCCCGGCTATGAATACCGGAAATTAAAGGATAAAAAGCCGGAGGAGATCTGGCAGGAGATCGAAGGCGGAGACAGGGAGGAGCAGTAAAATGGGAATTTCATGGACAGAAAAGCAGGAACAGGTGATCACCTCCCGGAACCGGAACCTTCTGGTGTCGGCGGCGGCGGGCAGCGGCAAGACGGCGGTGCTTGTGGAGCGGATCATCCGCATGATCACGGAAGGAGAGCATCCCTTGGACATTGACCGCCTGCTGGTGATGACCTTTACCAACGCGGCTGCGGCGGAGATGCGGGAGCGGGTGGCGGCAGCCATCGAAAAGCGTCTGGAGGAGGATCCAGACAATGAGCATCTGCAGATGCAGGCCACCCTGGTGCAGCAGGCACAGATCACTACCATCGACAGCTTTTGCCTGAGCGTAATCCGCAACCATTTCGACGCTCTGGACATCGACCCCGCCTTTCGCATCGGGGACGAGGGGGAGCTGATGCTGCTGCGGGGCGAGGTGCTGGAAAAACTGCTGGAGGACTGCTACGAGGAGGGAAGGAAGGAGTTTTCCGACTTTGTGGAGACCTATGCCTCCGGGAAGGGGGATTACGGCATCGGGGACGTGATTTTGCAGGTCTACACCTTTTCCCAGAGCAATCCCTGGCCAGAGGAGTGGTTTGCCCGGTGCAGGCGGGAGCTGGAGGAGGATTGTGTGCTGGAGGGTAGTTCCGGCTGGCAGGAGAGCCGCTGGATGGAGTTTTTGATGGCCGATATTCGCAGCCAGCTGGAGGAGTTATCCTGGCAGCTGGAGGAGGCGGTGGAGGTCTGCGGCGAGGCGGACGGCCCGGAGGCCTATCTGCCGGTGATGGAGGAGAATCTGGAGCTTTTGCGGCGGCTGCGGGAGGCGGAGGACTACCACGCTCTGAAACGGCTGCTGGAAAACTGCGACTTTGGGCGGCTGAAGGCCATTCGGGGCGGAGATGTTTCCCCGGAAAAGAAAAAGTACGCCTCGGATCTGCGGGACCGGGCAAAAAAGGCGGTGCAGAAGATCCGGGAGAGCTATTTTTCCGTGACAGAGGAGGAACTGACGGCGGCTATGGTCCAGGCAGCCCCGGCGGCCAGGGAGGTGCTCTGGCTGGCGGAGGAGTTTTCCAGGAGATACCAGGAGCAGAAACGGGAGAAAGACATTGTGGACTTCAATGATCTGGAGCATTTTGCCCTGCAGGTGCTCTCTAAGGACGGGGAGCCCTCCGACGCCGCAAAAATGCTGGCAGACCGGTTTGAGGAGATTCTGGTGGACGAGTACCAGGACAGCAATGAGGTGCAGGAGACCCTGATCCGGCTGATCTCCAGAGAGCGGTTAGGCCGCCCCAACGTGTTTATGGTAGGGGATGTAAAGCAGAGTATTTACCGGTTCCGGCTGGCGAAACCGGAGCTGTTTCTGGAAAAATACGATTCCTATCCGGAGACGGAGGGGCTTTATCAGAAGATCGAGCTCCACCAGAATTTCCGCAGCCGGGCCAGAGTGCTGGAGAGCGTGAACCATGTGTTTTTCCAGATTATGACCAAGGCTCTGGGCGGGATCCGCTATACGGAGGAGACGGCCCTTCATCCGGGGGCGTCCTTCCTGGAAATTCCGGAGGAGCTTTCTGGAAAGCGGCCGGGGAAGACGGAGCTGCTCCTTCTGGATGTGAACGAGGAGCTGTTAAAAGGAATCGATGAGGAATACGCCGACTACACCGCCAGGGAGCTGGAGGCCCGGCTGGTGGCGGCAAAGATCCGGGAGATGACAGACCGGGAGACGGGGCTGATCGTGTGGGATAAGGAGGAAGGACGGTACCGCCGGGCCCGCTATGGGGATATGGTGATCCTTCTTCGGAGCACGGCTGGCTGGGCGGAGGTGTTTGTCAGCGTGCTGATGAACGAGGGGATTCCGGCCCACGCCGATTCCAAAACGGGGTATTTCAACACCCTGGAGGTGGAGACGGTGCTGTCTCTTTTATCCGTTCTGGACAATCCCATGCAGGACATCCCCCTGGCGGCGGTGATGAAGTCTCCCATAGGAGGCTTTTCGGACCGGGAGCTGGCGGAGCTGGTGTCGGCTTTTAAAAAGACGGCAAAAAAAGGGCAGGACGGAGGGTTATACGGGGCCTGGAGGTCCTATCTGAACCGGAAACCGGGGAAACGGGACGAGGCCCTGTGGAGCCGTCTGGTGGAGTTTGACGGCCTGGTGGAGGAGCTGCGGGAGAAAAGCCGCTATCTCACCATCCGGGAGCTGCTGTGGCAGATTCTGGGGCGGACCGGTTACTATGACTATGTGACGGCCATGCCTGGCGGAGATGTGCGGCGGGCGAATCTGGATATGCTGGTGGAGAAGGCGGCTGCCTATGAAAAGACCAGCTACCGCGGCCTGTTCCACTTTGTGGCCTACATCCGCAATCTGAAAAAATACAACACGGATTTCGGCGAGGCGTCCACCGCTGGCGAACACGACGATACGGTTCGGGTCATGAGCATTCATAGGAGCAAGGGGCTGGAGTTTCCGGTGGTGTTCCTGTCCGGTCTGGGAAAGGCCTTTAACAAGCAGGATGTGAGAGGGAAACTCCTCCTGGATTCCGACCTGGGGATTGGGACGGACTGCGTGGATCTGGAGCTGCGCACCAGAAAGCCCACCCTGAAAAAGAACGTGCTGAAACGGAAAATGGATCTGGACGCCATGGGAGAGGAGCTGCGCATCCTCTACGTGGCCATGAGCCGGGCGAAGGAACAGCTGGTGATGACTGCGGCGGACAAGGGACTGGAGAAAAAGCTGGAAAAGTGGTCATCGGTGCCCCGTCAGGGGAGAGGACTGCCCTTTACGGTTCTCTCCTCCGCTGGCTCCTATCTGGACTGGGTGCTGATGAGCCTGGCAGAGGGCGGGGACAGCATTCTCGTGAGTCAGATTCCCGCCGGGGAACTGCTTGGCCGGGAGATGATCCAGCAGGCGGAGCGGGCGGCCTCCAGGGAGGAGCTGCTCCACTTTGACGGCGATACAGAGTATGACGAAACATTTGGGGAGGAAATCGCCCGCTCATTTTCCTTCCGGTATCCCTACAGGGCGGACATCGGACTTCACACGAAGATGACGGTGTCGGAGTTGAAACAGCAGGGCCAGATGACCGACGAGGCGGAAAGCCAGTTTGTTCCCACCCGGCCGGCGTTTTTGAGCCGGGATCAGGAGGAGCGGCGGGGAGCGTTCCGGGGGACGGCCTATCACCGGGTGCTGGAGCTTTTGGATTTTCGGAAAATGGACGGCCCGGAGCAGGTAGCCGCGGAGATGGACCGGCTGGTGTCGGACGGCCATCTGCCGGAGGAGTACCGGAAACTGGTGGATCCCCGGACGCTGTGGCAGTTTTTTGACTCGCCCCTGGGCCGAAGGATGCGAAACGCTGCTCTGGCAGGAAAGCTGCACAAGGAGCAGCAGTTTGTCATCGGAGTTCCCGCCAGGGAGCTGGAGGCGGCAGATTCCGACGAGCTGGTGCTGATCCAGGGAATCATTGACGCCTATCTGGAGGAAACGGATGGCCTGATTCTCATCGACTATAAAACAGACTATCTGGAGCGGGGCCAGGAGCAGCGCCTGAAGGACCGGTATGGCGTTCAGCTGGACTACTATGAACGGGCGCTGAATCAGATGACAGGACAGAAGGTGAAGGAGAAGATGATCTATTCCATGACGCTGCAGGAGGAGATCCGGCTGTAGGACGATTTTTGAAAGACGGGTCGGGAAAGATTTCAGAAGGAGCCTTAGAAAAGCGATTTAGAAAAGGCCGGGCAATGTGACACGACAAACGCACGAATGAACAAATTATGAACATCCGTCTTTTTTCTGGTAT
>OLRK01002369.1_pt1 | contig 12029 bp, 14 predicted proteins | sample 1672911 | NCBI WGS metagenome assembly OLRK01 (sample SAMEA3136736, study PRJEB25190) | human gut metagenome | biome: human gut; feature: human-associated habitat; material: faeces | place: Austria | collected 2013
TGCATCTTCATTCTTACCTGTTTTCAACTATTTACACATCTTTTTCTACATTCTCGATAAAGCTGTATTCGTTCATCTATATTTTTGCCAACAACGATTGGAATTCTTGAACACTGTAAGGATTTAAATAATTCCTGTTGACATATTTTTTGAACTTTTTTACCTGAAATCCGTTCATCCTGTTCACTCATCACCTCAATATAATAATTTAAATGATCTAAGTTCGTTGTGTCATAGCTCTTCAATATATCAAAATCTATCGATTCTGCAATATATTCTTTTCCATAGCATGTAACAATCCGGTATGCCAAACACATCCTGAACAATCTCCTTTCTTTTCAAAAAGATTGTATCAATTGACATGCACGTTTTTTTGGACATGAAACAACCAAAATACTGCTTCCCGGCAATAATATCAGTCTTATAATAAAGCAAATACGGTGATTCACTGGACATGACAAAAAATATGTTGATTTGAGCATTTTTATAAAATATTTGTTTTCATCATAACCTGTTTTTATTATATGTCCTATCTTATATACTTTTTTTAATCTCTTAAAACATGATATAAGCAAAGACTCCCGCATGAAAAACAACATGAAGGTTTCATTTTGCATTGAAAGGCATCATACATACAGTTTTATAGTGAATCTGTTTTAATAAATTTCCAAAAGTTATTTTGAATCTCCGCACTGCTTAGGAACTGATCTGCATGTTCACTTTTTATTTTTCTATTCCAGCTTCTATTGTTCGGATGATTGCATAAACATATTTTCTGATTATATCTTGTCATCTTTTCCGCTGACTTAATATACGAAAACTTATCATTATAATATACAAATGAATTCCTTACTTTAGATGAACAAATCACAATACGGGGTTTTCCCAGCTTAATCCAAACCTTTACTAAATTAAAATAACTTAAATAAGAATCAATGTATTCATGTTGTATCGAACTTCCATGATGCTCTGAAGGTCGTAAAAAATAATTCATGAATGCTACTGAGTTTACAAGCGTTACTAAACCGTCCTGACTGCTTATATCCTGCTTAGAGCTATCATCGAGATTTTCATTTAGCGGCATAAGCATTGTTTTAAATAAATGTTGAAATTTCTTATTATGTTCAATATTCCAGCGTAAAACACTTTCTGTCCACATATATTCAACATCTTCTTTATACAAGGCTATTTTATTTTGCGAATGAAGATCTTCCCACCATAGATTATTTTCATACTAGTTTTCTTTTAACCAGTTATTTTTTGCTTCTTTTTTATTTAAATCTAAATAATCTCTATCTAACATTGAAAAATCAGGAAGATAATGGCTTTCCAATACGTACAGAGCCCTAATTTTCTTATCACTAATGCTCAGATTTCCATAATGTTTCCCAACAAAATGAAACAGAAACGGATGTTTTTTATAAAAGACATCAACTATTTCAAGTAGTGTGTTTATATTGAATCCAGTATGTTTCAAACATTCCTTCTCAATCTTATTATCGAATGAACGCGGAGCAAAGATATCATCTCCTTCATACAAGATTTTATCCATCAGATTTCCATTTGCTTCTATTTCATGCTTATCTGCGTGAATAGTGACACCGATATGATTATAGACAGAATCCAATTGTTTTATGATATTTTCTTTTTCTTTAAATCCTATACACATGCTTTATAATCTCCTTAAGTTTTATTCTTGCAATCTTATCATTTAAAATATAGCATAAAAAATTACAGAAAATACTAAACTAATTATTATCTTGGATTAGAGTTAATAACACATAAATTTAAAGAAATTCCATACTTAAAACAATTACTCTGATTGACTAACTGATTATAATATGAATTAAAATAATAAAAAACATTTTAACTATTAGATAATTTTCGAATAGTAATTATGTAAATCCTCATTCATCTGTTTTTTTATAGTCTCAAAATCATCAGCATTTAATTTTTCCAACAAAGCATGATTCATAGAAATGACACCTAAATCTTTTGAATAATACAAAAAACGTTTGCGTTCAAACTTTTCAAAAGGATTAGTCAGCATATTTTTTTAATAAATTTTCTATCAGACAAAGTACTTTCGTTATATGGACAGGTTGAACGGTCAACAGGAAGATTCTGTTTTATCCTATTTTTATAGAAATCTATATAATTTGTTAAAACATCTTCTATCCGTGCATCTCCCAATCGATCCATATATTTGATAAAAGATAATAGAAAAGGCATCTTATAAGAAAGGGAATAGTCTCTTTCGTTCAGAAAGTCAAAGAAATCTTTTTTGATTGTTTCATCATTATGTTCCGGTATTTGCAGTCGATCTCGAATCTCTTTCACATCGTCTAAAGAGAACAAATAAATTTTCCTGCTTCCGAATGCAAAAGATGCCGACGGCTTGATCTTACCTTTTTTTATCCAGCTGTTTATAGTATCGGTACTAACATAAAACTCACGTGCAAGCTGTTCCTGATTGAAATAGTCACCATATTAGGAGACGAAATATTCCACTGCGTTATCAGGAAACATCTCCTTGAATTCTCCGTACAACTGAGCGGCCAGTGTTTTATTATGGGCAATGACCAGTGTCGGTTTCTGCAACTGTTCGATCACGTTGGCCATCGTAAACGTCTTTCCAGAACCCGTAACCCCTAGTAAAGTCTGGCATTGATTGCCTTCCTTGAACCCTTTTACAAGCGCCTCGATTGCCTGCGGCTGATCGCCTGTTGGCTGATACGGGGCCTTTAAAACGAATTTATCCATAGCAAAATCTCTCCTTTGTGACTTTTGATACGTTCAATATCAGCCACCCTCAAAAAATTCATTCGTAACGAAAATGTCAAAATAATAGCCTTATAGGACTCCATTACGAATCCAGAAAGGCAAAAGTCACAAAACACTTTTTCGAGGACTAAATAACACGAAGTAACACCAAAACGGTAGTGACAACATTATAGCAAAGATAAAGATAATGATAAAAGTATATAGGATGAAAAGTAAAAAAAGTACAAATGTTCGAGTGTACATCTGTACTTTTTTATACTTTCTTCCTTATATTGTTGTCATGCCGCCATTAAATATTCCTCGGCTGCCTCGTCTATTTCCTTCAGATCGGAGTAATCATAGTATTTCTCTTCCCGGCTTTCCGGAAGAACTTCTTCCATAAATGGTTCGATAGCATATAAGCAATCTTCAATGATTTCAGCAGTATCCCCATAGACGTCTGCTGATATAATCTCTTTTGAATGCCCTAACATATGCGATATTCCTTTGATATTAAAGTCATGTTTCAAAAGAATAGTCGTATATGTATTTCTCAACTGATGGAAATGAATATCCGGAAGTCCTAAAGAAGCAAGCAGTTCTTTATAATATTTCTGATGATAACTTTTACTTCTTGGATTTCCATATGTGGAACAGCAGATGTAATCCCAGTCACGGAACTCTTTACTCCTTCGCCTGCGATTCTTTTCATAAATCCGGCGCTGTTCCAGAATCGCCTCAAACACATAATCCGGAATAGGTATCTCTCTTATACTGGACGGAGTTTTTGGCTTGATTTCCTGTTTTGTAAGCATTTTAGGCGGTACATCCTCCGCTTTGGAATTTGGCTTTTTCCCCAACTGCCTCTGTATTTTCAATGTGCGGTTGATATAGTCTACATCACTGTATTTCAGTCCGTTGATTTCTCCACGCCGCAGACCCATCAGCACTGCAAATAAGATCTGCATATGGATCGGCGTCTCTTTGCTCGCCTCTATTAACTGAAATACCTGCGGGAGCGTCAGTGTCTTGCTTACATCTATCTTCAACTCACGATATGCTTTCTTCTTTATCTTTTTGGGCAGTGAAACGCCCTCCGCTGGATTTACCGCTATTACATTCTTCGATTTTGCATAAGCCAGTGCTGTATTCATAACTGTTTTCGCCAGTCGTGCAATGGATTCATATTTCGCCGCAATGGTATTATACAGTTTTCTGATATACCCTTGATTCAGAGTCGCCATATACATTTTTCCCAACTGCGGATTCACATAGTTGTAAACCACATTTTTATAGCCATTATAGCTGTTATCGGCTATCCTGGGGCGCATAATCTCCTCCAGCCAGAACTCCATGAAGTCCGCAACTTTAATCCTGTCATAAACAATGTAGGTTCCTCCATGAAGCTGTCCAACCACTTCATCTCGTTCTGCGTTTGCCGCTCTCTCACTGCTGAATCCAGAGTGCTGTTTTGTCTTTTCCGTACCATCTGCAAATTTCAACAGGACTCGGAATCCATAGCCTTTCTTTATGGTCGTAACAGAATACACTTTATATTCTGTATATTTCTTAAAATCAAATTTTTTCATGCTACCCCTCCGTTCCTGTCCGTTCTGGAACAAAAGTGTCGTTCATAAATGCAATGATTTTATCTTTCTCGTCCATAACCTCACAGTAATATTCATAGGTGGTATGAATCGAATTGTGGCCTAGTAACCCGGAAATCTTTACCAGGGGAACACCTCTCTCGATCAATATAGTCGCAAACATATGTCGCAGACCATGAACAGTAATAACCGGAAGACCATTTCTCTCACAAAGTTTTGTCAATGCCTGATTCATGGAACTTAACCCTCTCGGCTTTCCGTCCTCCCGGCAACTGACGTATCCATGATCTTCATAATTTCCGGCATACCATTCCTTTTTCATTTCCACATAATGCAACCGGCGTTCCACTTCTTTCATGATCGCCTTTGGAACTTTCAGTATACGGAAACTGTTCTCTGTTTTAGGATCACGTTCGATAACCGTATATTCTTCTATTTCAAATCCTTCTTTTACTTTTGGATTTGCCACTAACTGCCGACTGATCCTGACTGTCTGTTTTTCAAAATCAAAGTCACTAAATTTCAGCCCAAGAATTTCCCCTTTTCTTAAACCACAGAACAGTCCAAGTAAAATTTCCAGATACCACGGGTTCTTACTGGCTGCCCGCAGGAATACTTTCAGTTTTGCTTTACTGAATATTCTGATCTTTGGTTTTGTCCTTGGATAAGGCTTTGTCTCCGGAACCGGATTATAATTGATAAATCCGTCAAACAGAGCGTCTTTAAATGCCAGACTCAATAATTCTCTTCCTTTATTACCTGCCGAAGAACAGATTTTTGATACCTTCTCCAGTAATTTATCCAGATACTCTACTGTCACAAATCTCAGTTTTACATCGGTTTCCATACTGGGCAAAATCAGCTCATACAAGGTATAGGAGCCTAGCATTCTGGTAGTTGTCTCAATCCGCAGAGAATAAATATGCTCAAACCAATATTTCAGATATTCTCCAAACATTACATCTGTATTTTTCAGATAGGCAACTTGAAATTCCCGTTGTTTCTCCCGGTATCGTTCTTCATATTCCCAGTAGCTTTTTTCAGCCTCTTCCGGAGTTTTAAACCCACCTTTTTTGCAGTATTTTGTGGTCAGGTCATCCATCAACTCTTTTGTCCGATGATACCAGGAACTTCCTTCATAAAAGACTACTCTTTTTTCTTCCTGTACTTCCTTATTTTCCGCTTTTGTCAACTGATTGCTCTGATTCATTGATTTCACACCTTGCTTTTCCTATTCCCCATACAACCACCTTTCAAATGGGAGACAGGGGATCTTATATACTTTTCCAATCTTGATGACACGGAACGGCTCCTGCTTTTGAAAAACCTCATCCAGAAATTCATAGGTTTTTGTCCTACCCAGTCCAAGCAGTTTCTGGATGTCATCCGCCTCATATACTTTCTTTGATATATCAATAGAATCTGTCATGACCGCACCTCCCTTTTATCGCTGATCAAGCAATAAAAGGACTGTACGCCTATAAAATAACGCACAGCCCTCTTATCGTCCAATGTGCGATTTTTCCAATCGCATACTTGACAAACCATTTTTTCTTGTTCTCAATAATATTTCTTCCTTATTAAATAATCGTACCCTTGTCGTACATTACAGAACATACACGTTTCCTTTATTGTCTGATCCTGATCGGCCCGGATGATAAAGTGTTCCTTTGAATTGTAAAATGGCTTTGCACAAACCGGGCATAAACACATCAGAATCGGTTTATCCAGCTTTTTGATCTCCATGCTGGTACGCAGTGCCTTATCCACTTTTATCATCTGCTCCCGGTTCAGCCTGCCAATATAATCATCCAAACGCCCCTTGTCCAGTGTCCGGATCTGCTCCAACAGCACAAAAGACTCTTTCTCCAGTCCTTTGATCCCATTGATCGGTACATGTGTCGGCAGTTTTGCCTTTGGTCTGCTCGTGATAGCCGCAACAATGACCGTTGGACTGTGCCTATTCCCCCGGTTGTTCTGGATAATCAGCACGGGGCGGTATCCGCCCTGCTCACTCCCGAAAACAGGATTCAGATCTGCGTGATAAATCTCTCCACGCCGCACTTCTTGTTCTTCCACAATCATATCTCCTTCCTCTATACGCCTTAGAACTCTCTTTGTTCCGTAAGGCTCTCCCCGCTCTTTTGAAACCATTATCCATAGCGGGTATGTATCAGCCGGACGCAAAGTATTTCTTTGTATCCGGCTACCATAATTGCCTGTTTCAGCCTATTTGTCCTCGACGCCCCGGCTGTTATCGCATGTATTTCATGCAGGGAAATCATCAAGCGGCTGACTGCTGATCAGCTCCACGGGCCTGTGCCCCTCTGAGGTTCTCCCAAAGCTGCCCTCACTTGTTGCGACGCTCTTAACGCTCGACTTTATGACCGGACAGGAGTATCATGATACCTGTTGCCTATTTTCGCCTTATCAGTAGCAATCTGACAGTTATAGCCGGGTATTTTCCGCTCCCCGGACAGATAAAACAGCCGCAAACCGATTCTTCTAAATATGTGGGATTTCGCTGCCTTTACCCGTCCGGATCATGGCGTACCCGCTAACGTGGCTTACGCTCATCACGATAGCAACAGGAACGTACTTGATGAATGGGTATGAACTTTTCAAGGTCCTAAGCGGCCATAAAAAGACCTCTCACTTTATTTGCCGTTAAGTGAGAGGTCTGCTCCGCTATTTCAAATAGTTTTTCAATTTTTTTATAATCTTTTCTCTTCTTCTATGAACAGTGCTTGGAGAAACGCCTATTTGCTCTGCATATACTCGTTCCGTTTTTTCTTCATAGAACAACGCATAAATCAATTCCTGATCCTTCTTTGGCAACCTTAAGAGCGCCATATGTAATTTTTCAGCAGAAATTTTTTGAATTACAATATCCTCCACGCTCTCATGGCTATCAAGAAACTGCTGTGCGTTATCTTCCATAAGCCTGTCCAAAGAATCTTCTCGGCTTGGAAGGGTTTGTTTTATATTTCCATCCTTATCTTTAACCGTCCGTCCTGTTTTCAAATCATTTTCAAAATATCTTATTTTTCTATCGCCTTTCATATAGGCTGCATATACCTCATCCGTGACTTCTACAAATTGACCACGAATCCATATTTTCTTGTTATCAGCTTTCAAGCTGTCTGCCTCCATTCTTCTGAACTTTTAAGAAAATTCAGAAGAATGGAGGGCTTCTGCAGGAAGGCTCAATCAAACTGGTGTATATTACAACACGACATTTTCCGACAAATAAAAAAAGCACCTGCATGAAAGCAGATGCACACGCATGACAAAAATCGTCATACGAAATAAAGTAATGATGAAAAGTGGTAAAAAATGTCGAACAAAAAAATACCGCAATCCCATGGAGGACTGCAGTATGTATAGACTGTCTTTTTGTTCCTGCTCCTGGCGGGTAGCCGCTGATTCTTATTCGTAAAAGGCTCACGCTGTAAGCGAATGATGCAGTGTTGATGTCGGTTCTTTTATCCATTGAGCAGCCCCTCCAAATATTTAATACCGAGGCTCACTACAATGGCACGGTCAACGGTGGCGAGGGTCTTGCTGTCGAGCCTGCCGATATACTCGCCGAGCCTCGCTTTGTCTATCGTTCGGATCTGTTCGAGCAGGACGGTGGATTCGGTCTTGAGACCGCTTGTTATTATCGCTACATGGGTGGGCAGAGCCGCTTTTGTCTTTCTGCCTGTGATCGCCGCCACGATGGTGGTGGGGCTGTGCTTGTTGCCAGTATTATTCTGCAAAATCAAAACCGGACGAACGCCGCCTTGCTCACTGCCGAAGCCTACGCCGAAGTCGGCGGAATAGATTTCGCCTCGTTTAATCTCTTTCATAGTTAGCCTCCGTTTAAGTAAAAGGCGGCCGAGTGCTTTTGGGCAAACGACCGCCTTGTGTTTTGTATCAATCGTTCTTGGTTCTGTCCGTATTTGTCCACGACGCCCCGAACAAGGGAACACATCCTCCGGTCATGCATTTGACCTCATTGGAATCCCACCACTCCCAGGATCTCTGCGAGGCGCCCTCATTGGCTGCGACGGCTCACGGCATTTAGTTCATACCGCTTCAACGCTCGGCCTGTGACTGGACGCAAGTATCATTATTGCTTCTGCTTTTCATGGCCTTCGGTGCGGATGCGCCGCACCGTCCGACTCAAAAGGTCGTGTGGCTTATCGGCTTCGCCGACGGCAGAAGGAAGGTAAAGGATGCGCTGTACTATTCGGTTTTCAAAGAACGGGCGGAGGCTATAGAGAAAGCCCCCTCACTTTCCATGCCGAAAAGTTGAGGGGGCTACAACCAAGTTTTTTAATTTTCTAAAAGATTTTTGAGCTTTGCTCTGATTTTTGCGATCCGCTTGCTGATTGCCTGTTGAGATACGCCGTAAATTTCGGCAAGGTAGGTGCCTGAAATATCGGCGTAATAATGGCGGTAGATGAGGAGCTGTTCCTAATCGGTCAGCTTGAGGATGGCTTTCCTGAGCTTGTCCGTCATAATGCTTTCCACTACGGCGTCGCATACATCCGGCTGCTCGGCGATGAGGATGTCCTCGCCGCTGAATTCATCGGTGGTCAGCATATCGTAAGAGAAGTCGCCGTTGTCCGCAGAGCATTCGTCCAGATATTTCTGTCGACGCTTTGCTCGGTAGAATTCTGCGTAATCCTCTTTGGATACCTCCATAAGCCTGCCGTAGAGAGGCAGGAACAGCTTGTCCGCATATAACGGGCAGATTTGCTCACGGCGACAGAATTCCTCATAGGTCAATTCCGTGTACCCGCCGTTTTCTATGATATAAACCGCTTTGGGTTGTTTTTTCAAGGTTATGTGCCTCCGTTCAATCGTTTTTGGTTGGTTTCAAAAACGATTGATACGGAGGGCTGCGGCAGCCGACAGAGCTGCCGGATTGCCGCTGTTTTAAGGCGTAAAGGCCGCAAAAAGTCAAGCCAAGTAAAATTCCCGTTTTTTCGGTGCTTTTATTGGCGCTTCTCGGATATTGTTTTAAATTCTGTCGACCGGGAAGGTCAAAAAAATATAGGTGTCTGTGTGTCTGCGCAAAGACAGTCTTTGCTATTTCAACACCTGTATCTTTCCTGTGTTATTTCTCATTTCCTACCTTGTCACCGAAGGACGGCGGAAACGCCGTTTCTTACGGCAAAATCCCATATTTTATGTTTTCAAGCAACGACGCAAGGTACATCGGGTTCACCTCCTGTTCAAGATGGTTTTCTATAAAATAAGAACGACGGCATTTTCGGATTTCTAATGCTTTTAAGTAAATTTTTTGGCGAACTGCCTGTTTTCGCGCTGAAAGGAACGGCATTTTGTCGAGAGAGTAAAGAAAAACGCTCAGCAAGTAATTTCTTGCTGAGCGTCTTAAAATCATGCTGGAGAGTGACTCCGGTTGTCTATTCTTTTTTCAGGAGACATATTTACCGTCACCGACCTTTATCTTTAACCTTTCAATTTTCAATCAGTTTGCGTGACTGCTTTTTGCGAAAGCGAGAAATGTTCACTTCCAGCATATATTCACATCGAGTTTTTTGAAAACGGGCAGTGACAGTCTTTCGGTCACTGCCCGCTTATCATAATGCTATTTCGGGTTTGTCAATGTTATTTAGTGATCCCTTTCTTTTTTCTCTTGTCTGTAACACCCAACACGGTCAGAACACCACCGCTGGCAAACAGCAGAGCGACCAACAGGAACATATTGCTGTTATCTCCGGTCTGGGGGCTTTCTGTTTGCTCAGAAGGCTTGCCCGGCTGTTCGGGGTTGGCTGGGTCAGTGGGGTCTGTAGGAGTGGTAGGGTCGGTGGGCTGTTCGCTGGTTTCAAACGGTGTGTTGGAACCAAGGATAGCATACTGGCTCAGATGGGTAGTCTCAAATACCAGGAAGTCTCCTTCCACCACTGCATCAAAGCGTTCCAGCGGGTCACCCAGATATACCGCCTGATAGTATTTGTAGCCCTTCAGGTGGTCGTTCATCGGGATTTTGACCGTCATGGGGTTGTCCTTGATTTCCAGAGCTTTACCGTCTTTTCTAACGCTGATGTCGTAAATGGACAGCAGGCCCGGCAGTTCTTCTTTCAGTTCCGGACGGCTTCCCAGCACGCTTTCCTGTGCAATGGTGTCGGCATAAAGCTCTGCACCCTCTGGCACTCCATCGGTCAGGGAGATGGAAACGCCGGTTTCGGAAGCAGTCAGATCTTTGGCGCCAGTATCCTCACCAGGTTTTGTTCCAGGATCAGTGCCCGGATCGGTAGAAGTCCCGGACGGGGATACTTTGATCACATCATTGGTGCAGTAGTAGCTATACATGCCGGTCTTCTCAATGACTGTCTTATATCCCTCCGGATAGCCTTCCTGATCTGCGGTAATATCTTCCATGCCATCTACGGGGGTTACAACATTTGTCTCGTACCTTGCATCGGAATACGTATCCGGCAGTTCCACCTTGTCAATTGCCTTATATAAGGTGTAATAAGGCGTACCTTCTCCTTCTTCATCATATTTTATATTGCCTGTGCCCCAATAAAAAGTTTCTTCGCCTTTTTTGAGAACTTTCATGGTTTTCGGCCTGTCAATTTTTGCCTCAATAGTTTTTCCGTCAGCATCCTTTGTATATTCCGCCGGCCACTCGGTGCTTCCCTGGATTATTTTAACTTCAAGTGCGAGATATTCGTTTCCGCTTGGAAGATCGTTAACTTTCACCAGTTCGGCAATATCGGTTTGACCTTGCGAACCTATAGTTTCATCAGCTTCAAAAAAGTAAACGCCGTACAGCCTGCCATCATTTCCTTTGGTGGCAACCTGCCATGTCCTGGACTCATACGGGGCTTCTGTAATGACTGTTTCTGTCTGCTCATATTCCAATTCCACGCCGGAATCAGCTGTCAGAGCAAGCTTTGTTTCAAAATTTCCTGTGAACGGGATAGATTTAGACGTTGTTGAGATAAACTGTGCCGAATAAGTCGCCATATGCGGAGCATCGGGCATTTTATACGCCGTCACAGTAGCCTCCGAACCAACTTTGAGCGAGCCTTGTGTTCCCTCCGCCATAAACGCAATAGCGGCGCTGGAGGTTTTGTTCTCATTGATGGTCAGGGAGCCGTCTCCAATAATCTCCAGGTTGCCGCCCCAGCCGAAACCGTATACCACCAGCGAGGAGATGTGGTTGTCACCTACCAGCTTAAGCTTCAGGTCATCACCCATCTCGTTGGCGACAAGGATATTGGTCGGGTTGTTGTAGTTGGTCAGGGTAACGGTGTTGCTCGCCTTATCATAAACAGCACCTGATACATCGTCAATCTGGCCGCTGTTGGCAAAGAGCGTCTGATACCCATCCTCCGAATTACCGAGCCTGAGGTATGCAGAACTGTAGTCCCCGGACGAGGGGCCGTTCGCCGCAAACGCCGGCACAGCCATTCCAACAGCCATACAAAGCGTCAGCAGTCCTGCAAGAAGTTTGCGCTTTAGTTTCATGATTGATTTTTCTCCTTTCAAGATAACATTTATGTGAATACACGGGTTTGATCATTCTTTTTGGTGTGTCACCCCCCCTTTTTTCTCGGTGTTCTATGCCATCCGTTCCCCGGTGCGCCGGGGCGGGCTGTGGTTTTTGCACGAAGCCCGCCCGCAGGCGCTTTTGCC
>OLRK01002370.1_pt1 | contig 12012 bp, 13 predicted proteins | sample 1672911 | NCBI WGS metagenome assembly OLRK01 (sample SAMEA3136736, study PRJEB25190) | human gut metagenome | biome: human gut; feature: human-associated habitat; material: faeces | place: Austria | collected 2013
GTTTAAAGTTTATCACTCCTTTTTGTGTTTGTCAACATATTTTTGCCCCGTTTTTTCAAAATCTAAAAACACCTCATAATATAATTTTGAACCGATTGTTCCACTACAAATACCCTTTTTACAGGGCACATCAACAAATATAAGGAGCAGCCCTACTGACTACTCCCCTAATCTGCTCTGCTTTTTATACCCTCGTAAAAGTTCTTCTAATCTCTTATAATCCGGCATTTAAGGTAATACTATCATATCTCCTGGTCTTTTTCGTTATCCGACATCTTTTCAAAAATACCATATAATATACTTTCTGTTAAGATTTTTTATCTAGCACAATCATTAAACTATTATTTTAAAATATTGTATTTAATGTCGTTTCGACTAAGATTTTAAAAAACTATATTGTCTATTGCGATATATAGTACACCTTGCAATATAATCATCTCCTACCTTTCCGGTTTCCCAATCACCTAAGATTAAAATCAACTCTTTATGATTTGATGGTTTCACTTTATTATAGAATTCCCAAAATAATTTTCTATCCTCAAAATCAATTCTAATATATTTTCCATGTTTATATGGGAATGATGGATAGTTCATAATATATGAAAATTCATTTTGAACCTTGTGATAATAAGTACATTGAACAATCTTTTTTCCCCATATACCATTTTTATTTTCTTCAAAATTCCGCTCATCTGCCAAAATTTTATTTGTTTTAATTCCATTATATTCCACACACTTTCTACACATCAAATACATTTGTTTAACTGTAGATATGCTTTTCTTTCCCCCACCCACCTGAGTCTCTTTGCTTCCTGTTCCAGAAATGCTTTTACTGCTAATCCCACTCATTATTTTATCTGCTAAATCTTCAAAGTTAAATTTCTTTTCTTCATATTTTGTGGGATTAAAAATACCATCTGCACTACAAAAGATGCTCACGTGTTCTGGGCTACTTGGCAATTTACGAAAATAAGCACTTTCTGGATTTGCTGCATCTACTAACGTCATGCATGTTTTGCATCCTTCCGTTTTACAATAAAATGTTTGATTAATATGACTGATTGCTGCATCTTTTGCTTTTAATATGTTTCTTTTTTCTTTATCTAAATACGCTTCATATGCCATCTCCCTACCTCCAAAGCTTTTTCTCTAACATTCACTAAGTAATCCTAATTCATCTAATTTACCTACTACCTCCAACAAGCTGTTTTTCCCAATCCTTATGCCAAGCCAGTTCTAATCTTCCATCAATATTTTTATTAGTTCATCTACTGTATGAATTCCATTCCGATTAAGTATATTCCATGTTCTTATAGTCAACTACAAAACAGATACATCCGCCTGAAGAATATCTCCATTGGTTGTCTTTTCTGCTTCTTCTCTCTTTAATGATGCAAGCTGCCTTTGCATCTCAGACAGCATCTCATTATACGTCTCATATCCCCAGATAATATAAGAATATCTAAGTGGATGTCTTAGCTTTCTCAACCCTTTTCGCAACAAGCTGCTGAACACGCTCACTCGTTATACAAAAGCGTTCTACAATCTCTTTATATGTCATTTTATCTTCATAACGACATAACAAAATTAAGCTATCCCTTTGTTTCATCTGCGATATAGCATACAATAATCCTTTTACCTGGTCATCGGTTAATCGTGAATAATCTATTTTCTTTTCACTTACTTTATTAATTCCAGCTTCTTCCAAAATATTTTCTGGAAATGTACTGTCTTTTATCTTTCTCATGCACTGCTCTCCATATAAATCTTTCAATTCATAAATACAAACCATCTTCAAAATATTTATGAAGACATCTCAAATATCAAAAGCTTAAAAATCTATTGTTCATTCAATAAGCGGTTCCGGTAATCTATGTCTAAAACGATTCTATAGAAATTCTGCATTGCCTTCTCTTTCATTAGCTTTTTTCCATTTTGGACTAATTCCTTTTTGATTAAAATACCTTGCGTAAGAGAATCCCTCCGCTACTGCCTCTGAATCTTCAAACACATCAAGGATCGCATCTGCAAACTGCATAATTACTGACTTTTCACGCATATTCTTCAATTCTACCACGCCGGCATCATCATAACACTCTGAATCAAATAATAAAGAAAAATCATGTTTATTTATTCCTTCCTCCGCTTCGTAACTGATACTTCCGAAAATATTACCTTTGCAGGACAGAAGATCTATTATTTCAGAAAACTCCAACTCATATTCGATACCATTAAGTAACGTCGTTGCTTCAAACATTTGCGATATATATGCCCACTTATTTTCGTAGGCATCCTGCTCCATAAAACTAATAGGACCATAATACATATTTTCCCATACATGTTTCCCTTCAAGGGTATGTTTACGCAATGTATCTAAAAGCAATTCCATAGTTTCCTAATCTATTTCCTCGTACATATTCATGCTATTCTCCCCTACCGACTACTTTATCTATTACATAAGATCTTTTGAACCATATTATAACATCACTATTACAAATAAAAAAGTCATATAAGATACTTTATATATATGGAAAGACTTCTATGGCAATCTTTTGGATTTTATAAAGGGTTTGTGATTTATAAAAAATCACAAACCCCTTATTGAGAACTTTCACGATTTTCCTCTCAAAAGTTCCTTTTCAGTGTAATTCACACTAAATTATACACTTGCTCTGTCTGTTCCGTTCGCTGTAGAAGCGTTTGAACCATGATTCCAAGGCCAGCAATTACAACCGCAATGACTACAGTTATCACTATCACCTAATGCACTTGAAAATGCAATACCATTACGGCACATACAAGCTGTAGGATTGATATCATTGTCTGCATTTAAAGACACATTTCTTCCTACTGGATTTGTAAGCTTCATACTGATTTCCTCCTCTCTTGTAAAATTTATATAAAAATAATCACTTATCTTTATATCTAATCCATTTTCATATCATTTAAAGGTTCCAACAACTTTGGATTATTTTCCAATACTTCATGGTACTGAATTAACTGATTCTCAATTCCGAATCTTTCACTTATACAGCGTATTTTCTTTGTATCCATATCCAGACCATTTTCATCATAACATGAAGCGTAACATATGCCACATAAGTGTGCCGCCCAACAATTTTGACAAAACTGACGTGACTTATTTATGTATTCGTCAATATATTTTTCCTGTATTTTAGGAATATCAATTCCGTCATGTACATTGCCGATATTCGGAGCTTCACCAATCCTTTCACAGACATGATATTCCCCATCAACTGTTACGTATAATCGCCTTCCCCCCGGAATACAACATCCATTGAAGTAATACTTAGTCATTGGTGTATCAGACAATCCTCTTTTATGTATTTTTAATAAGCCCTTTAACATACTGCCCCATGTAAAAATTCTATTTGGCGCATCTGTTTCCTGAAATTGTTCTATTGACCAGCACTGTAATGGATTATACTGCTCCATAAACATAATGTTATCTGTAATTTGTTCTCTCCTCGCTAATTCCGCTGTGTCATGCCGTATACCACGATCTGCATAACTGAACATGATTGTATTTCTTTCATTCAGATAAGGACACTCTTCAATAAATCTCTGCATTTTATCAAAGCGCTCTCTTGTATATGGAGGAGTCATTACCATATTCACGATAATATTTTCATCTCGGTTTCCATATGCCTTTCGGAGATTTTTCAAGCCTTCCATTGTGTACTCAAAGCTGCCTTTTCCATCTGATCCTTTTCGATGTTCATCGTGTAATTCCTGATTTCCGTCAATGCTACAGACTACTGTAAAATTCGGTACTGATGCAAGATATTCAGCAATCTCCTGTGTCATTAGTGTCAGATTTGTTGTTAACGAATACATAATTGTATTACTGCAATTTAAGGTTTTTACATATTCAACACATTGCTTGATTAAAGAAAAATTCAGCAACGGTTCTCCACCATAAAAAGTGATATAGAACTCATTCTTCATTTTATCCTTTGAATAGTCTATTACCTTTTTGGCAATCTCAAATGGCATATCATTATGCTGTGAAAAATCCCTAAATTTAGGATTATCTTCCTGATATATACAGTAATCACAACGCAAATTACACTTTTGTGTTACTTCAAAGGTAATTTGTCCTAATTTAGTATCAAGACTTTTCTTTAAATTGGTCACCTGTTCTCCAGAAAATGTTTCTAACATTGGAGCTTTCAATATATTTTCGTTATTTACTACATCCATAATTTTGTCTAATGCAGATATTAACGATTTCTCATCTAAGTCTAACTCTCTCAATTTTTCAAACTGATTTGTTTTCTGAAGTTTCTGAAATACCTCATATACTTCCTTTTCACATTCAAACACTTTTCCAGTTCCAGTATCGTAGTAATAGAATCGATTTCTCGTCTTAAATACTTTTCCTCTTCTATTAACGTTGAAAAAAATTTTTCATAAAACTTATAGTCCTTCATCTGCTACCTCCTCCTTGGTGTTGTCCATTCTCCACATTTGATAATATTGTCCCTGTTGCGAAAGCAATTCTTTTTCTGTACCTTCCTCCAAAATCCGGCCATTCTCTAAAAATAAAATTCTGTCCATTCCTGACAAATCATGTAAGTTATGAGTGATCAAAATAATGATTTTATCTGGGTATGTTCTTTCAATTTCTTTTAATATGCTATTCATTGAAAGATGATCCAAACTACTAAATGGCTCATCCAAAATTAGTACATCAGATTCTCTGAATAAAGTTCTGGCCAAACCTATTTTTTGCTGTTCACCTCCCGATAGATATATTCCACTTTTATCAAACTCTTTAGATAAAATGGTTTTATTTTGTGCCGGAAAACTTTTGATTTTTTCATATATCTTCACCATTTTCAGCAATTCCGTCACTGTTTCCTCTGAATCCTCATATTGCATAGAAACATTTTGGTTTACTGTCATTGAAAACAACCGAAAGTCTTGATACAAAACGGATATTCTTTTTCTATAATCCTCTTTTGATAAATCACGCAACTCGTTGTTATTAATGCAAATTTCACCCTTATAATCTCTATAGAATCCTAACAAAAGTTTTATAATAGAAGATTTTCCAGAACCATTTTTCCCTACCAATGCGATTTTTCTTTCATTCTCTCCTAAAGTAAAACTTATATTATTAAGGACTTCCTTATTTGTTCCATACGAAAAAGACACATTGTCAAATCGTATCTGTGAAATCCGCTTCACAACTATTTTACCCGTATCTGTCTCCATATTCATAAATTCAAAATATTTATCTAAGTCTAATGCGTTGGAATATAACTCTGGTACACTCGCAATCACTGCTTTAACTTGTTGTATCATCTGCTGAATACCCGTATACAAAACAATAAACTCTCCCAATGGCATTTTCCCTGATATTGTATTATATCCAAGATAAATGAGAATCAATATTTCTGTTATTGAATCCACTAACATAATTCCTATATATTGTATTCGTATTCTCTTTCCCCACTTTTTTGCTGTGTTATTCATACCGAGCCATGCATAAGAATACTTTTTTTCAAAAACCTTGCTATCACTAAATGTCAAAATTTCTTTAATGTACTCATTCAGATAAAAAATTCGATGTATATAATTGATTTCTCTATTGTATGGAACCGCTTCTATTTTATATTTATATTGTAGTTTCTTCATTTGCATGGAACATAAACATGAAGCAAATACTCCTATAAGTGCGCATGTAATTATAAGAAGATCATATTGTAAGATAATGCTGCTTATTCCAACAACACTTAACAAACTGGTAAGTACACCAGTTGTTAATGTAACGGAATTTATGATCCCGGTTTTGCCATTTTCAACAACAAAATAATATAAATCATAAAATTTTTTATTTTCATATTCTTCTAAATTAAAACTTTTCGCTTTCTTATAGATATCCCCCTGAATTTTTTCTATTATACGGTTCTGCAAAAGTGGCTCGTATAAATAACTAGCACTTCCATTAATAACCGCAATAGTTACAGCTAATAAAAGCATAAATCCTATTATTACCAAAAAATATTTCATTTCTTGCTTCATTAAAGTATCGGTTATGTATCTCAAAATGCTTAAATTTACCACGTTCAATACACTTGTGAGAACCGAAATTGCTATCATCAATAAAATATATTTTGCGTCTATCTGCCAGATATATTTTATACAATACAGTGTGTTTCCTAATACTTTATTCTTTTTCAAATAGTCATCTCCTCCTGCGTACTGTAGCAAGAAGGAATCTTCTTGCTACAGTACAGAAGCTTCTGTACGTTCATTTTTACAATTATTTATTTACCTGGTGTTTTCGGAAGATAAAATAACTAACTGCCGAAAACAGGATAGCTGTTATCGCATTAACCCAAATTGCCATTGACGGCCAACTCAAAACTATATTTCCCACACTATATGCTGTATAAGATTGGAATGAAAAATCTGCTATTTTAGATGGTAACAAGGAAAGTGCATGACTCCAAATATATCCGCCGGCATCCGGTGCTAAGAAAGTCGGCACAATTATTAATAAAAAAGCGATAATAATAACCCCATATGTATTTTTTAACACTGTAGACATGAGAATCGTAATACCCATTATTCCCAATGTAAATACATATGCCAACACCAATGCATAAACAACTGCCTCTCCCATTGTCAATTGATATCCTACTGACATTGCTGGATATTTTAGTTGTATTGGTAAATCCGCCCCCTCTATTCCCAGTAATCCAATATATACCGCAGAATAGATCAAACTGATTCCCCAATAAACACAGGTTGTATATAACCATGCTACAATAACTTTTGCAGAAATCAGCTTACTCTTTCCATATTTCATACATAATATGAGAGAGTCACACTTTGACTGATATTCTCCCGCAAATATAGGTGCAATCCCAATACAAATAATCATCATTATCAAAACAGGCCAAGTCAATGCATCTAAAATCATACTCCACCCCTTATGGTAACCAAATTGATAACTTGGTATATTTTCTACTTTATTCTCCCAATAATCGGCTTCTTCAGAAGTGAGCTGACCTTGTTTTTCTTTCGTTTTGATATAATACTTATCTCTCTCTAAACGGGCTTTTGCAAAATCTTTACCCACATTTTCTTCAAGAACATCCTTCATACCACTTCCGCTTCCTGGCTCTCTATATACATTTGTTATTAAACTCAACAAATCACGATTAGGAAGATAAAAAGTTTTATATATATCCTCTGACAAATAGTGGTATGCTTCATTATTCGAATTTGTTTTTGAATCAGTTGTGTATCCCAGATACCGATTTACTAACTCATCTACCTTTTCTTGTGTTAATTCAATCTTCTGTTGCGTATCCTTCATTACCTCAACAGCGCTCATTCCATAAAATGTTTGTCCATTTTTATCCGTTGCTGTTATTTGTATAATGCTCGAATAGACACAAAAGATCAGGAATACACTACATCCAATGATAGACAATTGGGTTAATCTGCTTCCCCATATCTTTTTCCATTCGTATTTAATCATTCCAACCATTATCTTCACTCACTTTCTTTATATATTTCATCAGAAAAATATTTCAAATATAAATCTTCCAATGTTGGTTCAACTTTTATAGCGCCTTCTATCGGAGACATATTAGAAATAACTCTCGCTTCTACATAAGTACTTAAGCCATGCGAATTTGCAATACAATGTGTATTTTCAAATTTTATCCATTCACTATTTGGGACATGGCAGGACCACACTTCCTCTTTCACCTCACTAAGCAGTTTCTCTGCTGAACCCTGTAAAATGAATTTTCCCTTTTTCATAATTAAAACCTGATCTGAAATATATTCAATATCTGATACAATATGTGTGGATATAATGATAATTTTGTCTTTTGACATTTCTGCAATAATATTTCGAAAATATGCCCGTTCTTTTGGATCTAATCCTGCCGTTGGCTCATCTAATATTAGTATTTTGGGATCATTTAATAATGCCTGTGCAATTCCTAATCTCCTTTTCATGCCACCTGAAAATGTTCTGATTTTTCTATTAGCTTCCTTTTCAAGATTCACCAGTTTAAGCAATTCTCTTGTTTTTCTTTTTGCAAATCGAGGTGATAATCCCTTTATTGATGCGATATATAACATGAAATCCTTTGCCGTAAAACCTTGAGTATAACCAAACTCTTGTGGCAGATAGCCTAACAAGTCCCTGAATCGTTCTCCCATTTGTATATTATTTTCTCCATCCACTTTCACCTCACCAGAAGTAGGTTCAACAATTCCACAAATCATCTGTAATAAAGTTGTTTTTCCTGCTCCATTAGCACCTAAAAAACCATATACTCCCTCTGTAAGTTCTGTATCAATCTGTTCTACTGCAATTTTATTTCTAAATTGTTTAGATAAATGTTCCATAGTTAATTTCATTCAAATTTCCTCCTGCTTTCTTCAAAAGTTTTCGTAATTCTAATCCAGCACCACTAATTGTTAGACATCCTATTGCTACCCATAAACCCCAATAATAGGTTGTAAAAATTTCAATACCAGAAATTTTAAGTGTTACGATTATACAACTCAAACATATGCCCCAGGTGCTTGAATATAAAAGCATATTTTCTTCCCGACATCTGTTTAATATAAACATACATCCAAAGCACATTATTTCGTATGGCACCGTACCATAAACAATAACCTGCCATATTACTGTTTCTTTAAAAATCGACATAACAACAGCAGCACATAGGAAAAAGAACAAATCTAAAATTCCAAATACCATTAACCGTATCATAAGAACCTTACTAAATGAATTCTTCGCAGTCATCTGTATTTCAAGCATTCCAGGCTGAAAAATATTGCATATTTCATTTGCATTTATAAGACATAACACAGGTCCTGATATAGCAATCAAAGTCCATATCCAACTATTAAAATTCATATTCTTTACATTAAGCAAATACAATACCAAAATAGAAAAACAACTCTTCAATAACCATGTTCTCTTTTTTATAAAATTCAATTGGTTGAAAAAGAATTCTGTATTTGTCATTCGTTCTCTTTCTGGATACAATTCTATTCTTTTTGCCTTTGATATTGTTTCTTCTAATTTCTGTACATCATATGCAGGCACATTTATCTTCTCTAACTCTCTTTTTAACTGTCTATCTATCATACTTCATAACTCCCAATCTAGCCTTTAACACTTTTTCGGCATTTTTCAATTTATATCTAACAGTAGACGCTGGCATATTAACAATTTGAACGATATCTTTTATCCTAAGTTCCTGATAATATCGCAAAATAATGAGTTCCTTATCCAAAGTTTCCAAAGATTCAAGCGCATTTAAAATATCGAGTCTTACCGGTGCTTCTGCTAATCCTCCATCATAGCAGACTTCTGCCACATCCTCTAAATCTGTTTCTTTAGGCTTCCGAAAGTAATCTTTTATTGAATTTTTAGCTATTACATACAGGTAATTTTTTAGTTTTCCATACTCGCGATAATGTTCCAATTCTTTTACAAATTTCAGAAACACATCTTGAGTAATATCTTGTGCAACTTCTTTATTCCCCACATAAAAAAAACAGTATCTATATATGTACATATAATTTTCTCTAATTAATGCGTCTATCTTTTCCTCGTCATAGCTAAGATTTCGCAATTGCTTTTTCTCAAACACAAAATATTCTCCTAAAATTCTTTCATTTTGACTTCTTTCTAACATTTCTCTTTATAATGTATAACGATTAACTCACTAAAAAAAACAGCTTTTTTAAATTTTTATTGTTTTTCCTGCATCATTTTCTATAATCACTATTTTTAAAAAGATATTTGCGACAAAAAACAGATGTCAAATTTCTATATTAGTATCCACTTAACCTCATCCTATTTTTTATCTACAAATTCTTTTGTATATATAAGAATTTTATAACGTTCTTCCTTCTTTGTTCACAATAATATCTCTATGAAGCTGCCCCCAAAAAAAATCTGAAAAAATTTAGCAATTTTGTTCTGAAACGAAACTGAACACAGGAACATCTTCCGAAAACTTCAGATTCCTTGCCAACTCCAAATTCTTTGTTACTATTTTTACCCCATCCACAGCCGTATCATTATAAGAATTTTTAATGGTAAGAATCCTGAATATATCCAAATTTCTTTTCACTATAAGAATATGTTGTATCTGCATATACAATTTGCTGGGGAAAGAGCATGCATTTGACTACACGCCCTTTTTCCATCATCCACAACTTACTTTTTGTACGTCTCTTTCATATTTCTCTTTCAGAATTCTAATATCTTCCTCTGTATATATTCGCCCATTATCTGCACATAATATTATAAAAAATATGCAGATACTCAATCAGTATCTGCATATTTTCTATGCGAAAATCGAAATAACCAGACTCACCACCAGTGAGGTAATTCCAATAATCGTTTCCATAACACTCCATGATTTCAGGGTTGTTTTCTCATCAATACCAAGAAATGAGCTGACCAGCCAGAAGCCCGCATCATTCACATGACTTAGGGCAGTAGCTCCTCCACAGATTGCACAGCACATTGTAGCTCTGTAAAGCATGCTTGTATCCATAACAGCAGGCATTGTGGCCATGATGCCGGATGCCATGGTCATGGCTACGATAGAGCTTCCAACCGATGCTCTGAACAAAATATCTATCAGAAAAGCTATCACTATCAATGGAAGTCCACTCTTTTCCAGCGCCGGTCCGATTATATTTCCAAGACCTGAATCCTGCAAAATCCATCTGATTGCTCCTCCGCCTGCGATTACTAAAAGAATCATTCCTACAGGTTTAATTCAAGTATAGACCGCACTGCATCAGGTACAGGCAGATATGGGGATATAGTACTTAAAAAAATCAGAACGAGCATTCAATTAACCTCAAGATACTCTGCGATCTTTTCTTAAATACCTCATTTTCCGCTTCTGCGGCTACACCTGCAATTCGCCTGACCTCATCCTTATACGGCATACAGAACTTAACCGCATCCGTCAAAAGTCGGTCTGACTCTAATGTGCTGTCCAGTGCATGATCGAAATCATATAACGGAGCCATACTCACATACTCTCCTGTATCCGTATTTCTAAGCCATCCGAAATTACCGGCATGCCTATCGCCATTTCCGATTACCGCATCTATGATGAGCATCTGTGCTCCGGCTTTTCCAAACAACTCAATTATCGTCTGCTCATCAAAATCATCTGGATCAAGTCTTCCTGACTGATCAGCCTGCTCAAGCATCAGCATTGGCGAAGTGATATTATAAATTGCGATTCCGCCGTCTGTCTCATCTGCGTTTTCTACGGAAATACCACATTTCCTGCAAAGCTCAATACATTGCAGTTCCACAGAAATATCGCCATACTTGTAAAGTTTTCCATCCTGTTTCCACTCCTTTGACAGCGCACCTCCCACATAAAGTGTCGGAGCAGCCTGTCCTGCAAATGCTTCATTTCCGTCCCAGAAAGGCTTGTAATAGGGACTTATCTCCTCAAAGCGTATAGGATCATCCGTGGCTTTTATCCAATAACAATCGCTGAAGCTCAAAGCTCTGGTTTCGCGGTTAATGCGCATACGAGCTCCCTGTCCGAATGTAATTCCCTTTAATTTTCGGGCCATCGTGTTTGTGCCGGATGAATAGCGGTACTTCATCCATTTTGTAAAAGTATGATTGTTTGCACCTTTTTGCTCCATAAGTCCGGGCAGCAGATTTGTATTTAGTATTTTTTCATTATCTATATCGTAAACCGGTGTGTTTTTGCACATTAATAACATAAAATCACCTCGCATCATATAAATTCGATTGATAACATTATTATAGTTGTTATTAGATGTGTAATCAATCATAAACACCGACTAATCTAAAGTCTTAATTTAGATTAGTCGGCATTTTACTATTTGTACGATAAGTCTTATAATTTCATTCTCATCCCCTTTATCATGCTTCCTACCAGCCCTGATCCATCAGCCAGTTATTCAAGCCTCTCTCCCGTCGGTTTG
>OLRK01002374.1_pt1 | contig 11995 bp, 11 predicted proteins | sample 1672911 | NCBI WGS metagenome assembly OLRK01 (sample SAMEA3136736, study PRJEB25190) | human gut metagenome | biome: human gut; feature: human-associated habitat; material: faeces | place: Austria | collected 2013
AGAGCCTTGTAGGCTCGGAACAAACCACCCGTTTTCACGGGTGGTTATGATTGTTCTTTTTTCTATAGTCGTATGTATTGGTCGATTCGCTCCTTGAATAGATCATTCACCATGAGCTGGTTCAGCACCATCGACCAGTTTGGTATATAGCCGGTAGACCATTTCTTTTCCAATTCTGTGATACGAAGGTACAGCAGCTTGAAAAGTGCTGTTTCATTTGGAAATGATCCTTTTTTCGTGACCTTTCGAAAGCTGGAATTCACAGCTTCGATGGCATTGGTGGTATACATGATCTTTCAAACTGCACTGCCATAATCAAACAATTGCTCGACATGAGCATAATTTCTTTTCCATACTTCTATAGCTCCAGGATACTGCTTCCACTCCTTGCAGAAGATATCAAAGGATGCATTGGCTGTTTTCAGATTTGGTGCTCCATATACCTTTTTCAAGCTCTGCGTGAACTTTTTATAATCCTTGGTTGGAACATACTTGATTGAATTACGAATCAAATGCACGATGCATCTTTGTACGACCACCTTGGGAAATATGATACGAACTCTAAGTTTTGATAGGTCATCATTCAAGTGTTTGATCACGTGGAAAGAGTCAACACAGATGATGGCCTTTTTAAAATATAATTGTGTTATTGTCCTATAAGTTTCATACATATCGATACATACGTAAGAAACGTTATCTAATTCACTTCTAGAAATTTTCTGGAAATAACTGTGAAGATAATCTTTTCTCCTGCATGGAATTACATCTATTATAGTATGATTATAAAAGTCATAGAAAATACAGGAATACTTTGATTTGAAATCAGAGTTCTTAGTATAGACTTCATCGATACAGATAGCCTTGGGAAATGAATAGCGTTTGATATGACAGTATTTATCGAAAAGTCGAATTACAATAGATTCTGATAAATGAGTTAATTCGGCGGCACTTTTAAAAGTCATCTTAGGATTTAAAAGGAGCTTCATCAAAGTCATAAGAGTAGCATAAGAAACAGAATGATTAATTGGAGCCATATAATGTCTGTCACTGAAAGAGTGAAGACAATCTAAACAATAAAGTCTGCGAATGCGCTGATGAACGATAACATTTTCAAAAGGAAGATTAGGAATAAAAAGTTTTTTAGAGAAAAAGCCTTTAGAACGAAGTTTAGAAGAATTACAAAAAGGACAATGATGAACAGATTTTTTAAGAGTTAAGAAAATATTTGTTGTGCCATTGTCTATGTTAGAAAGAATTGATTCGATATCATTAGAAGAGATATTGAGAAGATTAGCAATTAAGTGATCTAAGTTATCCATATAAAAACACCTCCTATATAACAGATCACGAATATATTATATAAGAGATACATTTTTAATTCTTATTACCATTTAGTGGGGGATAAAGTATCACCACTAAATGCAGTAGAAGGTCCCCAACCCCAGCAAGTGGTGTTATTCTAATAATTGTTGTGAGAAGATTAGAGAAGTATTTAGACACAGTGAGTGTCTAGATACTTCTTTTTCTTTTTAAAAATGCAGACTGTAAAGAGTATAAAAAGCTTCTTACTAGCGTATGATAATAAAAAGTTTATATTTAACTTCTTGCTAGCGTGTGCTATAATAAAGTGGTGAGGTGATGTTGAATCTATGGTGAATTATAGAATAGATGAGGATGTTAAATTAATTAGAGAGATACTTAATTTATCTCAAAAACAATTTGCTGAAAAAATAGATGTTGATGCGATTACGGTAGCAAGATGGGAAACTGGCAAAATGGATACAAATGAAAATAATATCGAAAAAATATATACTTTTGCATTAAATAATAATATCTTTATAAATGAGATTAAAGCACAACTTTATTATGAAGATTTAGCAAATGAGAACAAATTAGTATTATACCATGGCGCCAAGAACATTATAGAGGGTAATATTGATATTGAGCATTCAAAAAATAATAATGATTTTGGTAAAGGATTTTACTGCGGCGAAAGTTTTGAACAGTCATCATTATTTGTAAGTGGATTTGATACATCTAGCGTTTATATATTAAGTTTTAATCCACAAAAGCTTTCCAGCATTGAATATAAAGTCAATCAAGAATGGATGCTGACAATAGCATATTTTAGAGGAAGGCTAAGTGGCTATGAAGATCATCCGATTATCAAAAAGTTAATTAACAAATTAGAAGACATAGATTATTTAGTAGCACCAATCGCTGATAACAGGATGTTTAGAATTATAGATAGTTTTATTGAAGGTGAAATTACTGATGAACAATGTATACATTGTTTGGCAGCTACTAATTTAGGATTTCAATATGTTTTTAAAACAGAGAGAGCGTTGAGTCAGGTAAAAATTGTTGAAAGATGCTATTTATGTGGTAAAGAAAAAGAAAAGTATCAAATCAAAAGATTAGAGGATAGTAAAGTTGGAGATACTAAAATTAAAATGGCTCGAAGACAGTATAGGGGGAGAGGTCAATATATTGACGAAATATTATGAAAAGAGAAATGGATCAAGTAGGTTTGTTACTATGTGATATACAAGGTAAAATTTTTGAACAATCTGTTACTAGAGAAGAATGTAGTTCAAATATATTTATCCGCCGATTTATGAATTCTAAATTTGTTTCTAGAATGGATAATTTAACCTTTATAAACGAAAGCATGACAATTGAAGAAATTTTTGAAGAACTTGATATAGAATATGGTAAAACCAGTTATGGAAAAATAAAGTTTTCAATTAATGAGATGTATTGGATAGGGTATATTTATAGATATCTATCATATGTTTATCAAATTGATAGTAAAAATGCTTATAAGATTATAAAAGGTACAGAGCTTAGGCATTTATTCTTTGCATATCATTCCCTAGATCCAATGAATGTAATAGATAGGATCTTAGAAGCAAAATCATTAGTATTAGATAAAGATAGTGACCAATTGACTAAAGAGGGGGTAAAAATACTCAGAAGAATAAAAAGATTGAAGAATTAAGTGTTGTATAAATTATTTTGATAACTATTTGAGTTGTTCTGAAAAGTTTTGGGAATGTAACAAGTAAGCGACAAAAAGACATTAAAAGCCTTATTATATAAGGTTTCGGAGCTCTCAAAACGTTAATCAAAACAGATACAAAGAAAGGTTCCAGACTATCTTGGATCTTTTTTTGTTAATGATATTTTATTCCGTCTAAATAAAAAAATAAAATATAAATCATTTATGAATATTTTCTTGAAAAGTGTATATAATAAATCTATAAGTATAAATATATTTGTTTATACTTATAGATAATAATTGATTTTATAGGGCAAAGAGTTTATTATATCTATAAGTGCAAACGTTATTGATTGTAGATGGAGGTGTAATATGATTAATAGAGATTTTTATTTAGAAGAAATTAAATCTAGTATGTGGGACGGACAAGTAAAAGTGATAACAGGTCTTAGAAGATGTGGAAAATCAGTTCTTCTATTTGAATTATTTAAAGATTATCTTATATCAACAGGAGTATCAGACGAAAATATTATTACTATTTCATTGGATCAAAGAAAATACTATAAATATCGTAATCCTATTCTTTTATGTGATTATGTTGAATCAATAATAACAGATGATGCCAGTAAGTTTTATGTGTTTATTGATGAAATTCAAATGAGCATGAAAACTGTTGACAAAGAAAATGGCAATATTGAAGTAACTGTTTATGATATGTTAAATGAATTAAAATCATATAAAAATCTAGATGTGTATGTTACAGGTTCAAATTCTAGAATGTTAGCAAGTGATATCTTAACTGAATTTAGAGGACGATCAACTCAAATTCATGTTTATCCTCTATCTTTTGAAGAATATTACTCATATAGAGGTGGAGATGAAAGAAGATGTTTAGAAGAATATATGCTCTATGGAGGAATGCCAAGGTTAATGCAATTAAAAGATGATACTGCTAAGAAAAAATATTTGTTATCACTTTATGAAGAAGTTTATATTAAAGATATTAAGGAAAGAAATAGAATAGAAAGAGAAGATATATTAGAAGAAATCCTTAATTACTTATCTTCACAAATCTCATCTTTAACAAATCCTACAAAAGTTGCAAATGCAATTTCTAATGAGAAGAAAGAAAAAATAGATAATATTCTTGTTAGTCATTATATCAATCATTCTGTTAATGCTTTTTTGATTTTAATAGCAAAAAGATATGACATAAAAGGAAAATCATATTTTAAATATCCGAATAAATATTATTTTACAGATGTTGGACTTAGGAATGCTAGACTTAATTTTAGACAATTTGATCCTGGTCATTTAATGGAAAATATTATATATATTGAGTTGATCAGAAGAGGTTACTCAGTTGATGTAGGAGTTGTATATGATCGTGCAAATGGTACTACAGCTGTAAAAGAAGTAGACTTTGTGGTAAATGATGGTGATAAAAGAATATATATTCAATCAGCATTAAGAATGGATGAAGAAGAAAAAATAAATTCTGAATTGAATTCATTGAAACTAACGAATGACTTCTTTAAAAAAATTATCATTAGAAATGATATATCTCATAATTATTATGATAATCATGGAATTTATCATTGCAGTTTAATTGACTTCTTGCTAAACAGAGTTGAGATTTTTTAAAACTCCTATAAAAAGCTATTCTTATTAAAGAATAGTAATATGTTGTAATAAAATGTTTTGGCAATGCAACAAGTAAGCAACAAAAAGCCTTAAAATACTTATTTTATAAGGTTTCGTAGTTCTCAAAACGTTAATTTATCGTTTATTCAGAGAAATGCAAAGAAACTCAAATCAACAAAAGCCTTTATTTATCGGCTTTTGCTCGATTTGAGTTTTTTTTCTGTTTTATTAAAATTGAAATATTAAGCAACAATATTCTTACCACATATTCTCATTTATGCAGAAGATAAAATAATTATAAAAAAATACGATATAATTTTGTAGTAGAGGTGAGGATGGTTTTATGGCAATTGATTTAAACAAAATTACTCCAAAACAAAAATTAATCATAGAAAAGGGGTTAATTGATTATGTGTATATAATGAAGTATTGGAAAAATAATGATATTGATTTTCAAAAGATTTATTATGATTTTTATTTAAGAGCAAGATGGAAGGTTATGAGTAAACCTGAAAATCAATATATATATTTTAGAAAATTACAAAATTTAAACGCAAATGAATCCTTATTTGATATTTTATTTTACCTTAAAGAACACATGGACAGTAATAGTTTTGAATTTTCTATTGCCACAAAATTACTTCACACTAGAAATGACCAAACTCCAATATATGATAGTAAAATTAGAAATTATTTGATTAGACAAGAAAATGTACGTTTTGGTGGTTAACATCATTCAAAAATTCTAGGAATAAGACAAAATTGGAACAAATTGAGCATGATTGGCACTTACTTATTAGCTGGTATAAAAAATTTCTTGCCATCAAAAATGGGACGAGAATGGATAGCTTGGTTTGATTTCAATTTTTCTAAATATAGACATATATCAGATGTAAAAAAGATTGATTTTATCATATTCGGTGCATTTGAATAGGAATCAATTATGATATTCAAAATGATGGTTCATTATAGTATAAGAAAATAGATAGTATAAAGTTTTTTTATAAAAAAAGAAGGAGCATGTAAAACGATCCGTGAAGCGGGGTTACACGCTCTCAACTTACAAGGATAATTTTACACGCTCACTAGTTTATATTTTAAGAATGAATTTGAAACTTTTTAAATTAAATATACAGTTTGCTTGACAAACACAAAAAGACAGTGAAATTGATGATGATATCATTTATATCTTTTCACTGTCTTTTTTCTTCTAATATCCAAACTATGTTGAAATATTTCTTAGTGCATACCCAAATTTATCATTATTTTTTAAAAAGAGAAATTATTTTCCCAAATGATATATTTTTTTTATCCTTTTCAAGTATTTTTCTGCCTCTTCTAGTGTGATATTTTCTAGTAATAATTTTTTGTGGTTTTTATTTTGTTCAAAATGTAGATATACCTTTTCTTGCTCTCTTTTTACACTTATTTTTTTGACTTTCTTCCAAGAAAATTTCAAGCCTTCCATATATATCGCATTCTCCCCTAGTCCATTTTTACTTATTAACATTAAGAATGCAAATCCTACAAGAACCATTCCAGCAATGATTTCTTCATATCCTTTTCCATTCACACGATAATTCAAAAATCCAAGCAAGACTAAAACTACACAAACAATTGGTGTATATTTTGATTTTTTTGAAAGAATTTGTAGGTTTCTTTTCTGATCAAAAAATAAATAAATTCCATAAGCAAATACAATAATGCATATAGTTGCTAAAACAATCCATGTGAATCCTATTTTTTCCATTACTTGTTCCTTTCTAAAAAAAGTTATCATATGATAACTTTTTTAATCATGATATTCTCCACGATCCCATTTTTCCAAAAATTCATCAAAGAAATGATTATCCCCAATATAATCTGTACGATCAATCAAGTTATTGATTTTTGAAATTAGAGCATCATTTTCAGGAGTTTTATTATACTCTGTAGAGAAATATGCATCCATGATATCTTCAATTGCTCCAACGCCAGATACTCTTCCTCCTACGCCAATAACATTACAATCTAATACTTCCTTAGCATATTTTGCTGCTGCTACATCTCCTACTAATGCGCATCGTGCTCCCTTAACTTTCTGCACTGCATTCGTAATTCCAACTCCCGTACCACACATTACAACGCCTAAATCACATTCTCCAGTTACAACTTTTTCTGCAACTCTTTTTCCATAAATTGGATAATGAGTTCTTTCAAAATCATAAGTACCACAGTCTACAACTTCAAATCCTTTATTCTCTAAATATTCTTTAATATGATTTTTAATATCTGTTACAATGTGGTCACATCCAATTGCTACTTTCATCTTTCATCCTCCTAACACATTTTATTTAACATATCAATACGTATTTGATGACGTCCACCTGAATATTTTGCTACACAAAATCTTTCTGCGATTTTGCAAGCTACTGCTTCACCAATAACTCCACTGCCCATTGTAATAACATTTGCATTGTTATGATCCCTTGTCATTTTTGCAGAATGCTCATCATTTAATTCTGCACATATAATATATTTAAATTTATCCGCAACCATAAATGGCCCTACACCATATTCATCAATGATAATACCTTTATTTGATTTAACATCTTTTAATACTTCATTTACAACTTTAATTGAAGCTTCATAAAAATCTACATCTCCAGTTGGAGTTAAATCCTCAATTGTAAAGCCTTTCTTTGTTAGATAGTCTACAACTTTATTTTTTAGTTCTAAACCTTTTTTATCTGAACTAATTACAATTTTCATACTCTACTAACCTCCACTCTATTTCATAGTTCTATATTAACATTCTCAATTTACCAGCTCTATACTTTTGGTGCTAAAACAATTCCTTTTTTCGAATAATTAATTGAATTTTACATATATTTTTATTTTTGTTCTTTTTCTACATAAGAATTCTGCTCTTATATTTTATTCTATATTAATCTTCCTCATTTCTCCTTTAAGACCTGCAATACATCCTGCATCTATTTTTTCTTTTTGACTTTCATGACAGATATACCATTTATTCTTTTTTATCAACATATCATTTATATTTCCATCTAGTTCAGTATTTGTACCTTTTAAAAGAATTACACCTAATGAGAAACCGTGTTTATCAACCTGCATAGGTGTGTAATGTAAAGTAGAATCATAAATTTCTATTATTTCACCTTTGTGTAAATAAAATGTTTCTACATTGTCACCTTGATACTCCATATCATGTAAATCTTCTTTTTTACCAAGCATTAAAATGCAATCAGTTAAAGCAATATTTACTTCACTTCCGTGATGATACTCTATTCCTGTTAAATTTAAATTCTCACCTGCAACAATACCAATTTGAATATCCAGATTTCCGTATATATCTTGTTTTATTTTTGAGAAAATTTCTTGGTTATGTAAATCTAAATAGTCTGTTTGATAAGATGCTTTTTTATTTGGTACTGGATGATGTGTTTCACAGTAATTTAAAATTTCTTTACTGTTATAAGATAGTTTTCTTCCATATTTAGTAAATTCTTGATCGGTTATTTCATAAATTCTAATATTTTGATTTAATTTTCTGATTTTTTCTAAGCACATAACTAATCCCTCTTTTCAAGTATAGATTAGTCAAAATGGTGTATTAGCTCAATATTTATTGATTACTATTTAAGAAAACAGTAAGAAAATTGAGTTTAAGATACATATAAAATTATTATTTTCCAAGATATGTTTGTATTTTCCATATATGTATTATTTAAACAAAAACAGAAAAAACATTTTGAATATGGTAAATCTCTTTATAATTTATACATAATTACAATACATTTAAAATATTTCTGATTTTCTTTTTCTATATTTTTGATTATAATAAAATCACTATCTAAGGAGGGACGCTATGAGCATGCAAATTTTGGGTATCATAATTTTACTTTTATGCATATTCCTATTACTATACTCAGAATTAAAAAAAAGAAAAACAGTTTCTTTATTAGAACACTATTTACAGAGTGGGGAATTTGGGGATTATTTAACATTATTAGATAGCACTTTTGTTACTTTAGTTTTTCCTAAATTTAATCGACTATATATGCGATTGAATGCATATTTATTTATGGATGACGAAAAAAATGCTTTAAAACTATTAGATATTATGTTAGAAATGAAGGTATCAAAAAAACAAAGAGTTGATTTAATTGTAAAAGCTTTCAATATTTACATTGAGCAAAATCAATATGATAAGGCAGAAAAACTTTTGGATGAAATTAAGACATTTGATAAAGATATTCATCTAGAATGCAAAAAAACTTTTGATATTTTTGCTTTAAAAAAATATCATTATATAAAAGAAATGGAAGATAAATTATCTGAAGTTTCTGGAGTAAATCTTGGATTTTTAGAATATCTTTTGTCTATACAGTATGAGAATAAAGGAGATCATAAGAAAAGTGAGTATTATTTAGAAAAATCTAAAAAACATATAAATCTATGATTATAACTTTTATTGTTTCAATCCGTAAGGAATCTAGGTATTTTTTATTTAGTTTGGCGCAATCTAAAAGTGGTATCCAATAGTGGGTAGTTAGGGTGTCATATAGTGCGAAGAGGAAGAATGATGTCTTCCTCTTTTTTTATGTTGTCGGTTTTATGAAATGCATAGGGTTTATTCTCTTAAAAATACAATTTAAATTATGATGTAGAAGATATATTTCTTTTGATGCTATGTCGGTTTTTCACTGTAGATCAATCTGCGATAACAGTAAAATCTACAAATACAATGTTATTCTATTAGAAGACAGATTAAGAATAAAAGTTTTTATAGAAGAAACCTTTATGGTGAAGTTTTGAAGAATGATAGAACAGATAATGATGATCAAACTTTTTAAAAGTTTAATATATTTGTTGTGTTTTTGTCTACAGTAAAAAGAATAGATTTGATATCTTTAGAAGAAATATTGAGAGAATTAACGATTAAATAATTTAATTTTTTCATATAAAAACATCTCTTAAATAACAGACTACAAATCTATTATAAAAGAGGTATGCTTTTAAGTCATATTACTATTTGGCAGGGAATTGCGTATCTTCATAAAATGACGTCAAAAAAATCTCCAACCTCAGAAAATGGTATTATTCTAAAAATCTTATCGTTTTTTTAATCTCCATAAAATGATTTGGTTTAATATTGCATATTTTTATATATTTTTTTTATACAAAATACATTTCTACATATCCATTTTGCTATAATTTTGATACGATAGGAATGGAGGTAATTGAAAATGAAACGACCTAACGTTTTACTTGTTATGTGTGATCAATTTCGAGGGGATTGCCTATCTTTTGATGGCCACCCAGATGTAAAAACTCCTTATCTTGATACACTTGCAGCAGATGGTATCTTTTTTGAGAATGCATATTCTGCTTGTCCTAGCTGTATTCCAGCAAGAGCTACTTTATTAACTGGTAGAAAAGCATCAACCCATGGACGTGTTGGATATAAAGATGGCATACCATGGGATTATTCACACTATATTGCGGAAGAGTTTGCAAACAACGGATATCAAACTGGAATAGTTGGAAAAATGCATGTTGATCCTCCACGTACACAATGTGGATTTCAAAGCATGAAATTACATGATGGTTATATAGGTTTTTATAGAAAAGCATCTCTTCCATACTGGATGCATCAAAATGTATCAGATGATTATATGCGTTATCTAAAAGATCATTTAGGGGAGTTCTCCGATGTAAATGGAAGTGGAGTTGAAAATAATTCTTGGATTACTCATCCATGGATTTACGAAGAACGTTTTCATCCAACAAACTGGACGGTAGATGAAAGCATACGTTTTTTAGAAACGAGAGATCGATCAAAACCTTTCTTCCTAATGACAAGTTTTGTTCGCCCTCATCCCCCATTTGATGCTCCACAAACATATTATGATTTATATAAAAACAAGCCACTTCGAGAACCTGCAAATGGAGATTGGGTAGATCCTTCTTTATGCGAACGAGATGGAATGATCATGGATAGTGTACATGGATGCAAAGATGTAGATTTAAGACATGAAGCAATGGCAGGTTATTATGCATGTATCACACATATTGATCACCAATTTGGTAGATTAATTACAGCTCTTGAAAATGATGAAACTTATAACGATACAATTATTATTTTCACTTCTGACCATGGAGAGTTATTATTCGATAATCAATTGTTTAGAAAAGTTTTACCATATGAAGGAAGTACTCGTATTCCACTTATTGTTCACATTGGAAAAAATATCCAAAAATGTTTACCTTTTAAATCTACTTCTGTTGTTGAATTAATGGATATCATGCCCACTTTATTAGATTTATGTAATATAAATATTCCTACTTGTGTTGATGGTATTTCTTTAAAAAATGAAATTTTTGAGCACAAGAAAATTGATAGATCTTATATTCATGGTGAACATAGCAGAGATGCTGAACAGTCTAACCAATTTATTGTAACGGAAAAAGATAAATATATTTGGTTTACACAAACAAATAAAGAACAATATTTTGATTTGTCAACAGATCCTAGAGAAGAACATAATTTAATCAATAACCCTGCTTACGCAGAACGTATTTCTCAACTACGTCATTGCTTGATTGATGAATTAAAAGATAGAGAAGAAGGATATGTTCAAAATGGAAAACTTGTTCCAGGACAAAAGCCTGTTGTTATGCTTCAACATCCAAAACAATCTAATTAGTTTTTTGTATTTTAAACATATGTAAATTTTAGAAAGGTGCTGACTCCAGCATATGTATATTTTATTTTTTATCATTAGTTTTTCTGCTTCTATCATTGGCGCAATATGTGGCATTGGAGGAGGAATCATTATTAAACCAGTCATGGATGCATTTGGTGTATTAGATGTATCTGTCATCAATTTTTTATCCGGATGCACCGTTTTATCTATGACTACTTATTCTGTATGTAAAAGTCTTCTCGCAAAAGATTCATCTATTAATATGAAACTGGGAACCCCTTTAGCTATTGGTGCTGCTGTCGGTGGTCTTGCAGGAAAAGAATTATTCAGCTATGTTGCTTCTTTATTTGAAACTGCAAACACAGCTGGAGCTGTCCAGGCTTTTATATTAATGTTGATTACATTGGGAACATTACTTTATACAATAAAAAAGAATTCTATTGCTACACACAAAGTAACAAATTTATTCGCATGTTTAATCATTGGTATCATGTTAGGGGGACTATCTTCTTTCCTAGGTATTGGAGGAGGACCTATTAACCTTGTAGTTTTATACTTCTTTTTTACAATGGGTACAAAGGAAGCTGCGCAAAATTCTTTATATATCATTTTGTTTTCACAAGGAACAAGTACAATACGA
>OLRK01002376.1_pt1 | contig 11972 bp, 10 predicted proteins | sample 1672911 | NCBI WGS metagenome assembly OLRK01 (sample SAMEA3136736, study PRJEB25190) | human gut metagenome | biome: human gut; feature: human-associated habitat; material: faeces | place: Austria | collected 2013
TTTTCCCTCCGAAAATGCACAATCCCAGCCTCACTTTGTGCAGAAATCCCTTTTTCCCTCCGAAAATGCACAATCCCAGCCTCACTTTGTGCAGAAATCCCTTTTTCCCTCCGAAAATGCACAATCCCAGCCTCACTTTGTGCAGAAATCCCTTTTTCCCTCCGAAAATGCACAATCCCAGCCTCACTTTGTGCAGAAATCCCTTTTTCCCTCCGAAAATGCACAATCCCAGCCTCACTTTGTGCAGAAATCCCTTTTTTCCTCCAAAAATGCACAATCTCGGCCTCTGTTTGTGCAGAAATCCCTGTTTCCCTCTAAAAATGCACAATCCCAGCCTCACTTTGTGCAAATTTCCCGCTTTTCCTTCGAAAATGCACAATCCCAGCCCCTGTTTGTGCAAATTTCCCGCTTTTCCTTCGAAAATGCACAATCCCGGCCTCACTTTGTGCAGAAATCCCTTTTTCCCTTCGAAAATGCACAATCCCAGCCTCACTTTGTGCAAAAATCCCTTTTTTCCTTCGAAAATGCACAATCCCAGCCTCACTTTGTGCAGAAATCCCTGTTTCTCTCTGAAAATGCACAATCCCACCCCCAGAATAGCCCAAAACCAGACAACATATCTTTTTCATTCTCAGGTACAAAATAGAAAAGAGAGAAAAGTATCATCCAGCCTTTTGATACTTCCCTCTCTTAACTATCTTCACCAGGAACAATGAAACAAAACTCTGCTTCACAGCACTCCACAGTCTACACTATTTCCTTCTCCATTTCAAAATCCGCGCGCGCGCACAGTTATACACTTGCTGCTCTATTCGCTACTCCACTCGCCGAGCCACAACAACAAACCGGCCATTTTCTGTATAATAGCTGCAGGTAGACAGAATAATCAGCTGATCCCCATATTCCGGCCAGCTTTCGGTATCATAAAAAGAGTGCTGACGGAGCTGATTCATAAACTCGTCAAACCGTTCCTCTGTCATATCCCCCACATACTCATAATAGCGAAAACCCTCCTGATTTTCATACACCAGCTCGGTTCGGAATGCGGCAAAAATTTCATACTGGCGGCTCTCATCCGGCGTATAAAACTCCAAAACAGAATGCTTATTCCGATAATCTTCAGATTCGTATTCATCCAACTCGCCAAACATCGTACCATTTTTCATGTTATGGGCATAAATAATCATACTGCCGCTGTCTATACTGCAGAAATCTCCGATAAAGGGTGTGCCGCTTACAGAGCTTTCCCCATAGAAATCCCGGCGAATATAATACTGCATATCATCAGGAGTATGCATAACAGGATAATCAATCTTTGTATCAGGAATCCGAAGCCACCCGGCAAAATCCGGATTCTTCTCTTTTAAAAGTCCATAATTCCGCTTCGGCTTTTCCTCCATCACTCCCCCGGTATGATCAGAATTTGTCTGTCCCGCATCGGAAGCTTCCGTTGTTTCCATTTCTGCCGCAGCATCACTGTCAATATTTCCCTGTTCTGCGCTCACATCCGCCTCTGCCATTTCAATCAAATCATCAAAGGTACTTTTCTCACGATTGGCCTTCAAAAGTGTTCCCACAATTCCAAAAACAGAAACAGCAAACACAATCAGACACAAAATCACCATAAAACGCCATATCGTTTTCTTCAGACTTTTTTCCGTATCCATTCCCTCTCTCTTCAAAAGTTCCTCCTTTCCGTTTTTCCGCCAAAACTTCCCCTTTTATAACCATTCTTTTATCACAGCTCTTTTATCCCAGGAATCACTTCCCTAAAAATCGAGCAGGGGAGATTATCTCTCCCCTCTCACATTGATATCATGTCTCTTTTCGTCCTCTGTGATTTTCCTTCTTCTCGCCCACCCCTCACGACGAAGTCCTGAGTAATTGCCATAGAGTTCACCGGCAGCCTCGTCCCTTGTGAACCCTCACCACAGACTGGCAAAATATCCGTCATACTGGAAAAAGCGAGGCGGCTGTACCCGCCGCCTCACATATCATCCATTATTCCATTTGAATAAGATCTGTCAATCCATCCTCTTCCGGATAAAGGCAAGCGCAGCCAGTCCACATCCGGACAGCACAGCCAGCAGAATCCAGAAAGAAAGCATTGTCGTATCGCCAGTTTTCGGAAGTCCACCTAAAGGAACTTCCTCCTCAAAAATCTGAGTTAAGCCTCCCAAAGGAGTTTCATTGTCGCTGATTTCCGTCAGTCCGTCTCCTCCAGACGGTTCTGTACCAGATCCTCCAGGCCCCGGATTGGGATTTGGGTTGGGACTTGGGTCTGGATCCGAATCCGAATCTCCGCCACCGCCACCACCGCCGGGACGTCTGTAATTATTGGTAAACACAATACTCTCTGTTTTCTCATCCCCCACAGCCTCGTCTGACGCCCAAACCTGCGTCTCCAGTTCGCCATTTTCCCCATTCGTAACACGAACCGTTACCTTATAAACTCGTTTGTCATAGGTAAAACGATCTCTCGGATCCGAGTTCTGGTAAATCTGATACTGGTAATCGCCGGTCTGTGTATAAACCATCGGTCCAAACTCCGACCTTCCTCCATTTACCACAATCAGTTCTTCAGACTGGGGCATCGGCGCTTCCGGCGTAACTGCCTTGAGCACAAGTCTGTAAGGAACATCTGCCGGGATCCTGCTGCCGGTAACCTTGATCTCTACCGGTATGGAAACACTGCAGGAGCTCACCTGTGCAAACGCCATAATTGGAAGCAGCAACGCCGCAAGCACTGCCGGAACAAGTGTATGAAAAACCAGGTTTCTTAATTTCTGACACATATCTATTTCATTGCACCTCCTTCGTGCTTATTTTTCCTCCAGACGGCCAAAAAGAATCATGCGTCCATTGGTTGTTGCATCCACACAGGTAGACATTCCAACAATCCTGTCCTCCGCCGTTACACCGATATCCCGATACTGCTCTGATTCCGCTTTCAGATAATCCAGCAGCACCTGCATATCGCATTCCTTTCCAGGAGTATAAATAATCCTGTCATAGGCATCCGCCTGAATACAGGCAAACAAGGTAATTCCATAGGTCTTGTGAGGAAGATAGAGTGTACCTGTCTCATGAGACTGAAAATAATCTGTTTCAACAAATTCCATTACATCCCCGAACATTCCACCATTATCCATGTGGTGTCCGTAAATCAGATTATAATGATCTGAAAAATCCGGGCTGTTTATACAGGAGAGGAAAATAGCGCCGGAAAGAGAAAACTCTCCATATATGTCCGTATTTACATATTTCATATCGTCCTCGCCCTGAACAACAGGATAATCAATGTGGGTTCCGTCAATGGTAAGCCAGCCCCGGGTTTCCGGATTCAGCGCCATCAGCTCCTCCAGAGACAGATTATCCTCGGCATCACTGTTTTCCGGCGGCTTGTATTTCAGCAAGTCACTGGTCAGGAATGCTCCGCTGTTGATCATGTAATTATCCCAGAGAGAATAACCGCCGTAAGCCAGCATCAGAATCATCATGCATATGGCCATCAGGCTTAATATAAAATTTCCAATTCGAGCAAGCTTAACAGCTATTTCCACTCCAGTCCTCCTGTTAATCCAGAATTCTGCGTAACTGTTCAGCGCCTTCGCAGTCACGAGCAAAAATCCCATGCTTTCTCACAGTCAGCGTAGCAAGTGCGCAGACCTGCTGAACAGTCACAATTATGCCTTATTTTCACTGTTCCCGCGTCGTCTCCCCTTCAGAATATCCGGTGGGGAGACGACGCTGCCGGAGCAACTTCTTTTAGATTTTAAAATCTATAGTTTCTTAAAATCCTGTCATTCGTTTTGATTAAATCTCATCATCCTCGCGTTTCTTCTTGCCCAGAACCACTGCGCCCAGACCGCCTGCTGCTGCTACTAAGAGAACGTAGGGAGCAAAGGTCATTGCAACGCCGGTTGCGGGACCTACATTCTTGTCATTGATGAACTCTACAACCACATCATCTGATGTCAGCTTGCCCTTTGCATTCTTGTCTTTTACGGAAGTGGTATATCCCTCTGTTGAATAATCAGCCTCTGTTACCGTATATTCATCATTTTCAGACAGACCGTAAATATGCAGGGTCTCGCCGTCCATCAGAGTAAAGGTTGCAGCCCCTTCATCTGTAATATGCATAATTTCCGGATCGCCAGTCTTTGGTGTCTTTACAGCCTTATACTTCTCCTTGCCTGCTTTATCTGTATCATCACCGTCAATCGTAACTGTGAAGGAGAACTCCTTGTTTTTATTGCCCTGGTTACCAGTTACCGTTTTCTTTATGATGAAATCATGGATATCATCATCCTTTGTACCATCGCCGTAACTATTGACAATCTTCAGATTATCAGCCTTATCCTTCTCTCCGTCTTTTACTACCTTAACTGCCTGTACCTCATAACCATCTGTTCCATTGACTACATATACATAAACATGTCTCGGAGTTACGTCATAGGTAATTCCATTATAGGTGCCCTGTGTTTCTGTTACAAGATAGTGATAAACTCCAGGCTCTGTAAATTTGGTTGCGTCTACCTTGATTTTTCCTGTTTTGGTGTAAGAAGCTGACACCTCATCGCCAGGAGCAAAGCTGAAATTATTCGCTGTATCTAAAGTCAAGCCGCCTGCAACACCGGCAGAAACCACTGCGCCTTCAAAAGTACTTGCATCGCCTTCTTCTATTGTAAAGCTGAAAGCAGTATTCGGCGCATGGGTGTTTCCATCTGTGGTAACTTCCTTGGTCAAATTAAACTCTGTTACTGCGGCAAAAGCGCTCATTCCATTCATAGATAACACCATTGCGCCTGCCAGAGCTGCCGTTGCCATTCTCTTATTCATTCTTCTCTTCATAATTATATCCTCACTTTCCTTTTTTGTACATTTTTATTTACTGCCGCTTTCTGCGGCAATATTTTTAAAATAAAATCCAAACTGCTTTTACAGGCTGGAGCGCCGAAGCACTGCCAGGACCTTTCCTTTGATTTCACTCTGACTGACTGCTCCGAAATAGCGGCTGTCCTTTGCGCCGTTTCGGTAATCACAGAGAATAAAATACTGATTTTCCTCCAGCGCCACCGGATAGGCAACCTCATCTCCATATTTTGGAGTGGGATAAAAGATATCCGATTCAAACATGGTGCTGTTGTTAATCTTCAGTGTGGAATCATCTGTTACCTCCACACTGTCGCCGCCTGCGGCAACAATCCGGCCCACATACTGCTTTCCATCCTTCTCAAACACTACCACATCCTGAGAATGGAATTTGTTTTCCAGCCGGTAATACAAAAGCAAATCTCCGGAGCTGATTCTCGGCGACATATCATTGTTTTTCATGGGAGTAATTCCGAAGAATACTCCAAACAGCAAAACCATGAAAACAGTCATCCATGTCAGCTTGATAAAAAACGAAACAATCTCGCTCCAATCTGCCAGCCTGTGGATTCTGGCCCGTATTACCCGTTCCGGGGTCAACGGCTCTTTTGCCTTTTCCTTCTTTCGTTTACTCATGGGCAGGGCCCTCGGAGAGCTTCTTTTTCAAAGAAGCAATCTCCTCATCCCTTTCCTGCAAACGAGCTTCGTATCGCTCCTGCTGAATTTCATATGCAGAACGGTATTCCTTCTGAAGCTGTTCCAGCTTCTTCCACACATCCATCTCGCTTACACCGCCAAGCAGCTTCTTTCGAAATTTCATTCCCTTGAAAAGTTCCGCGATGTCATCCATGTTCTTTGCACTCATAAGCAGAACTCTCCTTTTTAGTCATCGTCCCGGGATTTCTTCACCCGCTTTCTGCTTCGGCCAAATCCTGTCAGACCGATGGCTGCCATAGCAAGCATCATCAGATAGGGCAGGTTGTCCGTGAAGATTCCGGTCGGCACATTCAGTGTCTTTGTATTGGTAAAGTCGATTACTGCAGCAGTATTCATATTTTCTACTATTACTGTTTTGCTGCTCTTCTCCTTACCGTCATCTACTTTTACTGTAGTCGTGTAGCCTTCCTCCTCTGGGATGCTTTCTGTTACTGTACAGGTTACTCCGTATGGCAGTTCCGGAATCACCAGAGACTGACCATGCTTTAATTTGAATTGACCATGCTGAACAAGTATTCCCTCGTAAGTACCGTCTACAGATACCGGCTGCCCGTTGGAATTCTGTGCCTGAACAGTAAAATCAAACTCTCTGTTCCTGTCGCCCATATTTCCATTAACCGTTTTGCTTACTGTCAAACCAGGCAATGGATAATTGGTAACAGTTACTTTTACCTCCGGATTATCACCTAAATCTTTTCCCTCTTTTGCAATACCAGAAATATTATTCTCTGTTACAACCGGTTCTCCTGCCAGCGGCCCTGTCATCGTATAGCCAGGAGCCTTTCGCCCGCCATACTCCGTCTCCTGAACCGTGATTTTATTTCCGCCCATTAAGCCTCTGATGATAGCGTACTGGCCTGCCTTCAAGGTTAAGATTCCTTCCTCTGATGCGGTCTGGTTTTCTCCTATTAATCCTCCGTTTTCGTCATACAAATTATATGTTCCTGTGTAGGGCTTCTTATCCTCCAGACCTAATAAAACCTGAATCGGGAACTCTGCATCCGGCCTTGAACCGTCTGACATCTCCTTATCGATTCTCAGATTGAACTTATTATCTACTGACACTGAGTTTTTAAATACTACATAAGGATTGTTGTCAACCGATAATTTATCTGTCTCAACGCCTATCTCTTCTGTTTTAGAACCATCCTCGTATATGGTTTCCAATGTTACCCCATCAATGGTAACATTAAACTTATCGCTGGTGGCTCCTATCTCCTGTATGTAGTACTTACTGGTTGCTTTAATCTCAGGAGAAGTCAGACGAGCCATCTGATCATCCTTCAGCAAAATAATTCCATCGTTTGCAGTTCCTCTCTCAACAGGATTATTTAAATCTGATACATTGTAAATCTCATAGTCTCCCGTATAAAGCTCATAATCGCTTTCAGAAGAAGTTCCTTCGTAATTTACAAATGTTTTGAATTTAAAATCAATATCGGAAACGTCCTTTACGTTGCTGTAGCCAATCTCTTTCTGGAAATTGATCGTTCCCTTTGGAATCGGCGGCATATTAAACTTAATTTTGCAGTTTGAACCGCCAGCTCCTCGCTCAAAATAGAAAAACTTTAAGGTATGATCCTCGTAATCTGTATTATTCCAGCTTTTACCAGCACTAGAAAACATCTGTTCAATGGTTGTAGACTCTGGTCCAGCTTCTTTTCCATTTACTTTCTCCACTTCTACTTCACCAGTTGCAAAATTAATGCTTCCTGCATAGTTATCATGTACACCGCCCATATCCAGAACCAGTACATCATCTATAAATACCCAGACATCATCATCGCCTTCAAACTCAAAGACCATATCCTTGTCATCCAGTTTTCCATCCTTCGGCATAAGAAATGTAAAATCAATCATCATACCGAAAAAATAATTTTCACTTTTTTTATCTGCCAAATGATAATATTTATAAGGTTTTCCCTTATTTGGATCTCCACTATATTCATTCAAGTCGGTAGACATCTCATTTGTTAAATCATTAAATGGCAAAAACTGTGGTGCACTTGGCGGTGTTGTATCGTCTGGATTTCTAGGTGTTGTATATAATTTAAAATCTCCAGAGTTCTGTAAAGAAGCAAAATTTACTCCGCTGTCATACCAGTAATATCCTTGAGCATCCTGCTGCAAGAAATAATTTGCCTTAGTTCCATTCGCATTCCTTCCAAAATATCTAGAAAGACTTTTTCCGCTCGTTTTTAAAACAGGATATCCATTCGCTAAAGTTGACTTAACAATCCCCTGCTTAACACCTCCATTATTTCCAGTCCAACCAGTTCCTCCAAATGGAAAATCTGAATATGTATTTTTGCCATCATAATCGTACACCGTGATATTGATCTTATCCTTTGTGTTAACACCTTCTACCGTTTCTAATTCAGGAGTCTCCGTAGAGGTATAAACCATGTAAATATAAGCATTATCCGGTACATCATGCCATGTTTCTACGTCTTTTCCCTCACTATTCCGTACATCTTTTCTATACTCAAAATTATATGAATAGTTCTTACTAGTAACCCTTAGATAATTATCGTTTGCACTCGTCATCAAATATTCGACAGAATCTGTCGTTTTTACTATAAATCTATCATACTTATAATCTGTTACCTTCTTTTTATAGTTAGACAACTTAAAATTTTTATCCAGAGAAACTGTTTCAGGAAGATCATGTACCGTTAAGTCATAGAATTCCCCATCCTCCGCATACACATATTTAATGGTTGCGTTCTTGGAGTTCAATCTTCCTCCCCACGTTATCGTAAACTTCGAGAACCCGTCCACCACAAACGCCGTCTCAACCACAGCTGCCTCGCCGTCTGTCTCAATGACCTTCAGTGTTCCCGGCTCTGTGTCAACCGTATCCATAATCATCTCGACCGGGCTTTCCGAATCCGCCTCTTCGATGATCGCATCATCAAGGATTTCTTCGTCAAGTGGAACTGCATCTGCGCTCAGGCTCATAAGAGACATGGTCATAGGCTCTGCTGCCGGAATCTCTGTCGCGGCATCCTCAGTCTCCAAAGCTGCTGCTTCTTCTACAGTCACTGCCTTTGCCACAGTCTCTACCCGGATGCCCTGATCCGTTTCTGCGTGATGCTGAACCTTTAACGTTCCCACATCTACATCATCCGGAAGAAGATTTGCATCCATTCTGATCTTGACCTGAACCTCGCTTCCAGGTTCCGGCTCTATCTCTTCGTCATTCAGCCAGAAGCCGATGTCCAAAGCCATCATTCCGCCATATTCCTCGTTGGCTTCGTCCAGGGCATTCTTTGCGTCCTGATATTCATTTCCATCTTCTGTCAGATATCTGGCTCTCAGCTCTGCGCCCTCAGGAAGGGTTCCTCTCTTGGCTGTCACATCTACCAGAATATTTTCCGCGCCGTCTACCGGCATACTGTAACGGGTCAGGGCGTTGGAATCTGTAGCAATCAGAGCCATATCATCCAGTCCCAGTTCTCCGGCTGTCGTAAGGAAACCGACTGCCGTTCCCTCCTTCACACTGGTCAGCTCATAAAGCTCGCCTTCCAGCTCGTCTGCCGGTTTTTCCTCCGGAGCCTCTGTTTCCGGTTCTTCACTGTCAGAGGGCGTTGCTGTCATTCCATTAGAAGGTGTTGCTGTTTCAGCTGCCTCGCCTGTTTTTGTTGTATCAATCACAGGAGATGGTGATGTTATCAGCTCTGCATCCGACTTTACATTTACCGGTATCACGAATTCTGGGGTATGCTTTTCGTCAACTGCAACGATGGCTTTCTGATCCCCATCTGAATGATTCGTAACCAGCAGCATCAGTTCTTCTGAGCCGTCTACTACGTAATCATCCTGTTCGCTTCCAACCAGTTCGCTTTCTTCGATTCTGGCAAAAACTCTCAGCTCTGCCTGATTTCCCTTTTTCCCATTTTCCAGCTTTAATTCATAATAATCTCCCGGCTCCAGGAAAAAGTCTTCATATTCTTCTCTGTTCCCGCCTGTGAATTCCACATCTGCCCGTACATCTCCGGCAATCGCATTCTGCAGAGCCTCATACAGTTCTTCTCCTGTCGTCTGAAAACAATGAAGCTCATTTCCATTAGACGGTGTTGCTGCATTGACTGTGTTGCTGGGAGTTGCCAGACCGCTTTCTCCGGAAACAATCACATTGGATGCATTTGCAATACTGCCTGCATTTCCCATAACCATACTGGCGCAAAGCATTGCCGCACAGAACCGTTTTCCCTTATGACTCCAAAAATGCTGAGTTTTTCTTTTTATTTCGTTTATGTGATTCTGCATCCTGGAATTTTCTCCCATTGTCTGTTATCCCTCCCTCTTCTTTATTTTTGTATCTTTCAGTCTTTCTGTTTTAACCATTTTCCAATTCCTCCCCTTCCTTACTGTCCAACGCACTGTCGATCAGCTTCAGAAGCTCCAGCGCACTGCGAAAGCTCTGGCGTTCATTTTTTTCTGCCCAGATGACGTCTCCCTGCCAGGTTGCATTCTGCCGATACCTGACATGTACGACAAAGGTTCCTTTTCCTCCATATTTATTGTGTAAACGTGATGCATCCATTTGAAGTTCGACCCCTTTCCCTTGTACTTCTCCGGCAACGGGTTTCTTATTTGAAAAGGAACGGCTGTCTGTAGAACTCTGTGGAAAATTCCACTGATTAAACAGATTTTCTATCGACCGTACCATCTCCATGGTTCCTTGAAAGGACAGCGGCTCATCTGAATATTGATGCCAAATCCGTCCAGTATATTCTCCATTATTTCCCCCATCGATTCCAATACAAATCAGATTGGGAGCATACAGATTATAAACGACTGTCCCCATTTTGCTCACCTCTTATGTATGACACTTTACCAGACAGGTTCTTAAAGAAACTCTTAAAAAATATTAAATTTTTAAAAAATGTATAAAAAAACAGATAAGCGCTTTTTTACACTTACCTGCTCTTCATCTGTCTTATATTTCTTTTTAAATATCTTTTAAATCTGCCAGCGATGCCACTGTATAGCTGATGGAAGCCTTGGTTTGAATCTTCTCCCTCAGCCGGTTTTTGATTCTCTGGTATACAATCTCACAATTCTCTTTATTGGTTCCAACCAGCATAATCAGATACTGAGACTGGTTATATCTGGTAAAGGTATCTCCTTCTCTCAAACATCCGCAAATCACCTGCTCCAGATCCGCTGAGCGAAGCTTCAGCTTTTCCTGATTCTGGATCGGCTTCCCCTCATAATCGCTCAGAGTACAAAGCATCAGGTAAATGGATTTTCCCAGACGTTCCATATTTCTTCTTGAAACATGGCAGATCTCAGTGAAGGTCCGGTAATCGCAGAAATATGCTCCCCGCCTGCGTTCCTCCTTCTTTTCACTCAATTCCCGTTTAATAAATTCCATATTTCCCGGCAGCACATGGGAACTCTGGCTGATCTTCTCATAACATTCCAGCATCTCCGGTGTAGGATCCAGTCCCATTTCATCTGAATACAGCTGAACCATCTGATGATAAATCTCCAGAGCTCTTTCATTTTCTCCTTTTGCTAAAAGAGCATCAATCTGATCCAGCTGCCAATTTTCATAAGGAAACAGCCTGACGGCCTTTTCGTACAATGCTTCCAGTTCTGCATCCTTTCCGTTTCGTTTGAAATAATCTGCCAGTCTCTGAACACAGGTATCAAAAATCATCTTCAGCTGCAGATTCTCCTCAATAACCCATATCTCCGTGGAAATGTCAGGAAGCAGTTCTCCCTTATACAGATCCAACGCCTGCTTATAATAACAGGCGCTTTTCTCTTCATTCAATTCTCTGTCCCCGGCTTCCGCCAGCTCCACAAAACTCTGAACATCGGTTCTTACTGGAAGCTCTGTTCCCGCCATATAATCTCCCTCTATACGAATAATATAATTGCAGTCTGGCAGTCCCGCTGCCGGAAGCTGTTTTTTTACCTGATGGAGAAGATTGTTGATGCTGTTATTGGCGTCCGCCACTTCTCTTCGGTCATACAACGCGTCAATCAGCTCTTTTTTAGAAATTCTTCTTTCTCCCCTGAGCCAAATCAACTGCAGAAGCTGGATAAATTTTAAGGTATTTTTCCTTCCTATCAGAATCTCTTTTCCTTGACAGGTAACAGAAAAACCTCCAAGCATACAGACCTCCAACACTGTCTGTTTTTGGAATTCCATTTTACCCCCCCCCGAAAAAATATGGTACACCAGCAGGAATTCTCTATTGATTATCAAAAAAATGCCAATGAAATGTGTAATTCTCCATTCGCATTCAGTCATAAAAACAGAATAACATAAAATGCGCAGAAATGCCATAAATTCTGCATTTTTTATCACGACAAACGCATGAATGTGTTCCTCAACCACACTCATCTAAGTTCAAAAATTA
>OLRK01002377.1_pt1 | contig 11971 bp, 10 predicted proteins | sample 1672911 | NCBI WGS metagenome assembly OLRK01 (sample SAMEA3136736, study PRJEB25190) | human gut metagenome | biome: human gut; feature: human-associated habitat; material: faeces | place: Austria | collected 2013
GTGGTGATGTCCTTCTTTGTGTTTGGGCCGTCCACCGGCCTGTTTTCCAGCCTGGGACTGCTGGCCAAATCCCTGATGATCGACCAGGTGATCGAGAACATGAACCGCTGCAAATGCTTTACCATTGTCTGTGACAACGCGGACGAGATCTGCGACTTCATTATCAATGATTTGAACCGCAGCGCCACGGTTTACGAGGCCCAGGGCGCGTTTACCCACCAGGAGAAGAAGGTGGTGATGACCACCATGAAATCGGCTCAGGCGGTGAAACTGAGAAACTACATTAAGAGAATTGAACCCAGCGCGTTTATCCAGATCACCAATTCCAGTGAGATCATCGGAAAAGGGTTTCTGAGCTGGAGCTGACGGGGAAGAAAGAAAAAGCAGCGGAGCGACTTCGGCGGAAATGGCCGGGGCGCTCCGCTGCCTTTTTGCGCCATAGGAAAAAGCGTTTCCTATGGCAAAAGAGCTTTCGGCGGGATGTGAACTCCGCGCAGAGGCGGAGGACTGCCGGTTCAGCCGCGCATTTCTCTCCAGCGCGGGTATGCCGGAAGGAAATGTGTGGGAGAAATTCCCGGGGGCGGCGGGAGAGACTGGCGTGCCGTTCTGCTGTTCTGCCGTTCGCCGTCTGTACGGCGCTATGCCGCTTTCGGCTTGCCAGCCGGTGCCTTGGACGGCAGCTGGGCCAGGATGATGGCGGCAAACATCAGGCCGCAGCCGGTCAGCTCCCTGGGGCTTAGGGACTGCTGGAGGATCACCCAGCCGGCCAGGACGCTGAACACGCTCTCCAGGCTTAAGACCAGGCTGGCGATGGTGGGATCCACATGGCGCTGGGCTACGACCTGAAGGGTGTAGGCCACGCCGCAGCTCAGCACGCCGGCGTAGAGGATCGGCGCCCAGCCGTTTAACACGGCAGACAAGGTGGGAGACTCAAAGAGCAGGGCCGGGACGGCGCACACGATGCCGGCGGTGAAAAACTGGATGCAGGAGAGCTTAACCCCATCCACCAGAGGGGAAAAGTGGTCGATCACCAGGATGTGGAGGCTGAACAGCAGGCTGCACACGAGCAGCAGCCCGTCGCCGGCTCCCAGGGCCTCGCCGCCGTTCCAGCAGAGGAGATACAGGCCGCCTACGGCGATGGCCACCGCCGCCCACACCCGAAGGCCGGGGCTTTTGTGGACGAAAAGTCCCAGAAGGGGGACGATCACGATGTACATGGCAGTGATGAAACCGGCTTTTCCCACGGAGGCGTAGAGAAGGCCGAGCTGCTGGAACGAGGAGGCGAGGCCAAGGAGCAGCCCGCAGCAGATGCCTCCCAGCCAGAGGCTGCGGGAGGAGGCGGGGGCTCCGGTTTCCGGCGTCTCTATTTCATTTTCATGGTTCAGCCGCCTGAGAAGGGGGATCGCCGGCAGCAGCACCGCGCCGCCGATGAGACTGCGGACGGAGTTAAAGGTAAACGGGCCCAGCACATCGTTTCCCACACTCTGGGCGACGAAGGCCCCGCCCCAGATGAAGGCGGTGAGAGCCAGCATGAAGGTATATTTGAGACTGTGTTTCATAAACTTGATTCTCCCTTTTGCGTTTTTTATGGTTTTGCCGGCGTTAGTATAGCACAAAATCGGAAAAAAGTACAAGCGGCCGCCTTCACAATTCACAAGAAATTGCCGCGTGGTGTCCCGCCTCAGGGTAAAAGCGATAAAAATTTGTTAAGGCTAAACGAATCATGGCACACTTGGAAAAAATGTGATAGAATACTGTAACATGGCGAATGCGTGTAAAGCGAGACTGACGAAAGCGAGACAGAATTATGAAGATCAGAGATATTTTAGGGCAGGGAAGGCCGACCATTTCCTTTGAGGTGTTCCCGCCTAAAACAGCGGAGAACTACGAGTCGGTGAAGGCGGCGGCCCTGGAGATCGCCAGGCTGAAACCGGCGTTTATGAGCGTTACATACGGGGCGGGAGGCGGCACCAGCCAGTATACGGTGGACATCGCGTCCGCCCTCAAAGAGCAGGGGGGAGTGACGGCCCTGGCCCATCTCACCTGCGTTTCCTCCACCAGGGAGAAGGTGCGTCAGGTCCTTGGAGAGCTGAAGGCCAGAGGGATTGAGAATGTCCTGGCCCTGCGGGGAGACATCCCGGCGGACGGCCGGGTGGCGGAGGATTACCGCTATGCCTCGGAGCTGATCCGGGAGATCCGGGAGTACGGGGATTTCTGCATCGGGGCGGCCTGCTATCCGGAAGGTCATGTGGAGTCGGACCGGAAGACGGATGACATCCGCCATCTGAAGGAAAAGGTGGAGGCCGGCTGCGATTTTGTGACTACCCAGATGTTTTTTGACAACAATATTTTATATAATTTCCTGTACCGCATCCGGGAGCAGGGAATCTCTGTTCCGGTGGCGGCGGGAATCATGCCGGTGACCAATAAGAGCCAGATTAAGCGGATCTGCCAGATGTCAGGGACGGAGCTGCCGGCGCGGTTTAAAGCCCTTCTGGACCGGTTTGGAGACGATCCGGCGGCTATGAAGCAGGCGGGCATCGCCTACGCTACAGAGCAGATCATCGACCTGATCGCCAACGGGGTGGATGCCATCCACGTCTACTCTATGAACAAGCCGGAGGTGGCGGCCAGGATCCGGGAGAATCTGTCAGACATTATCAAATAGGAAACGGCGGGCCGGGAGGCGCGGAGCATGGATGAAAAACGCATTCTGCAGGAGACCCTGCGGTATTTGGGATATAAGAGGGAACAGCCGGACAGCCAGGTGAGGGCGCTCCTGGGGGAGTGCATGGAGGAGCTGTCCCGGGTGGTTACCCTGCGCCATATGAAACGGGAGGTTTCTCTCACCCTCTCCGGGGAGGCGACGGTGAGCACGGAGCTGTTTACCACTGAAAGCCGGAATCTGGCCCGGAATTTAAAGGGCTGTGACCGGCTTCTGGTGTTTGCCGCCACGGTGGGAATCGGCGCGGATCAGCTGATCCAGCGGTATGAGCGGTTCCGCATCAGCCGGGCGGTGACGCTCCAGGCCATGGCGGCAGCCATGATCGAGGAATACTGCGACTGCCTGAACCGGGAGTGGAAGGACAGCTACAGGAAACAGGGACTCTACCTTCGTCCCAGGTTCAGCCCCGGGTACGGGGATTTTCCCCTGGAATGCCAGAAGGCATTGACCGGCGGTTTGGAGACGGCGAAACGGATCGGGCTGACCCTGACGGACAGCCTGATTATGATGCCGTCCAAATCGGTGACGGCGGTGATCGGCATCAGCCCCCTGCCGGGAAACTGCGTGACGGCCGGCTGCGAGGCGTGTGACAAGACAGACTGTGAATATCGGAGAAATTAGCATGGGAATACGGGAAACATTAGGAAAACGGATTATATTTTTTGACGGCGGCACCGGCAGCCTGCTCCAGGAAAAGGGCTTAAAGCCGGGAGAGCTGCCGGAGACCTGGAACCTTCTCCGGCCGGAGATCGTGACGGAGCTGCACAGGGACTATCTGGAGGCGGGAAGCGACATCATTCTCACCAACACCTTCGGCGCCAACCGCCTGAAATACGACGGAAAAGAGACGTACAGCGTGAAGGCTGTGGTGGAGGCCGCTGTGAAAAATGCCCGCCGGGCAGTGGAGGAGGCGGCAGAAACCACGGGACGGCGGGGAATCGTGTGCCTGGATATGGGGCCGACGGGAAAGCTGTTAAAACCCCTGGGAGATTTGGATTTTGAGGAGGCCTGCTCCATCTTCGGGGAAGTGGCCGAGGCGGGAGAGCAGGCGGGAGCGGACTGCGTTCTGATTGAGACCATGAGCGACGGCTACGAGATGAAGGCGGCTGTCCTGGGAGCGAAGGAGCACACAAGCCTGCCGGTGTTCGCCACCATGACCTTCGACGAGAAGGGAAAGCTGCTCACCGGAGGAAACGCCCAGTCGGCAGTGGCCCTCCTGGAGGGCCTGGGAGTAGACGCCCTGGGAATCAACTGCGGCTTAGGGCCGGTGCAGATGAAGGAGATCGTCCGCACCATTCTGGCGGAGGCGTCCATTCCCGTGATCGTAAATCCCAACGCGGGGCTGCCCAGAAGTGAAAACGGCCGCACGGTCTACGACATCGACGCGGACGCGTTTTCCAAAGAAATGGAAGAAATGGCCCGCATGGGAGTGTGGATGATGGGCGGCTGCTGTGGCACTACGCCGGAGCACATCCGGAAAACGGTGGCCCGGTGCGCCAGCCTGAAACCGCTGCCCATAGAAAAGAAGAAAAAAACCATGATTTCCTCCTGGTCCCACGCCGTGGAGATCGGAGACGACCCGGTCCTGGTGGGAGAGAGAATCAATCCCACGGGAAAGCCGAAGATGAAACAGGCGCTCCGGGACGGCAATATAGGCTATATTCTGGAGGAAGGAGTTTCCCAGCAGGAAAAGGGTGTCCACGTGCTGGACGTAAACGTGGGACTGCCGGGAATCGACGAGGCCCAGGTCATGGAGCAGGCGGTCAAAGAGCTGCAGGCGGTGCTAGACCTGCCGCTGCAGATCGACACCTCCGATTTAAAGGCCATGGAACGGGCCATGAGGATCTACAACGGAAAACCCCTGATCAACTCCGTAAACGGCAAGGCGGAGTCCATGGAGGCCGTATTCCCCCTGGTGAAAAAGTACGGGGGCGTGGTGGTGGCCCTGGCCCTGGACGAAGGGGGGATCCCGGAGACGGCGGAGGGAAGGCTGGCGGTGGCGGAGAAGATCTACCGCACAGCGGCCTCCTACGGCATTGAGAAAAAGGACATTCTCATTGACGCCCTCTGCCTGACGGTGAGCTCTGACAGTCAGGGAGCGGTGACCACTCTGGAGACGCTGCGGCGGATCCGGGACGAATTTGGCGGCAGAACCACCCTTGGAGTTTCCAATATCTCCTTTGGCCTGCCTCAGAGAGGGATTATCAATTCCGTGTTTTTTGCCATGGCGCTCCAGAGCGGTCTGTCCGCCGCCATCATCAATCCCAACGCGGAGGGCATGATGAACGCCTACTACGGATACCGGGCCCTTGCGGGGCTGGACGGCCAGTGCGGGGACTATATTGAGCGGTACGGGGCGATGGCCGCCGCGGCCGCTGGAAACGGAGCTGGAAACGGCGGGACGGTGTCTGGCGGAACGCCGGTGGGCGGAAGTCCGGCGGGATGGCCCGGAAGCGGGCCGGGAACGACAGCCGGGGGCCAGACCGGCGGGATGGCCGGATCGGCGGTGAGCACGGCTCCTGCCAAAACCTTAGGCGAATGCGTGGAAAAGGGAATGCGGGAGCAGGCGGTCCAGGCGGTTCGCGTGCTTTTGGAGACGAAGGATCCCTTAGACATCATCCAGGAGGAGATGATCCCGGCCCTGGACCGGGCGGGCGTGCGGTTTGAGGCCGGCACCCTGTATCTGCCCCAGCTTCTCATGTGCGCCGAGGCTGCCAAGGCTGCCTTTGAGCTGATAAAGGATAAAATGCTCTCCTGCGGGGAGACCCAGGAGAAGAAAGGCCGGATCATTCTGGCCACGGTGAAGGGAGACATCCACGACATCGGAAAGAACATTGTGAAGGTCCTCCTGGAAAATTACAGCTACGACGTGATCGACCTGGGAAAGGATGTGCCCCCGGAGACGGTGGTGGAGACTGCGGTCCGGGAAAACATCCGCCTGGTGGGCTTAAGCGCTCTGATGACCACCACCGTTCCCAGCATGGAGGAGACCATCCGCCAGCTGCGGGAACAGGCGCCCTGGGCGAAGGTGATGGTGGGAGGCGCGGTGCTCACGGAGGATTACGCAAAGACCATCGGAGCCGACTGCTACTGCCGGGACGGCATGGCATCGGTGAAATACGCGGAGAGCCTGTTTGCCTGAGGGAAACCGGCGGAAAACAGGACCGAAAGACGGAAGGAAGGGAAAAATATGTATCGCTGCTGTATGTTTGATCTGGATGGGACTCTTTTGGACACCATCCACGCTCTGGCCTACACCACCAATCTGGTGTTAAAGCGCCTGGGGCTGGGCACGGTGGACGAGGAGCATCTGAAACATTTTGTGGGCGACGGCTACCGGACTCAGATGGAGCGCTGCCTAAAATACGCCGGGGATCCGGAGCTGACCCGTTATGAGGAATCCCTGCCTATTTATATGGAAGAATTCGCGAAACACTGCCTGTATGAGGTGAAACCCTATCCCGGCATTCTGGAAATGACAGAGTTTTTAAAGAGCAGGGGCGTAAAGCTGGCTGTCCTTTCCAATAAGCCCCATGCCAGGACGGTGGAAAACATCGAGACCATTTTTGGGAAAGGCTATTTTGACGCCATCGCCGGAGAGCGGGAGGGCGTGCCGAAGAAACCGGATCCGAGAGGCGTTTTCGTGCTGGCTGAGGAGCTGAATGTCCCGCTTTCTGACTGCCTGTACTTCGGAGATACGAATACGGATATGCAGACGGGCAGGAACGCGGGGGTGGACACCGCCGGCGTGCTCTGGGGATTCCGGGGCCGGGAGGAGCTGGAGGCATTTGGGCCGAAGTATCTCCTGGAACATCCGCTGGAGGTGAAACGCATATTCGGAGAGAGAGAATGAGAATACAGAGAAAAACGGCGGTCAGGACGTTTGCCTGTGCCCTGGCCCTATTTGCGGCCCTGTGGCTGTCCGGCTGTGATAACGGTGCGGAGGGATGGAGGGAGGACGGCCGCCTGCGGGTGGTCACCACCATTTTCCCCTATTACGATTTCGTCCGCCAGGTGGCCGGAGACCGGATTGATCTGCGGCTGGCAGTGCCCGCAGGGATGGACAGTCATTCCTTTGAGCCGACGCCGGCGGATATGCGCCTGATTCAGGAGGCAGACCTGCTGATCGCAAACGGCGGGGAGATGGAGCACTGGCTCCACGAGGTGCTGGACGCTCTGGAGGCTCCGGAGCTTAAAACCGTGACCATGATGAACTACGTGCAGACCTTTGAGGAGGTCCATGTGGAGGGAATGGAGGACGCGGCTCACGACCATCACCACCACGTGGATTCCCTGGGGGACGACGGCCATCAGGAGGACATCGAGTATGATGAGCACATCTGGACCTCCCCGAAAAACGCCATGGTGATCGTGGAGGAGATCGCGAAAACCCTGGCGGCGGCGGACCCGGAGGGGGTTTCCTTTTACCGGGAAAACGCCGACGCCTATCTGGAGCGGCTGCAGGCCCTGGACGGGGAATTTGAGCAGGTGGCGGCGGATGAGAAACGGAATATGATCATCATTGGAGGGAAATTTCCCTTCCGCTACCTGGCGGAGGCCTACGGCTTTGAGTATCGGGCGGCCTTTTCCGGGTGCAGTACCGACACGGAGCCCAGCGCGAAGACCATCGCCTATCTGATTGATAAGGTGGAGGAATTCCGGATTCCGGTGGTGTACTACCTGGAGCTTTCCAGCCCCAGGGTGGCGGAGATCATCGGGGAGGAGACGGGGGCAAAACCGCTGCTCCTCCACTCCTGTCACAATGTGACCAGGGCGGAGTTAGACTCCGGAATCACTTATCTGGAGCTTATGGAACAGAATGTTGAGAATCTGAGAAAAGGACTGGACGAATGAAACAGCCATTAATTGAGTGCTCAGGGGCCGGCTTTGGGTACGAGAATTTTGACGTGGTGACGGATGTGACCATGGAAATCCTGCCTGGCGACTACATCGGCGTTGTCGGGGAAAACGGAGCCGGAAAGAGCACGTTCATCAAAGGCCTTCTGGGCCTTTTAAAGCCCACCAGCGGAGAGATCCGGATGGCGGAGGATTTGAAGAAAACGGGAATCGGCTATCTGCCCCAGCAGACGGCGGCGCAGAAGGATTTCCCGGCCACCGTGTGGGAGGTGGTGCTGTCCGGCACCTTAAGCCGGGCGGGCTACCGGCCTTTTTACTCCAGGGAGGAGAAACGGCTGGCGGAGTTAAATATGGAGCGTCTGGGCATCTGTGACCTGCGCAGGAAATGCTACCGGGATCTGTCCGGCGGACAGAAACAGCGGGTGCTTATCGCCAGAGCGCTGTGCGCCACGGAGCGCCTGCTGATTCTGGACGAGCCGATCACCGGCCTGGACCCGTCGGCAGCCCAGGAATTTTACCAGGTGGTCCGGCGGCTGAACAGAGAGCAGGGAGTGGCGATCCTCATGGTATCCCACGACATACAGAACATGGTCCTCCAGGCCAAAAAGATCCTTCATTTAAAACAGAAGGTTTTATTTTACGGCAGCGTGGAGGAATACCGGAAAAGCCCGCTGGGCCGTCAGTTTTTAGGAGGTGGAGAGGAATGAGTCTGATAAGGGAAATGCTTTCCTATCCGTTTCTGGTGCGGGCCCTGGTGGGGGGAATCCTGGTTTCCCTGTGCGCCGCCCTTCTGGGGGTGAGCCTGGTGCTGAAACGGTATTCCATGATCGGGGATGGCCTGTCCCACGTGTCCTTCGGGGCCCTTTCCATCGCCATCGCCTTTGGCTGGTCGCCTCTTAAGGTGTCCATTCCGGTGGTGGTAGTAGCCGCGTTCTTGCTTTTGCGGATCACGGAAAACGGGAAGATCAAAAGCGACGCGGCCATCGCGGTAATTTCCGCCAGCGCCCTGGCGGTGGGCATCACGGTGACTGCTCTGACCACCGGTATGACCACGGATGTGAGCAGCTATATGTTCGGCAGCATCCTGGCCATGAGCCGGGAGGATGTGGCTTTGGCAGCGGTGCTGTCGGTGGTGGTGCTGTTTTTGTTTATTTTCTTTTATCACAAGGTGTTCGCGGTGACCTTCGATGAAAATTTTGCCCGCGCCACGGGAGTGAAGGTGTCCTGGTACCACATTTTGTTCGCGGTGCTCACCGCAGTCACCATTGTGCTGGGAATGCGGATGATGGGAGCTATGCTGATTTCCAGCCTGATCATTTTCCCGGCGCTGACGGCTATGCGGCTGTTTAAGAGCTTTCGGGGAGTGATGGCAGCGGCGGGAGTGATTTCCGTGGTCTGTTTCTGCGCCGGAATGGTGATTTCCTACCGGGTATCCACGCCGGCGGGGGCCAGCGTGGTTCTGGTAAATCTGGCGGCATTTTTGGTCTGCACGGCCATTCAGGCGGTGCGTGGGAGGTAACATATGAAACATTGGAGACGAGAAAAGAAGGGGCTGTTTGTATCCCCATGGCAGAATCATTTGTCCCAAACCCAATTTATTGCTTATGGATTCTTCGCGGTGATCCTCATAGGGGCGCTGCTTTTGACTCTGCCCTTTGCCAGCCGGGACGGGCAGAGCATCGGTTTCTTAAATGCCCTGTTTACGGCTACCAGCGCCACCTGTGTGACGGGGCTGGTGGTGGCGGATACCTGGTCGCAGTGGACGCTGTTTGGCCAGATCGTGATTATCTGCCTGATTCAGATCGGAGGCCTGGGTTTTATCACCATCGGTGTGGGCCTGTCCATTATCCTGAGGCGGAAGATCGGGCTGAGGGAGAGGGGACTGCTCCAGGAGAGCGTGAACACGCTGCAGATCGGAGGCGTAGTCCGGCTTGCCAGGAAAATTTTTATCGGAACCTTCCTCTTAGAGGGGACCGGGGCGTTTTTGCTGGCGCTGCGGTTTGTGCCTCAGTACGGACTGCTGCGGGGAGTGTATTACGGCGTATTTCACTCCATTTCCGCGTTCTGCAACGCAGGGTTTGACCTGATGGGATTTCAGGATCCCTACTGTTCTCTTGTCAATTACTATGATGACTGGCTGGTGAACCTGGTGATCATGTCCCTCATCGTTATCGGCGGCATCGGTTTCATCGTCTGGGATGACGTAAGCCGCCACCGCCTTCACTTCCGGAAATATATGCTGCACACGAAGATCGTGCTGCTGACCACGGCGGTGCTGATCTTTGGCGGGGCGCTCCTGTTCTACCTGATCGAGCGGGACGGGGTGTTGGAAGGAATGAGTGTGAAGGGCAGTATCCTGTCCTCCCTGTTCGCGTCGGTGACGGCCAGGACGGCGGGCTTTAACACTGTGGATGTGGCAGCCATGACAGACGGGAGCAAGTTCCTCACTATTCTGCTCATGTTCATCGGCGGCAGCCCCGGCTCCACCGCGGGCGGAGTTAAGACCACCACGATCATTGTGCTCCTGCTGTGCGTCCTTTCCAATGTGCGTCGGGAGAGCGGGCTGAATGTGTTTGGCCGCCGGATTGAGGATGATACCATCAAGCAGGCCAGCGCCATCATGATGACCAACCTGGTGCTCTGCCTGGGAGTCAGTCTGGTGATCATGGGGATTCAGCCGGAGTTTTTGATGTCGGATGTGCTGTTTGAGACATTTTCTGCCATCGGCACCGTAGGAATCAGTACGGGAATCACCAGGGAGCTGCTGCCCCTTTCAAAGGTGCTTATTATTCTGCTTATGTACAGCGGCCGCATCGGCAGCCTGAGTTTCGCCCTGGCATTTACCCAGCAGAAACGCATTCCGCCGGTGAAACTGCCGGTGGGACGGATTTCCATCGGATAATCGAATAGGAGGAGGAAAACGAGATGAAATCAATTTTGATCATTGGTATGGGACGGTTTGGGCGTCATCTTTGCATGAACTTGTCAAAACGGGGAAATCAGATTATGATAGTAGACGTAAAGGAGGAAAACCTGGAGGGAATGCTTCCCTACGTGGTCAGCGCCAAGATCGGCGACTGTACCAACGAGGAGGTGTTAAAGAGCCTGGGGATTTCCAACTTTGACGTGTGCTTTGTCTGTATCGGCACCAATTTCCAGAGCAGCCTGGAGATCACCAGCCTGATCAAGGAAATGGGGGCCAGGCACGTGGTGAGCAAGGCCACCAGGGATATTCACGCGAAGTTCCTGCTGAGGAATGGAGCGGATGAGGTGATTTACCCCGACCGGGATGTAGCGGAACGGCTTGCGGTCCGTTTTTCCGCCAATCATGTGTTTGACTATATTGAGCTGGCAGACGGCTACGCGATTTACGAGATCCTCCCCTTAGATGAGTGGCTCAACAAGACATTGATCGAGCTGGATATGCGAAACCGCTATCACATCAATGTCATCGGGATGAAGGAAAATGGGAAGGTGGCTCTCATGCCGGCGGCCACCCACCGGATTCAGCCCAATGAGCATCTGATCATCGTCGGGAGACAGGACGACGTAGGTATTCTGCTGAAAAGGCTGTAGAAAAGGAGGAAACTGCTGTGACAAAAATTGATATTATTTCCGGCTTTCTTGGGGCTGGAAAGACCACATTTATTAAAAAGCTGCTGGAGGAGGCCATCGCCGGAGAGCAGGTAGTTCTCATTGAGAACGAGTTCGGCGAGATCGGCATTGACGGAGGATTTTTAAAGGATTCCGGCATCGAGATCCGGGAGATGAACTCCGGGTGCATCTGCTGCTCTCTGGTGGGCGATTTTGGAAAGTCTCTGGAGGAGGTGCTCACCAAGTACCAGCCGGATCGCGTGATCATCGAGCCCTCCGGCGTGGGCAAGCTCTCTGACGTGATGAAGGCGGTGCGGGACGTGGCCGCGAACCTGGAGGTAGCTCTCAACAGCGCCGTCACCGTGGTGGACGCGTCCAAGTGCAAGATGTACATGAAGAATTTCGGCGAATTTTTCAATAACCAGGTGGCCTACGCGGGAACCATCATTTTGAGCCGCACCGATGTGGCGGACGCGAAAAAGGTGGACGCCGCGGTAAAGATGCTGCGGGAGGCCAATCCGAAGGCGGTCATTGTGACCACTCCTGTCAGTCAGCTCACCGGCAGCCAGCTTTTAGAGATCATTGAGAAACCGGATACTATGGAGGAGGAGCTGATGAAGGAGGCTCTGGAGGCCTTCGAGGAGAGCCATCACCACCATGAGCACGGGGACAGCTGCGGCTGTGGCCATGACCATCACGACCACGATCATGACCATGAGCATCATCATGAGCACGGGGAGAGCTGCGAGCACGGCCACGACCATCATGACCACGACCACGATCATCACCATGAGC
>OLRK01002390.1_pt1 | contig 11928 bp, 13 predicted proteins | sample 1672911 | NCBI WGS metagenome assembly OLRK01 (sample SAMEA3136736, study PRJEB25190) | human gut metagenome | biome: human gut; feature: human-associated habitat; material: faeces | place: Austria | collected 2013
CAGCAAGATTACCAGTAAAGGTCCAAATCCAAAAATCAAAAACCTCCAAAATTCAGGTGCATGCCAGTTTAAAGGAGGCAATGCTACATAATAATAAATACCAAGATATAAAATATACAACGGTATAAGATATAGACTATATTTTTTCATAAATTGTTCCTCTTTTCTTATATGCTCTACTATATCACATTCCCTATTTCTTGAACAGAAAAAAGCCGTAAATATCATAAAGATACTTACGGACATTTCTATAATTCTAATAAAACGATTTGATTCTGCTTTCTTGTTTCGTTCATATCAATCAAACGCTGATTAGAAGACCCTCTAAATTTTAAACGGATATCTTTTAAATCTTCTTCGAATTTTCCATCTACCAAGACATCAAGATAAGAAAGCATTTCATCCGTCACTTCACAATGTCGTTTTCCACCTTCAATTAAATCTTTTTCCAGTGTAAAACCTGTATAGCACCAAATGTTTTTTTCTGGATATTCTTTCTTCACTCGACGGACTAACTTTATTAGTTCTTTCTGATTTTCTATTTCAAAAGGTTCTCCTCCAAGCAACGTCAATCCCTGTACATAGCTGGGGTGAAGTGCTTCCATGATTTTATCTTCTGTTTCTTTCGTATATAAATCACCATAATGGAAATCCCATGTTTCCTTTTGAAAACATCCTTTACAGGCATTGGTACACCCAGAAACAAACAACGTAACTCTTACTCCGCTGCCATTTGCGATATCACAAGTTTTTAATGCGCCATAATACATATGTTATACCTTATAGATGCAGAACACGTTCTTTGATTTCCTGTGTTCTTCCCTGGTTCCAAAATTGTGTACCAATATAACCACAAGTTCTTCTTGCTACATTCATCTTATTTTGATCACGATTGTGGCAGTGTGGACATTCCCATACAAGTTTTCCATTCTCGTCTTCTACGATCTGGATTTCTCCATCATATCCACATATCTGGCAATAATCACTTTTTGTATTTAACTCTGCATACATAATATGATCATAAATATGCTGCATTACCGCAAGTACCGCATCAATATTATCTTTCATATTTGGAACTTCTACATAACTAATAGCTCCTCCTGGTGAAAGTTTCTGGAACTGTGCTTCAAATGCCAATTTATCAAAGGCATTGATTTCTTCTGTTACATGTACATGATAACTGTTTGTAATATAGCTTCGATCTGTCACACCTTCGATGATACCAAAACGTTTCTGTAAACATTTCGAAAATTTATACGTTGTAGATTCCAAAGGTGTTCCATATAAAGAGAAATCAATATTTGTTTCTGCTGCCCATTTTTTACATACGGCATTCAAATATTCCATAACTTCCAATGCAAATGGAGTAGATGCAGGATCTGTGTGCGGTTTCCCTGTCATATAACGTACACATTCACATAAGCCAGCATATCCTAAAGAAATTGTGGAATATCCGCCATACAGCAGCTTATCGATTTTTTCTCCTTTTTTCAAACGAGCCAAAGCCCCATTCTGCCAAAGAATAGGAGCTACATCAGAAGGTGTTCCTTTCAAGCGGTTATGACGAGCCATTAACGCACGGAAACATAATTCCAAACGCTCATCCATCAGTTTCCAGAAATCATTGATATCACCATTTGATGAGCAGGCAACATCAACCAGGTTTAAAGTTACAACACCCTGATTAAAACGTCCATAGAATTTATATTTATCATTTTCATCTTTATATACCGTTAAGAAAGAACGACATCCCATGCATGTATAGCAGTTTCCTTCTTTTAACTCTTTCATAATTTTTTCAGAAATGTAATCCGGAACCATTCGTTTTGCTGTACATTCTGCCGCAAGTTTTGTTAAGTGCCAGTATTTTGTTCCTTCACGAACATTATCTTCTTCCAGTACATAAATCAGTTTTGGGAAAGCTGGTGTAATATAGACACCCGCTTCATTTTTAACACCTTGAATACGCTGATGCAGCATTTCTTCAATAATCAATGCCAAGTCATCGCGTGTCTGTCCATCTTCTACTTCATTTAAATACATAAACATCGTAATAAATGGTGCCTGTCCATTCGTTGTCATTAACGTAATGACCTGATACTGAATGGTTTGTACCCCTTGCTTGATTTCGCGTTTTACTCGAAGCTCTGCAATTTCATTGATTACATCATCACTGACATCCAGCCCAGCTGTCGTCATTTCATTTCGTACATCTCTGCGAAATTTTTCACGACTGATCTGTACAAAAGGAGCTAGGTGTGACATCGTAATGCTTTGTCCTCCATACTGACAGGAAGCAATCTGTGCAATTGCCTGTGTCGCAATATTGCAGGCAGTTAAAAAACTATGTGGTTTTTCAATCATGGTTTCCCCAATAACTGTCCCATTTTGCAGCATATCTTCCAAATTCACTAGACAGCAGTTATGCATATGCTGTGCAAAATAATCTGCATCATGGAAATGAATGATTCCTTTTTCATGCGCATCTACAATATCTGCAGGCAATAGGAAACGTTTTGTAATATCTTTACTAACTTCTCCTGCCATATAATCGCGCTGCACACTGCTGATGGTAGGATTTTTATTAGAGTTTTCCTGTGCAACTTCTTCATTTTCCAGTTCCAGTAAGCTTAGAATCTGCTTATCTGTTGAATTAGACTTACGAACCAGTTCTCTTTTATAACGATACGTAATATAATTGTTCGCAACCTTAAAGGCCTGCTGCTTCATGATTTCTTCTTCTACCTGGTCTTGAATTTCTTCTACAGTAGCACTTCTTCTAAGCTTTTCACAATGCGCTTCAACATTTTTAACAATTGTGTTAATTTGTTCCTTGCTCATACGATAAATTAACGTTACACTATCGTTTGCCTTTGTAACCGCATCTTCTATCTTTCTGGCATCAAACTCTACTTCTTTCCCGCTGCGCTTAATAATGTTCATCTAATCTCCCTTTCCCTTCCTGACATAAATTTATGTTCCTTAAAAGATTTCTCTTTTATAATTTCCAACAAATTATAATCCAAAAAGAAAGAGAAATAAAGAGTTATACACGTTTATTTTTTCACATAGCTAGTGAAGAGTCACACAAGTATGTTTCTATAAAAAAAGAAAAAAATATAGATTTGTTTTCATCCTAAAAAGATATGAAAAACAGTGAAGATTATTATCTTTTCAGCTATTATCCTCCCCGCACAAAATCACAATTCTCTTTGTAAAAATGAAAATCTTTCATACAAAATTCATAGAAATAATCTCTTGTTTCTTCCTTTTTTGTACATTCAATAGATAGAAAAAGCACATAATTCACATTTGTAAGCAAATTTTCATAAAAATATTTTTTAAAATTAGTTGAACTTTCCACTATTTTATACATACAAAAAAAGCCTAAAGCACACTGCTTGTATGCCTCAGGCATTAAAACACTTTATTATCAATTCGGATTTTTACTGATATTCAGCACTTTATATCCATTTGCTTCCAAGTCTTTTTCCAATGCATCTGTCTGGAATGTATTAATTCGAATAATCATATCCGCAAATCCGTTTTGCTGATTGTATACACCAAGATGTGTGATATTACAATTATTTCTTACAAATATTTCTGACAGTGCTCCAATTGTACCTAACTCATCTTTTACTTCTACACACACGCGACTTCCACTTTCTCTATAGCCTAAAATATCAAGAAAAGCAGACATAACATCATTGCTTGTTAAAATTCCTACTACATCATTTTCATCATTTACAACCGGCAAACAGCCAATATCATGCTTATACATCAATAAAGCTGCATCTTCTAAAAAGCGATCTTCATGCACTGTGATGACATCACGAATCATGATGGCATCTACACTTGTTTTGGATAACAAATAATTTAACTCATAAATACTTAAACTTGTCGCCTTGCTGGCTCCATTTTTTGAAATCATGCTTTCTGTCACAAGTCCCACCAGTTTTTTTCCTGATACAACAGGAATACGATGTAGATTTTTTTCATTCATAATATCAACAACCTGTGAAATTTTACTATTCACATCGATGCATACCGGTTGTTTTGTCATTCGATTTTTTACATACATATCCTTATCCTCCTAAATAAGCCTTTTGAATTTCTTCACTATGTGCAAGTTCTTCTCCGCTGCCGCACATCACGATATTTCCAGTTTCCATCACATATGCACGATCCGCAATAGACAAGGCCATTTTCGCATTTTGTTCCACTAAAAGAATCGTTGTACCCTGTGCATTGATATCTTTGATAATAGAGAAGATTTCCTTTACAAGAATCGGCGCCAGTCCCATGCTTGGCTCATCCAGCAACAAGATTTTGGGTCTTGCCATCAAAGCTCTTCCCATAGCCAGCATCTGCTGTTCTCCACCTGATAAAGTAGATGCATCCTGCGATAATCTATCTTTTAATCTTGGAAAACGCTGATACACCATTTCCAGATCCTTTTTAATGCCATCTTTGTCTTTTCGAAGATATGCCCCCATAAGCAAGTTTTCATAAACACTCATTTCCGGAAAAATATGTCTTCCCTCTGGAACCTGTGTAATGCCTGCTTTTACAATATGTTTTGCATTTGCCTTGTTTAAGGATTTCCCCATAAAAAGAATATCTCCACCTGACTTTTTCAATAAGCCGCTAATTGTTTGAAGAAGTGTTGTTTTTCCAGCACCATTTGCTCCAATTAAAGAAACAATTTCACCTTCCTCCACTTGCAGGGAAACACCTTTTAATGCCTGAATAACTCCATAATGTACACTTAAATCTTTTACTTCCAGCAACATATCAGATATCCTCCCCTAAATATGCCTTAATTACCCTTTGGTTCTTTTTGATTTCTTCCGGCAGTCCATGCGCGATGCATTTTCCATAATCCAACACATAAATACGCTCACAAATTGACATTACCAAAGACATATCATGTTCAATCAAAACGATTGTCACATGAAATTCTTCTTTAATTTTATGAATCAGTTTTGTTAAGTCTGCAGTTTCCTGTGGATTCATTCCTGCTGCCGGCTCATCCAAAAATAAAATTTTAGGGTTGGTAGCCAAAGCACGCGCAATCTCTAATTTTCTTTGTTCCCCATAAGGAAGATTGCTGGCAAGCTCATCTCTTTTTTCATATAAGCCAACAACTTTCAATAATTCCTCTGCTTCTTTTTGTACTCTTTCTTCTTCTTTATAAAAAGCAGGAGTTCGAAAGATTGCCTGAAACGTTCCATACTTAATATTTTTATGCATCGCAATCTTTACGTTTGTACAGACACTTTGTGTTTTAAATAAACGAATATTTTGAAAGGTTCTCGCAAGTCCCATACGTGTAATTACATAAGGCTTTTTCCCGCCTATTTCCATCATTTTTCCATCGACATTTAATTGAATGGATCCTTCACTTGGTTCATACACGCCTGTTAAAAGGTTGAAAAAGGTAGTTTTACCTGCCCCATTGGGTCCAATTAAACCAATAAGTTCTTCTTCCTGGATTTCCATATGAACATTGGATACCGCACATAAACCTCCAAAGTTTTTTGTTAATCCACTAACTTTCAGTAAACTCATCCTTCAGCACCCCTTTCTTTTTTCTGCTGCGCAGTTTTTTAAACAATCCAGATAATGTAAATTCTTTTGTACCTAGTAAGCCTGAAGGTCTAAATACCATGATGACTACCAAAGCAGCCCCATAAAGAATCATACGAATATCGGAGAAAGACTGTAAAAACATATTGATAAAGCCAATAACAATTGCGGATAAAATGGATCCTGTATAACTTCCCATTCCACCAAAGACTACAAAAATCAGTACATCTACAGATTTTGCCCAGGTAAACAAGTCTGGTTTTATGACATAGAAATTTGATGCATATAATGCACCGGCAAGACTGGCAAGTACAGCTCCTATGACAAACGCAATCGTTTTATATTTGGTTGTGTTTATTCCCATCGCTTCGGAAGCTATTTCATCTTCACGAATAGAAATACAGGCACGTCCTGGTGCACTTCTTGAAAAATTCAAAACAATTAAAATAGAAATAATAACGCATGCAACAAGCAAAGGCCAAGTTGTTAATTTAGGAATACCAAACAAACCAGCAGCCCCATTGGTAACTTTCATATTCAATACCACAATACGTACGATTTCTGAAAATCCTAAGGTTGCGATTGCTAAATAATCGCCTTTTAGACGAAGGGTAGGAATCGCAACAACAAGCGCAACCAGTGAACTAATAAGTGCCCCGATCAATACGCCTAATAAAAATCCCAGCATCGTTGGATTACGAAGGGTAACGACTGCACAGGAATAAGCACCGATACACATAAAACCGGCATGCCCTAAAGAGAACTGTCCTGTAATACCAATAATCAAGTTTAAGGATACAGCCAAGATAATGTTAATACCAATGGTAAACAAGGTTGCCTGATAATAAGCAGTAATCACATTTCCCTGCATCAATAACGTGATGACAGTTAACACAATCGTTGTGAAAACGATCCAGCATAAGTTTAGTTTCGAAAATATATTTTTCATACGCTTACACCTTCTCTTTCTTATTCTTGCCAAGCAATCCTGCAGGCTTGATAATTAAAATTAAAATCAAAATTGCATATACCACTGCATCTTTATATAAAGAGCTTCCATAGGCTGTCACCATTGTTTCCGCAATACCAATAAAGAATCCTCCAAACATTGCTCCTGGAAGAATCCCAATTCCACCAAAGACTGCCGCAACAAATGCTTTAATACCTGGAACCATCCCCATTACACGATTAATAGAATTATAATAAACACCAACCAGTACGCCAGCCGCTCCTGCAAGTGCACTGCCAATCGCAAACGTAATGGAAATCGTTGTATCTACATTGATTCCCATCAGTTTTGCAGCATCTGCATCGGTTGATACTGCACGCATACTTCTTCCAATCTTTGTTTTTCTTACAATAAATTGTAAAAGAACCATTAAAACAATCGTAATTACCAAAATATAAACCTGCTGCATTTTAATTTGAACACCAAATACAGCAAAACTTTCATTTCCTAAACTTGCAGGGAAAGGTCGAGCACTAGGTCCCATGATTTTCTGTGTTCCATATTCCAACACATAGCTGACACCAATAGCAGTAATCAATGCCGCAATACGTGTTGCATTACGTAAAGGCTTATAAGCAATTCTTTCAATGACAACACCAATCACAGCACACATTGCCATAGCAATAATCAGTGCCGGAAAAAATCCCAAATGGAAATAGGTAATTGCGCTAAAGCCAATAAAAGCCCCTAGCATATAAATATCTCCATGAGCAAAATTGATCAATTTAATAATTCCATATACCATCGTATATCCTAACGCAATCAATGCATAGATACTCCCAATCGATAGACCATTTACTACTTGCTGCATGAATTCTGTCATAACTTCACCCCTCATCATCTATAAAGAAACAGGAGAAAGACAGCATCTTTCTCCTATTTAACTTTTCCTTTCTATTTATTAGGATCGACTTCTACCGCTTCTTTCTGTTCACCATCAACAACTTTAACAACCAATGCTGCTTTTTTAGGTGTATGTTTTTCATCAAATGTGAATGTTCCTGTTACACCTTTAAATTCCATCTTATCTAACACTTCTTTTACAGCATCATGATCTTTTGTACCAGCTTCTTCATAAGCCTGCATCATCAAGTTTGCCGCATCATAAGCAAGTGCAGAGAACATACTTGGATCTTCTCCATATTCTTTTTTATAAGCTTCAATAAATGCTTTCAACTCATCAGAAGCATTCACTGTTGTATAAGCTGTTGTAAAATATACATCATTCAAATATTTTTTATCTCCAGCCAATTTCACAAGGTCACTGGAATCAAAACCATCTCCACCAATGATTGGAACATTAATTCCCATTTCACGTGCCTGTTTAATAATTGTACCTACTTCTGTATAGTATCCTGGAATATATAAGGCATCGCATCCTGAATTTTTAATTTTTGTCAAAGAGGCATTAAAATCTGTATCTTTTGACTGATAGTTTTCTTTAATTACGATATTTCCTCCCTCTTCTTTAAATTTACTTTCAAATGCTGCAGATAATCCTTTCGAATATGGTTCTGAATTATCCATTAATACAGCAGCTTTTGAAACTTTCAAAGTTTCTCTGGCGTATACTGCCATCGCAGCTCCCTGATAATCATCTTCAAAGCATACACGATATACATTTTCATACACATCTCCATTTTGTTTTGTAGTAACTCCACTACCAGTAGCACTTGGAGAAATTACAAACACATTTGCATTGTTAGCTACATCATAAATTGCCAAAGAAGCACCTGTAGTAGCAGGTCCAACAAATGCATCCACTTTATCTTCTGAAACCATCTTTGTGGCAATATTGGTAGCTTCTGCATTATCAGATTTATTATCCCCTTCTACACCAACATATTTGAATTTATTTCCTTCTTTCGCATTAAACTCTTTCATCGCAAATTTAATACCATTTAATTCGGTATTCCCATATGTTGCAGCAGCTCCAGTAAGTTCAAAATTTAAACCCAGTTTTACTTCATTGCTATCGGAACCAGCATCCTTCCCATCGGAACCACAACCGGCAAGCATGGTAACTGCCATACAGGAGGCAACACCCATCATCATAAACTTTCTAAATTTTCCCATATCCCTCTCTCCTTTAACTTTGATTTTTATGGGTTCATTATAATACCGCGATTACATTTTTTCAACACTTTTCTGCAACTTTTTCACATATTTTGAAAATACTTATGTAAAATGTTTCAAACGTTTTTCTTTCTTACATTCTATATTCAATCTTTGTTATTAAACAAAAAAAAAGACTCCAAAGAGTCTTAAATAAAAATACCTAAAATAGCACCTACTATATTTAAATAAACGCGTAAAATGGACGAAATTGCATGATTTAATGATGCATCCAAAACTCCAGTAAATAGAAGCAGCAGCAAACCTAAAGAAAAATACATTTCATACTGCATTAATTTAAAGTATGTTTCTTCCGGAAGAATTCCCATTAAAACCTTGGAACCATCAAGAGGAGGCAAAGGAATCAGATTAAATACCCCTAACCCAATATTCATAACCGCTGTTGTTTGGAATAATACATGTAAATAAGAAGCAATCACACCATGAAATCCTAACACAAGAAGCAAACCATCCAATAAAATAAACACAAAACCTAATACTAAATTTACCAATGGCCCAGCAACTGCCGTCCAAATCATCCCTTGTTTTTTATCCTTGAAAAAATATGGATCAACTTGTACTGGTTTTCCCCAGCCTACATGAAACAGCAGTAAACAAAGAGTTCCTGCAGGATCTAAATGACGAAATGGATTTAATGTCAATCGCCCATTTTCTTTCTGTGACAGATCTCCCATTTTATATGCTGCATATGCATGTCCAAATTCATGACAGGATAAAGCGATAAAAATAGCTGGTACCGTATAAATTAAATCCGAAATCAGTTCACTAATATTAAACATGAACACATCCTCCATTCAATAGAAATCAGTATAACAGATTCCGATATAATCGTAAAGAGAGGAAAGAAAAATCATTTTCAACAATATGCATTCTATTACTCATAGGCTTTATTAATGGTGTGAATTACATAACCAATACCATTTAACACCCATGATAAAATAGTCCATATACATGTAGAAACCAGTGCACCAAACGTATCAATATAGACATCTGTCATACTAGAAGTTCTTCCTCCGCTAAAGGCTTGATGATATTCATCCGCAAACGCAAAACAGAAACAAAAACCAATTGTCAAAATAAAACGCAAAGTCTTATTTACTCCTAAAATTGCCAAGGTTATATATACCATCATAGCTAAACAAAAATATATGGAAAAATGTGCTAGTTTTCGAACATTTGCATTCCAGTCGCTGCCATAAGGAGAATACATAATCACTTTGTATTTAATTTTCTCAGAAAGCTTTAACCCTTTCTCACTTGTTTCCAGCTTTGTTTTTACTTCTTCTTTTATTTTTTCTGTAACCATTTCACTTCTCATTTGGGAATCAAAGCCATTTTCTGATGAAAAAGAATATATAGAAAACATCACAATTCCGCTAAAACCTAAAAATAAGATTGCAGCTAAGATTCGCATACCCATATTTTTTTTCTTCATCATTCATCACCACACTATGTGCCTTATTGTAAAACGAAGTCTTTCTAAATACAAGAGCATCAAAAAAACTTCATAAAATATTAAGAAGAAAATCAATTGCCACATCAGTTATCAATCACAGATGTGTACTGATTCCTTCTAAGTTAATACTAGCACAAAATACGGTTTCACCTATATCTTATCTTTTATTTTGAGATAATTTTGTTTCGCATAAAATATTATTTATTATTTGTAATAGCATAAACTGTATTACTATCTTTAAAAAGTATGAGATATAATATATCAAACCCTTTGTTTAACTCTACTTGTTGCCATGTATATTCCTTGTCCCAATCAATAGAATTTTCTTTTGAAATACCCATATATTTAAGCAATTCATTTACAGTCTTTTCCATTGCTTCATCTTTTGTTTTCGTTATCTCTTTTAGAAACTCTGCATTTGTATTTTTTACTTGATAAATTTCATAACTTACTCCATCATTATGAAACCCTTCTTTTGTATCTATATCATAAAGCAATTTTGTATCCTCTAACTGAATGTTAAATGTTTCTTTTATCTGATTTTGAGGTGTAGTCATTTTTTTTGAAAGATAAAAACCACCACCTAAAACTAATGCTAACGCAATTGTCATCGTGATTAGAATTTTACGTTTCATTTGATTATTACCTCCAATATATTCTATGTACTGCTTTTATTCAGCTAACCATACTGTAACAGAAAACCTTGAATTTTTAATGTATATATTTCTAAAGAATTCTTAAATTGATTATCTCCTCAAGAGTTTTACTCTTAATAGATTTAAAGAGTGTGAATGATTTTTATGGAACGAAAACAAAAAAAGGAGTGTTTTCACACTCCCAAAAGTCTTATTTTGTTTTGTTGATAATATCTGTAAAGCTTTCTACTTTCAAGCTTGCTCCACCAATTAATGCACCATCGATATCTGGCTGAGCCATATATTCAACGATGTTTTCTGGTTTAACAGATCCACCATACTGTACACGTACTGCATCAGCAGCTTCTTTACCATACATTTTTTCAACCTGGTCACGAACGATGTGGCAGCAGTTCTGTGCAATTTCTACAGAAGCGCTTTTTCCTGTTCCGATAGCCCAGATTGGTTCATAAGCAATAACGATGTTTTTTACACAGTCAGCGCAAAGGTCTGCAAGACTTCCGCTTAACTGATCACGAATAACTTTTTCAGATTCTCCAGCATCATACTGAGCTTCTGTTTCTCCAATACAAACGATTGGAGTAATACCAGCTTTGATCAGGCGTTTTGCTTTTTTGTTTACCGTTTCATCTGTATCTCCAAACATTTCACGACGTTCAGAATGTCCAATGATACAGTATTTCACACCGATTTCTTCCAACATAGGAACACTAACTTCCCCTGTGAAAGCACCAGAGTCTTCAAAGTGGCAGTTTTCAGCTGCAACGATTAAGTTTTTCGCAAGTTTATTTGCTTCATTCAATGCCAAAAAGCTTGTACCTACACCATATGTAGCACCATCATGGCAAACAGGATCAACTGCTTTAATGAATTCAACTGCTTCCGCAATTGTTTTATTCATTTTCCAGTTTCCAACAATAATTGGTTTTCTCATGTCTCGTTCTCCTATTTTCGTTTTTTTATTATTTATCTGCGATTACAGCGATTCCAGGCAGGACTTTACCTTCCATGTATTCCAGGGAAGCTCCACCACCAGTGGAAATGTGAGAGAATTTATCTGCGAAGCCAAGCTGAATTGCAGC
>OLRK01002393.1_pt1 | contig 11915 bp, 9 predicted proteins | sample 1672911 | NCBI WGS metagenome assembly OLRK01 (sample SAMEA3136736, study PRJEB25190) | human gut metagenome | biome: human gut; feature: human-associated habitat; material: faeces | place: Austria | collected 2013
TCCATTTTCACACCGGCATCACTTTCCATCGCTTTCAAAATATCATATGTCTGATAAGCAAGAGATTCTACCGTTGCGCGGACAAGATGTCTGTAGTTAAAACCTCTTGTCAATCCGACGATAGCGCCTCTCGCATACTGATCCCAGTACGGCGCGCCAAGTCCTGTAAAGGCCGGCACAACATAGCCGCCCGCCGTATCTTCCACGGACTCGCTGATTGCTTCTGTGTCTGAAGCGCGCTCGATTACTTTAAGCTCATCGCGGAGCCACTGAATTGCCGCGCCCGCAATAAAAACACTGCCCTCAAGCGCATATGTCACTTTATCATCAGCACTGGCCGCGATTGTTGTAATCAGACCATTTTTAGAAGCTACTGCCTCCGAACCTGTATTCATCAGCATAAAGCAGCCTGTACCGTATGTATTTTTTGCTTCGCCCGTCTCAAAACAGCATTGCCCGAAAAGCGCTGCCTGCTGATCGCCTGCCGCACCCGCAATTGGAATCGGCGTCTTTGTTACACTGTCTGCTGTATAACCGTAAATACAGCTTGACGGCTTCACCTCCGGCAGCATCTCAATCGGAATATCAAGCAGACTCAAAAGCTTTCTGTCCCACTGAAGTGTATGAATATCAAAAAGCATTGTTCTTGATGCATTTGTATAGTCTGTCACATGAACGCGGCCGCCTGTCAGCTTCCATATAAGCCATGTATCAATTGTTCCGAACAAAAGCTCTCCTCTGACTGCCTGCTGCCTTGCGCCCTCCACATGGTCAAGTATCCATTTAATCTTTGTTCCCGAAAAATAAGCATCCGGCACAAGACCCGTCTTTTCGCGTATGTAATCATCCATGCCATGCTCTTTTAACGATTCAATCACAGGCGCCGTCCGCCGGCACTGCCATACGATTGCATTATAAATCGGTTCGCCGGTATATCGGTTCCACACAACCGTCGTCTCTCTCTGATTCGTAATACCAATCGCCGCAATATCTTCTGATGTCACACCGAGCTTATTCATCGCGCCCAGCATCACATCATACTGAGCTTCCCATATAACCTCCGGATCATGTTCAACCCAGCCCGGCTGCGGATAAATCTGAGGAAATTCTCTCTGACTGACACTGCATATATGCCCCTGCTTATCAAATAAAATACATCTTGAACTCGTTGTTCCCTGATCAAGGGCCATGACATACTTCTTTTCCATAATTATCTTCTCCTTCATGTTAAACTTTGCTGTGAGCGGTTCCCCTCGCCGCTTTTATAATTAATTTTTTTAAGAAAAGTCGTTTGACGCCTTTTTATTTATTATACTCCATTTCTGCAAAAATGTCCTTGTATTTTTGATTTTTTTATATTTTTTACATTTTGCATAGTATATACGCCTATTTTGATTAAAATTCTAAACTATTTTTTACTATTTATTTCCAAAAGCTGTAAGCTATACGATTGATATTTGATTTATACTATGATAAAATAATATTATACTTTAATTTTACAGGAACGGAATTATATTTAATTAAAATCAATAATTAATTTAGGAGGAATTGACTATGCCAGATTTATTAAACACAATCCAAAAGCTAAACCCGCACATCAGTGTTTACGACATTAACAGCGATGAATTTTTACCGTACGGAAAAGTCATTGAGGGCTATGATTTTTCTGCACTTCTAAACATTATGGGAAACCGCGAAATTCCTGAATCAGGCAATATCTACACCGGTCTTGACAAAGAAATGACAGCTTCTGAAGTTTCCACCCTTTTGTCCGAAAACTTCTACGGCCATATGCCGATCCAAATCGGTTACTGCAACGGCAACTCATATAAGCTAAACGCCCTTGAATACCACAAAGGTTCCGAAATTGACATCGCTGTCACAGACCTTGTGCTTCTCCTCGGCGATATGCGTGATATAAAAAACAACACATTTTCAAGCAGCCGCGTTAAAGCCTTTGTTGTTCCTGCCGGCACAGCATGCGAGCTTTACGCAACAACACTTCATTTTGCCCCGTGCAAAGTTTCCGACGACGGCTACAAAAGCATCATTGTACTGCCTTATGCGACAAATCTTCCTCTTGATAAGCTTCCGGAAGCTAGAAATGATGAAGACAAACTTTTATGGCAGCAGAATAAATGGCTGATTGCACACCCTGACAGCATTCCCGCCTCAAAAGGCGCCTGCGCCGGTATTACTGGCGACAATATAGAAATTTTTTATAAGTAATTTTATAAGTAATAAAGGAGTTTTTTATGCCAAGACAATCTAACGGCTTTAATATGCTTGATGTGAAAAAGAAAAACCGGAGCGCCATCTTACATCTGATTCATCAGAACCGGCGCATATCCCGCAAAGAAATTGCATCGCACTTAGGGCTTACACCAGCCGCAATTACTCTGATCACGACCGATCTTATTAAAGAAGGGCTTTTAGTTGAGGCAACAACACAGCCTACGACAAAAAAGGGCCGAAAGGAAATATTACTGGAAATCAACGCAGAAAAATTTGCAGCCATCGGCGTCTCAATCACACGCACCAAATTCAAAGTCATGTGCATTGATTTAGACTGCCTCGTTTTATTCGAGGACACCGTTTCAACTGAGGACTGCCATCATAATGGCGGACTTATTCTTGACAAAATATGCACCTACCTTTCCGGATTCATCACAAACGCCGCTGCAATTCAGGACAAAAAACTGCTCGGTATCGGTGTCTCAGTCTTAGGTGTTGTTGACACACTGCACGGTATCAGCGTCAAATCCTATGACATATGGGAAGACAATGTCGCTGTCACCGAATATATTCAACAGCGCCTGTCACTGCCGGTTGTTCTTACAAACAATATATGCGCCCTTGCCCACGGCGAGACTTTTCTGACAAGAAGCGCCGCTTCCGACAATATGCTTTTTATCAAATACGGACCGGGCGTCGGCTGTTCCCATCTCATATCTTCGGGGACAACAAGCATTTACGATTATACTTCCGTCGAGCTCGGCCACATGATTATGGACAGTAACGGGCGCCCATGCATCTGCGGAAATCAGGGCTGTCTTGAAACACTTGTCAGCTATGATTCCATTGAGCACAGCATTGCCGACCTCATATCCGAAACATTTACACCTGTGCTCTACGAAATACTCGGAGGCAGCCCGGAAAATTTATGTATGCACGCAATTATGCAGGCCTATGATGAAAATGAACCGATCGTTGTCAAAGCAATCGACCGGACAATCACTTACCTTGCGATTGCTATAAAAAATGCCATTACTATTTTGAGTCCCTCCTCTGTAGTCCTCTACGGAGAGCCTTTTAACAACATTACATTTAAACAATCTTTATTAAAAGAACTGTCCGCCTTTCCAAATACACAGCTTGTCACCTTCAGCGATTTTAATCTCGGTCTTGAAACATTGGGGCCTGCCACCGTTATGATAAGCTACTTTTTCGAAATCGGCGGTCTGTAATCAAACGGAGGTCTTATGCCAAACAGCGATTATTATAAAGCATTAAACGACGGTCTTTTAGACTATTACACACATATTGCAAGGGGAGAAACGCCGTTTCTCCCTATTTTAGATGATATCATAGAAAACGTTTCTATCGTAGGCCGTATCGACCTCGGCCTTATTGATATTCCTCTAAATCTTGTTGTCGGCACAAGCACTTACGCGCGCACAGTCGCTTTTGCAAGCAATTTTATGCCTATCGTCGATGATGAATCCGAATTTGCCGACAAATGGATCAAGCTAAGTGATGTATGGCTTTCCGAAGGACAGCGCGAACCAGTCAAAGCATATGAATACATGAACAAATTTTATATTATCGAAGGCAACAAACGCGTCAGTGTTTCCAAATATTTTAACAATGCCAGCATTTACGGCAACGTCACAAGACTCATTCCAAAAAAGACCGACGCGCGCGAAAACATCATCTATTACGAATTTCTTGACTTTTACGAAGTCACTAAAATTAACTATTTGTGGTTTTCAAAACCCGGAAGTTTCACCCGCTTTGCCGAGCTTATAGGCGCTTGTGATAAATCATCTCCGTGGGACGAAGACACCCAGCGTCTCTTTAAATCCAACTATCTTCACTTTGAAAAGGAATACATTGCAAAGGGCGGTCAAAAACTTTCTATCACAATTGCCGATGCTATGCTCTCGTACATTACTATTTACGGTTATGACACGCTGCTTGAAACACCAACGCACATTTTGGGACGCAATCTCACTAAAATATGGGACGAATTTCTTATGGTTTCTGAAGAAAATTCCATTGCTCTTATTTTACAGCCAAACACCAAACACCAGCTTTCACTTTTAAGCAAATTAAAGACCGCAGCTTCAGGACATTTGAAAATCGCTTTCATCCATGCAAAAACCGCCGAAACCTCAGCATGGACTTACAGCCACGAACTCGGACGCACCCATTTAGAACAGGCTTTTAAAGATACAATCTCCACCTGTTCCATAGAACATGCCAACAGCTCAAACACCGAGGATTTCATCGAACAGGCTGTAAAAGAAAAATATGACATCATTTTTACGACTTCACCGGAGCTGATGCTCCCAAGCCTGCGCGCCGCAATCAACCATCCGGATAAAAAAATCCTTAATTGTTCACTAAATACGTCTCACCGTTATATAAGAACATATTACGGAAGAATGTATGAGGCCAAATTTTTATCCGGAGCTATCGCCGCTATAATGAGCCGAAACGGAAAAATCGGTTATATTGCCGACTATCCGATTTATGGCATGATGGCCAATATCAACGCTTTTGCACTCGGCGCAAAGCTCATCAACCCATATGCCAAAATTTATCTCGAATGGTCCACCCTCAAAGACAGCGATCCCGAGGCAGCCTTCAGACGTCAGGGAATTTATTATATTTCCGGTAAAGAAATGACAATTCCCGGGCAGCCTTCACGGCGTTTTGGTCTCTACCGCGAATCCGACGCAAAGCCGGTCAATATCGCAATGCCTATATGGCATTGGGGGGTTTTTTACGAAAAACTTATCCAAAGTATTTTGAGCGGTACATTTAAAAACGACGATCCGTCAAAATCCAGCCATCAGGCACTCAATTACTGGTGGGGCATGTCAGCAGGCGTTATTGATATGATCTGTTCCGAAAAATTGCCGGACAGCGTTTCAAGTATGATATCTTTGCTCCGCCAGTCTATATGTGACGATCGTTTTTCTCCGTTTTATGGAAAAATTTATGACAATAAAGGGCACTTGATAAAATCCGAAAGCGCCAGCTTCTCTCCCGATGAAATTATGACAATGGACTGGCTTGCCGACAATGTTATCGGATTTATCCCCGATATCAGTCAATTAAAAGAAGACGCAAAACCTGTCGTATTCATGCAGGGACTTATAAACGGCGAAAAATAACGCATATACAAACAAAAAAAGAATGTCTGCAAACTTTCACACAGCATATATCTTCATGCTGCAAAAGTCTACAGACATTCTTTTTATTATGTTCCGCCCTCTTAACTTTCCATATGTATTGCTTTTTCAATCGTCCGTTTTCCGATCAAAAGTCCTCTTTCAACTTTCTCTTTCGTTCCTTCCCACACAGGATCTTCATGCTCGATACTCACAACACCATCATAGCCAACCTCATAAAGATTTGACACAATCTTATTCCAATTAATTTCTCCAAGCCCCGGAACCCGGTATCTCCACCATGAATAATCCGATAATATTCCGGTGTACGCAAGACGGGTTCTGTCAATTTCTGTATCCTTGCCATGAACATGGAATATCTTTCCCTGTCTACCGTACTTTAAAATCGGTTCATACGGATCCATCATTTCCCACACAAGATGTGACGGATCATATGCAAGACCGAGTTTATCACTTTGAAGCCGTTCAAACAAAATATCAATCAGATATGGAGAAATCGCAATATTTCCCATGACCGGACATGTTTCCCAGCCTATTTTAATATTTTTCTTTTCAGCCAATTCCAATATCGGTTTAAACAGTTCGACAACCTTTTCCAGACTTCTGATCGGACGTTTTCTTATTCCATCATAAAAATCAAACTTTTCGTCCCAGTCCCAGCCTCTGTCAATTCCTGTAGAAGTCAGAACTTTCTCAATGCCAAGCTCCGCCGCAAGGTCAATGCGCTTCATCAGTTCTTCCAAAAAAGCCGGTCCATCATCAGGCAAAAGAAAGTTTCGGCAGTACAAAAATGCACCCACTTTAATATCGCCTTTGCCCATAACCGCATCTATTGCCCGCTTATCCAAAGGCACACTGGCTCCAAGTTCAATTTCCTCAAATCCCTGCGACGCAGCCCAATCAGCAACTTTCACAATATCCGTCTCACCGACACCAAAAAGGCTGTTCGTCAACATACCTACATGCATTTAATACTCCCCCTTTTACAAATATATTTTTTCGCCTTTTTTATATGACGTTTTCATAACATCAAGCAATTTTTGAATATATATCGTTTCGCCTATAGCAGGCTGCGCCATTTTGTGTTTTTCAACACATTCTGTCATATAGGCATACTGACGAGCCATTCTGTCCGACGGCATCAGCTTATTATTTCGTTTTTCAGGCGGAACTTTTACGGTTTTAAACGTTTTAAAATAATCCGCCGGAGATTCATAAAGCATGAGTTGGAACTCGTCATAATTTGACAAATTATACTTAATCGAACCTTTTTCACCGCTTATGTGAATTTCCATTTCAAACGGAGAATACCTTGAATTTTCAAGTACAACTTCTGTACCGTCCTCAAAATGTGCGATAATATTACAGACATCGTCTGAAGTCACTTTTGTCATGACTCCCGATACTTCATCCTTTCTGTATGGCACAAAAATCGAAGCATCGGCAAACACATCTTTAATTTCAGTACACTGATGGTTCAAAAGATACAAAGCCATATCCAGCGTATGACTGGCCAAATCTCCGAGAACACCGCTTCCGGCCTTTTCTTCTAAATGACGCCATTCAAGCGGATGATCGACCGGAGCCATTCTGTCCGCATAAAATCTGCCTCTGTAATGATAAATGCGCCCCAGACTTCCGTCATCAATCATTTTTTTAATCATTGCCATTGCCGGTATACGACGATACGTAAATCCTGTCATATTCACGACATTATTTTTCTCACAGGCCGCAGCCATCATCTCCACCTCATCCGAATTTAATCCGAGAGGTTTTTCACATAAAAGATTCATACCTTTTTCTGCTGCATATACTGTAATTTCTTTATGAGTATCATTGCTTGTACACACCGACACCATATCCACGCCGCTTGAATCAATCAGTTCTTTGTACGATGTGTACTGCCGCACACTGCCAAGTTCCATATCTTCTGCATACTTCTTCATCTTTTTTTCATCTATATCGCATATTGCCCAAATCTGACAATCTGCCATACATTCTTTGATTGCTTCTGCATGATATCGGGCAATAAGCCCCGTTCCTATGATTCCTATTTTCACCATAGCCATTCCTCTTTTAAAAGATACATCAGCCTTTAACCGCGCCTGATGTAAGACCTGCCACAATCTTTTTCTGACATATTAAAACAACGATAACAATCGGTACTGTTGCAACAACTGAAGCTGCCGCCATGTCACCCCACGGTACTGTAAACTGCCCCGGGAACAATGAAATCGCCACCGGAACTGTTCTCATAGAATCCTTTGTCACGAGAATCAAAGCAAACATAAATTCATTCCATGCCGTAATAAAAGCAATAATTGCTGTCGTAAAGACACCCGGTGCCGCCAAAGGCAAAATCACCTTTATAACCGATTGAAATCTGCTGCAGCCGTCAATCTGGGCGGCTTCCTCAAGATCATACGGCAATGTTTTTATAAATGCGATCAGCGTCCATATCGCCATCGGCAATGTAATAATCACACTCGGTATGATCAAACCGGCATATGTATTAATAATGTGCATTTTCCTAAAGATTTCAAACATCGGTGTAACAATTGCGATAATCGGGAACATATTTGAAATAAGAATAAAATTCTGCCAAAACTTCTTAAATTTAAAATTAATTCTCGAAAAAGCATAGGCCGCCGGAAACGCCACGATAATCGTTACAACCATGGCGCCAAGCGCTACGATCACACTGTTTTTCAAATACATCAACAGATTATGTCCAACAAAAGCATTTTCATAAAAATCAAGTGAAAATCTTGACGGCCACAATTCCGTCGGCATAAGACTGATATCCGCAGGATCTTTAATGGATGTTACAATCAGCCAGTAAAATGGGAAAATCACAAGAACAAGAAACAAAATCAGTCCAAGCGTTCCCATAATTTTTGCGGGTAAACTTTTCTTTTTCATTGCTATTTCCCTCCTTAATCATCTGTTTTTAGAACTTTAATGTAAATAATACTGATAATAAGAATCAAAATTGTAATTACTGTTGACAATGCAGAACCGAGGCCAAAATTCATGTCACCAAACAAATATTTATAGGCCTGATATAAAAGCGTAGCCGTCGAGTTTGCGGGACCACCGCCGGTAATACCGAAAATAATATCAAATATACGGATAGCGCCCATTGTTCTGAACAAAAGAACAATCAAAAGGATACCCTTTAAATTCGGCAGTGTAATTCTGAAAAACTGCTGTACCTTTGTCGCCCCGTCAACAGAAGCCGACTCATAAAGATCGGACGGTATTGTCTGTAATCCGGCAAGGATCATTAATGATATGTACGGAAACTGCTTCCATGTATCTGCCAGCACAACAACAAACATCGCCCACCCGCTGCTTGTCAGAAATGATACCGGATCGTCTGTAATATGAAATGTCTGTAAAATTGAATTAATCACACCGAGCTGATCATTAAACATAAACGAAAACATATACGCTATAATGATACCCGGAATAGCCCACGGTATAAGGACTGATGTTCTAATAAGCCCGATACATCTTTTTGCACTATTCATCAAAAGTGCTCCGGCAAAGCCTACAATAAGCTGCAATATCATCGAAAGCACGGCAAACACTGCCGTATTTTCAAGTATTTCAAGAAACGTAGAGCTCGTAAACAACGTAATATAATTTTCAAAACCGACAAAATGTGTATTCATCGGATCTGTGAGTACCTTATACTGGAAACTGTAAGACACTGTAATAACAATCGGAACGATACCAATCAGCGTCAGTAATATCATCGAAGGTGCGATAAGTCCGTATCCGATCACATTATCCCGCTGAACTTTATTCATTCTTTTCTTTCTGCCCATCTTCTTTCACCGCCATCTCTTATAAGTTCGGCCAGTCATTATGAATAACAACCGGCCGTAACGCTACTTCCATTTATGAATCATTGTTCTACTTCATTTTTTCTAAAGCCGCATTAAGTTCCGTATCCATCTGCGCCATTGCATCTGCATATTCCATCTCACCTGTCAGAGCCTTATGGAAATACAACTGGAAAATAGAAGAAATCGTTGAGTAGTCACGCACCTGAGGTCTAGGTTTTGCTGCATCTGCTGCCGGCTTAATATCTTTAAGGAACGGCAGTGCCTCTAAAACTTCTGCATCGTCATAAACTGATGCATTTGTAGGGAATGTGCCTCTTACTGTTGTTGAAATCTTCTGAGCTTCAAAACTTGACATGAACTCTGCAAATAAAATTGAAGCCTCTTTATTCTCTGTATTTGCATTAATTGCATAGTTCCAGCCGCCAAGTGTTCCTGATGATTCAGAGCCGTCAGGACCTACCGGAAGCGGTGCTACACCGACGTTGCCTTTAACCTTGCTCGTGTCTGCCTGTGCACTCTGATAAGCATATGTCCAGTTTCTCATAAAAAGCGCTTTGCCTTCCTCAAAAATTGCCTTTGTATCATCTGGCTTTGAAGCGAGTACGCTCTCAGGTGAAATACCATCCTCAATAAGCTTGTTGACAAATTCAAGTGATGCTATTGTATTTTCATTATTCATTGCAAATTTTCCGTCAGTTAAATCAGAACCGCCGTTCTGTTTGATAAACTCAAGCATGTTACAGGAAGTCGGTTCTCCTTGGAACATTTGGAATACATAACCGTAATCAACATCCTTTCCAACATGTTCATTACTCATCTGCACAAGTTCGTCCCACGTTGTCGGCGCTTTATCAACAAGATCTGTTCTATAATAAAGAAGACCGACATCTGTATAGTTCGGATAAGCATAAGCTTTATCATTGTAATAGCATGTGGATAATGGACCTGCCAAATATTCATCTTTCTTTGCTTCAAGATTTTCTGTAACATCTAAGAGCCAGCCTGCAGCTGCAAACTGTGAAACCCATATGATATCACATTCAAACACATCAGGTTCACTGTCGCCCGCCGCCAGTGATGTCATCAAAGATTTCTTTACATCATCACTGTTTCCCGGCAATACTTGTTTTTCAACTTCAATATTCGGATATTTTTCATTAAAAGCCTTGATCATCTCATCGACGCCGCCTGTTGTATCATTACCTGATACAAAAACAACCTTTCCGCTCACGTCCTCAGGATTTTTTACTTCTCCGGCACTGCCGTTATCAGCCGGTGTATCGCTGCCGCCTCCGCACCCGACAACAGTCCCCATAATCATTGCTACTGACAAAAACAATGCCATTGTCTTCTTTTTCATTGAAATTCCTCCTTTTAATTAAAGTTCTTAACCAACATTCTTTTCGAGTTTTTTCACTTATGTGAATTTGTATGTTTTTATTATATATATTACTCATTCGTTTGTCAATAGTTACCACCAATTTTTATTTAAAACTTTTAACTAATTGTTCTTTTGACACCTTTTAAATTAATCGTTTAAGCTTTTATAGTTTTTTCATTCGTCCAAGAATTTTCTGATCAGCCATCATATTCCAAATTTCAGCTCGGCCTTTCTCTTTAACCCCAAAAAAGGAGACTTCGCCCGAAGGTAAAGTCTCCTTTTTTTTGCCGCCCTACTGTCCGGCCATAACATTCTCACCATTTTCACTTTTCTTTTTCTGCAGCATTAAGACACCGAAAGCGCCGAGAAGCACAACAGCCATGCCGATGTACTGATTTGCAGACATCGTCTGTCCGAACAGCACAAAAGCAAGAATCGTTGAAACAATCGGCATGAGCAGCAGAAATACTTTGACGATCCACACCGGAAAGCGGCGCAGGTCATAATAATAAACAAGATAAATTCCCGTCTGTCCCAGTCCTGCAAGGAGCGCTGCCAAAAGCAGTCCGCTGTCTTTTGAAAGCTTTCCGAGCAGCCCGAGATCACCGTGGATCACCGCAGCTGCCGTAAAAAAGATCATCGTTACAAAATTATTATAAAATGCGATGACATTATCTTTTGCCGGATTATTTTTATCAAGCTGGACACTTTTAATGACAAAGGCATTGATAGATACAAACAGAGCGCTCAATATGAAAAATATCGTTCCGGCATTGCCGATGGAAAAGTTTGTAAAATCTACACCCATCACTAAAAATACGCCAAAAAGCATCACGAAGACACATGCCCAGTCTGCCGCCTTGAATTTTGTCTTATATATAAATATAGATATGAGATTGACAAAAATAATATCGCATTTTAAAAGCGCTGTTCCGCTGCCTGCCGGCGAGAGGCTTAAGCCTATAAACGCCGTCAGGTCAAGCAGGAAACCGAGTACGCCGATGAGCAGAAGCCGCCCTAATATACCTTTAACTTTCAAAAGCAGCTTAAGCTCATCTTTTTTAAACATGATGATCGTCAGCAGGATCATTGTAATAAATCTTATAATAATTCCGGTGGGAAACTGGGACATTTTCCTAGGCTCGGCCATTCTCACGACCGTCTGCTGGCTCGCCACATAATAGCCGCCCCATATGACGGCAATGAGAATGAGCGGTGCCATCTGCTTCGGCTTCATAAACACTCCCACCTTAAATCATG